>Ga0172382_10004579_pt1 | contig 21120 bp, 17 predicted proteins | sample Leawel138RmetaG_FD_122245 | JGI IMG/M metagenome (GOLD analysis project Ga0172382, IMG submission 122245) | Leachate microbial communities from a municipal landfill in Southern Ontario, Canada - Leachate well 138R metaG | ecosystem: Engineered > Solid waste > Landfill > Unclassified | place... | reverse complement strand
GTGCTCCCCACCTTTGCCAACTTGACCCCAGCCAAGACCGCCTCTCGAGCAACCTTGATCAACCGCTCGTCTTCTGCCTTAAGCGGAGCTAAACCCAGGGTAAAACAGTGATCGGTTTGTAAACCATCCTTGATCAAACCAAAATCAACACTGATCACATCGCCTGGCTGAAATCGCGTCTTGCTAGGAATGCCATGTACCACTGTGTTGTTCACAGACACACAGGTTGCATGCTGATAAGCATTATTAACCGGCCCCACACCTTTAAAACTTGGTCGTGCCTGATGCTCTTGGCACAGCCTCTCTGCCAGCTCGTCTATCTGTAAAGGCGTAACACCTGGCTTGATCGCTTGATGCAGTTGATACAGAATTTTGCAAGAAAGCTGAGCCACTGCTTGATATTCTTGAAGTTGACGCTTGTTTTTGATAATCATAATAAACAGCTAGTTATAAAATTATTATACACAGAACCTTCCCTGCTTATAAATTACTTTCTTGGTCCCATCAGGCAAAATCGCGGTTACGGTTCGATCGCTGGTGCTAATAAAATCGGTATGCTCTGCGGAATCATTAAAGCCGAGCTCCTCCCACTCCTGTTTTTTAATCTCACTAATATCTTGCGTGTCGTTGGCATAACATTCTTTATAGGCTGAGCCAATCGCGATGTGAGTGTTGCCAAACTCGCCACCCATATTTTCGTCAAACAAGATCTCGGCCATCGGGTGAGTGATACGCGACATACGACTGTCGGTTAAGGAAAACTCACCCAGCTTGTTTGCATTAGGACTGGCAATCATCGCCTGTAAAATCTCGTTGCCCTGTTGTGCCTCAGCTTGCGTCACTAAACCCTGGCGAAACTCAAACAACACATCACTGATAACATTGCCATAACGATAAACCGGTTGGTTAATCTTGATCCAGCCCTCGGTTCCACGCCAATCAGGACTGGTGAAAATCTCAAACGAGGGAATGTTGCGTCCTCCACCACCCTGCCATTGACGATTTTTGCCTATGGAGAGGGTAAGCTCAAGATCATCACCCTCAATAATAATCTTACTGATCTCCAAGGCATTTAACTTGTGTTTGATCTCGGTTTGTAAGCGTGTCACCTCTTGCCAGCGTGCGATCGGGTCATCTTCATCTAAAAAACACGCCTGAATAATCTGGTGCCAATACTCTTGAAGCGACAACCCCACCAGCTCGGCCTTGGCGGGCACGCCCCACAGCGCAAGGGTCCAGGTGAAATTACCTTGGTTTTCTTTATCTGTTAACCAGTCGCGATAAGGCTTTTTTGAGTCACGTGCCTGAATAATCTTTTGCGGGTGAATCGTTTTGAGCTCCTCAGGAAAAGGGTCTGCCAGAATCTGAACCTGATGATTAAGTAGTTTCGCTTTACTCTGTAAATATTTTTTTGGAAAAAATCTCAGCTGATGATCCTGTGCCAAACTGTAATAATCTTGATCAAACCCGGTGGGCAAGATGCGGGTGAGCGGATGACCGCCAGAGCGCAAAACCTCGTTTTGCAAAGCCAGAGCCATCGGCTTGGCCACATCAGGCACACTGATCTCGACCACCTCATCTTTTTGCAGACCTTTGCCAGAATTTAGGGCAAAATTAATTAGTACTTGAGCATACTTTTGAATGATTTCTGCTGACGGTTGATAATGATTGTTTGGCATTTAATTAATGATTTTTAATTCTTGATAGCGGATTTGTTAATTCTTGATAGCGGATTTGTTAATTTTTCACAAATGATTTTTAATTCTTGACAGCGGATTTAGCACCTCACATTTAATAAAAAAGTTTCTTTAATTTTTGATAAACCCTGACTGTCCAAGATTGAACAATGACTTTTCAGATTTAATATTTATAATGTAAGCATGCCGTATTATAACCCGACACCTAATTTACAACTCAGTGAACATTTTTTTAAAACTTCATTGCCTGGCTTATGGTACTTTCAAGCCCCCAAGTTCAATGATGAGCGTGGTTTTTTCAGCGAAGTGGTAATCTTGCCTGAACTGGAAAAGGTCATTGGCCAACCCTTTACAATTAAACAACTAAACTTTGCCCGTTCTCATAAAAATGTGGTGCGTGGGTTACATGCTGAGGGTTGGAATAAGCTTGTGTTTGTGACCAAGGGCTTAGCCTTTAGCGCCATTGCTGATATTCGGCCTCAATCTCCTACCTACCTCCAAACTGAGTACTTTCAGTTAAGCTATAATCAAGAGTCTCACCAAGGCAATGGTCTGCTTATCTCTCAAGGTTTGGCTAACTCCTATGCAGTGCTCCAAGGACCACTTAATTACTTATATTTGGTGGATCGCCTCTACAGCGAACGCGAGAAAAAAGACGAGAACGGCATCTCAATCTTTGACCCCCAGTTAAAAATCAAGTGGCCAATTAAGAAAGAAGAGATGATCTTATCAGATAGAGATCTGCAAGCGCCTAGTTTATCTGAGAAATAATTGACCTGACAAACAACTACCTTACTCGCGCCAGTTCAGTAAAATCCTCCAATAAAAATGAGTTAATCTTGGTGAAAATCCTTGTTCTTGCGCATATGCTCCTCGATTAACCGACGCAAAAAAACAGAGCGAGGGATTTGGCGGTTCTTGGCAATCCAGTCTAGGTAAGATTGTAAACGCGGAGAGATGAAAAAGTTAAACCGGGTATCCTGAACTTCCGAGGCTATTTCAAGAGCCTCGGCTAACTGGTTCTCAAAATCATCAATATCATACTCCAGGAGTTGAAACCTTTCAGACTTGATTCCTCTAAAGATTAGAGGTTTTTTCTCCTTAACACACATCGCGATCACGGGTTTGTTCTTTGAAAGCGCCAGTGTGATCTCATGCCCCACCGAGGTTGAGGAGTGAGAAACCTCGGCCACCACCACATCAGCCTGATTAAGCCAATGATTTAACTTGCGATAAAACTCAACCTCTCTTTCCAAAGTTATTTGATCCACATCCCCAGTTTTGGTAACAAGAATATGATCACTCAACATCTCAACATTCATCTTTTCAAGAGTAGAAAAAATTGCTTTATAGTTACTCTCGTACTCGTCTTTTCCTGAAATAGAGGCTGTAAAGTATGCTTTCATTTTTTTTAAATTAATAATGATTTAATGATGTTGATAATACTTAAAGTAATTTTCTTTATGAGGAAACTTATGCCACAAATCTCTAACATCCTCCTCTAAAGCATTGCCCAGTCTTAAGTAATGATCATCTTGAGAAAGATCATAAGCATAAAGAGTGCCCATGGGATCTATCAAGAGACACTGACCCTCTAGTCTCCAGTCAACCAAGGTCACTTCTAGATTCCAGTTCATTTTTTTTACCAGTTTATTAATTTTTTCAATCTGCTCATTAAGTTCAGACACATGAACAAACTCCTCAGCAAATAAATCTTGGGCTCGACCAGCTGACATGAGGGTAAAAATGATCAATTTTTCCACACCAAGCTTTCCCAGCTCCTTTGCCAACTCAATCAACTCGGTTTGATTGCTTCTCATTGAGGAAAAAACCACACCTACCGAGAGGCCCTCGCTCTGCGCAAGTTTGATCTTCTCGATAATTGTTCTGTAAGCACCCTTTTTTTGAAAAATATAATCATTAGTTAGCTCTAATCCGTGCAGACTAAACCTAATATTATTAATGTAAGGCTTGATTTTTTGAATCAGTTCTCGGTTAAGCTTTAAGCCATTTGTAGACAGTGTGTTCACCATACCAACCTCTTTTGATGCTTTTAAGATTTCAGGCAAATCAGATCTTAACAAAGGCTCGCCTCCAGTAAAACTCACTCTAACACACCCCTCATCATGCAACTTCTGGATCAACTTGATCATACTGTTGGTAGATAACTCAGCTGAGGTTTGACTGGCAGCGCAGTGAATACAGCCAGCATCACATCTTTTAGTGAGTTGCAAACCCACAGAGATGACGCCCAAGCTTTCTTTATCGTCAATCTCGATCACGTAAGAGTCTTTTTTAGAGTTGTAATAAAGTCCTTTACGGAGCAGAATTAACCCGCTTTTACTACTCGGCTGAGAGGCTGTGTGTTGATGACTTTTCATAAGGCTTTTCTGAAGTATCTATTATATAATAGATTCACGAAATTTTAACCTTGAAATCAAAATTATCATGACCCATTACAAAATCTTGGCCAGTTGCAGTGTTGTTCTTGAAAACCAGTTATTTGTTGACTCGATCGCTTCCACTAATCAAGTTGCTTTGTCAAACAAAAAGGTTGAGGAAACCGTGGCTGGAAAAGTACTGACCGGAAGCCGTTTTTTAACAGGAAATCATGAAGTATTTTTACTATCCTGCGTTGGTCAAGACAGCCATGGTAAACAAGCGATAGCTTGGCTTCAAAAAAACAATATCAAGACTGAGTTGATGCAAGTGACGGCAAAAGATGCCACCGGTCAAGTAATTGTGCTGACCAACACCAGTGGTCAATCCGCCACTACTGTTTATCTCGGAGCAGGTAAACATATCAAGCCGATCTTAAATCTAGAAAAATATGATGCTTTTTATCTTGACACAAGCATCCCGTTATCAACTCTTAATAACTTGCTTGAAAATAAGCCTAAAGAGAGTATTAGTGTTATTGACTTTCCCAACCAACATCGACAGTTTGATAAAACCATGCTCAAGCATGTAAATTTTGCTATTCCTAACCGATATGAAGCCGAGTTATTAACTGACATGAAGATTACAACTGTTGAAGACGCCTTTATCGCCGGAGAAAAACTGCTCAGTTTTGCGCCACAACATGTCATTATTACCCTAGATAAAGATGGGTGCATTATTCTTAACCAAAATATTAAGCAACATCTGTCTGCAGAAGAGAGTAAGATGGTTGATGCCACTGGCGCTGGTGATATCTTTAGAGGCTGTTTCTTAAACCATTATCTGGAAACAAGAGATGTGATACAAAGTTTAAAGTTTGCTAACAAAGTGGCAAGTTTTTCAATCGCGATTAAGGGCTTAAATCAATCGGTTATGCAGAGTTTACAGAAATTTTTTTAATAAGGTATTTGCTTTAAAAACTCTAACCCCCTTATCTCCTGCATCACCTCTCTAATTAACTTCTTGAGATCATCCACCTCCTCCTGGGTTATCTTAAATGCTCGTGGCATCAGCCGGTTGTCATCAGTTTTGTATGGCTCGATAAACTCGAACACTCCTTCCTCAACCTTAGCATTAAAGGTTTGGTCCAGCTGAGTAAGAAGTTTATAGAAAATCAGCTGTCGCTTGTAGGGACCACGGATCGATTCAGGCAAAGCCTGCTCCCGTTCTGACAGTCCCACCTCCTTAGTTAGACCTTTAATATAGCCTTCAGTCCTGGGTTTACCGGTTTTGTAATCGATCACTCGCACCAGTTTCTTAGACTGATCAAGCCAATCAATGCGGTCGATTTTTCCGGTTAGATAAATATCGCGGTCTAAGATTGCTCGATGTATTCCATAGCCAACACTCCGTTCTAGCTCAACTACTGGGGGCAACTGATCTTGGGTTTGTTCAAAGTAGTTGCTTAAAATCTTGCGCCCATATCTTAAACGAGTAGCAAAGTCAGACTCGGTCATAACCTCTTTTTGCAAAGCCTTTTCAAACTCCTGCAGTAAAAACTGCAGAGAAGGCCGCGCGCCATCTTCAAGCACGACCCGATAAAACCGCTCCAAAGCCTGGTGCACAGCCGTACCAAACGCCATAGGCAAAGGCTTGGCGCGCGGTAATCTTAGTAGGTTATTCTCCACAAACTCAGCTGGATCACGCAGGTATGAGTTCAAGGAGGTCACTGATAGATGAAAATCCTTTACCAACTCTGTAAAAAACTGTTGCTCATCCTTGGTTGGCACCTTCTCGGTTACTGGCTCAAGCAAACGCTGTAAAAACTCATCTTTTTTCACAAGCAAATCTGTGTCAAAAACTTGCTTTGGTTCACTTAACTCGGTTAAAAACAAGCTACTGACTTTTTCATCGGTTCGGTTGTTTTGCACAATCGTTTCAGGATAACTGATCGTCACTGCCTGGCTAGCACGAGTTAAGGCAACATAAAAACTGCGTCGCTCGTCTTCGTTAGCTTCTTCTTTTGATATGTTAGAGTTTTGCGAGATCTTCTCTGGTAGAGGCAACTGATTTTTGATGCGACGGTTGCCCCATTTACCATCCACACAATGAATGATAAACACATATTGCCACTCCTGACCCTTAGCCTTATGCACCGTGCTCAGCTGAACCGCACCTTGTTTAATATTCAAGTCCTCCATCAAGATCCTTAGTTTATGCTCCTCCATCACCTGAATGGTCTGTAAAAAATCAACCAGTTTAAACTGATGATTGTCAGCCACCAGGTTCTTAACTTGATTGTAAAGCGAGTTAAGCTGGTTAAGCAGTTCCACCTGATTGCTATGAGCTCTTACCCAGTCAAACACACCTGACTCTTTTAACACTTGTTCAAACCATTGAGTAAAGGTCACTGAAAAATCCAAGTTGCTATAGCTATACAGTTGCTCTGAAAAAATTTTCATCTGCTCAAACTCTGAAGCTGAGACAACAGCAGTCAACTGTTTTTTCTCGATTAACTGATAACCCTGATCCAGCAACTCTAACAAAGACAGTTTTAACTTGCCAGCCACTCGTCCCAGCTTCATCACTGACAAAGCGTCCAGCTTAAACCAGGGATAGTGCATGATTTGATAAACCAGCTCATCCTCTTTAGAGTCGCGCAAAGCTACCAAGACCTTGAAGAAATTAAACAGCTGATTGATAAACTCTGACCTAAGAATATCCTCACCTCCGTTAATCTCGTAGCGAATACCCCATTTGGTTAAAGCCTGAGCCATCTCGACCGAGTCTGAGTTATTTAGATATAAAACCGCGATCTCATCTGGGTTCACACCCTTATTAATTAACTGTTCTACTTGACGTGCCACAAACACGGTTTCCAAGGTTTGAACTGGGGCAGTAAAAAGTTGTACTTGATTAGTTTTATTTTTTAAAGCTTGCTTCTTTGCGCTGACTAAAGGTTGATTCAGCAAACCAAGTAACTTCTGTTTCGTTTGGAGCAGTTGGCTAGTTTTGTTTTTGCTTGCAGTCTTGGTTTTCCCAGCCTCAAGCTCTTGCAAGATCTTGGTTTGACTAAGATGGTTGTTTAAGATTACCTGATGAGCAGTATCATAAATTTTTGCTGGACAACGGTAACCCTTATTCAGATAGATCACCTGAGCTGTTGGATAGCGATCTACAAAACCCAACATGTTTTCTATTGACGCGCCCTGAAAACGAAAGATAGCCTGATTGGGATCGCCCACCACAAAGACATTTGCCTGATCTCCCCAATAAGAAGCCAATAAATCAACCACTTTATTTTGCGCAAGGTTGGTGTCCTGATACTCGTCCACTAAAAAATATAAAAATTGTTCCTGATACTCTCTGAGCAACAACTCATGCGTTTGAAAAGCCTCAACTACCAGCATAATCATATCGTCAAAGTCATAACGCTGGCGCTGTTTTAACTGTTGTTGATAAAGTTGGTACAACTTAAGCAGTTCCTGCTGTTTAGTTAAGTTTCTTTCTTGTTTGCGAAGCTTGGCTTTAGTCAACTCGTCCTTAACCTGAATTAACTCTTGCTGTTCCTGTTGTAAAATCTGTGCAAACTGCTGAGGACTGATGCTCTCGCGCTTCAGATCAGAAATACGCTCAACAACATCACGCAGATAGAGATAAGGAGCATTAACCGGTTTAATAACCTCCAGTTGAGTCTGGTCAATCAACTGCTGAAGCAAATCATACCGCTCAAGCTCACTTAAAGGTTCGCTGTCACGATCGATTGTAAAATATTCCGGATAACTGCGAATCACCTCGGTGCAAAAGGCGTGAAAAGTGCTGATGTTGACATAATAAGCTGGCTTGCCAATCAGTTTTGCCAACCGTTCACGCATGGTTTTGGTTGCGCTATCAGTATAGGTTAAAGCTAAAATCGAGGAGGGGTTGGTGTCGGTCTTAAGCAGAATATTGGCAATACGGGTGGTTAACACCTGGGTTTTGCCTGTACCTGGACCAGCCATGACCATGACTGGGTTGTCAATAGTATCAACCGCTTGTTTTTGCGCAGGATTAAGTTGGTTGTAGGCAGTGGTGAAGGCGGAGGTGGTTTTTGTTTGCATGTGAATAATATAAGTATAACGGATTTTTTTTAAAGCTAGATTAGGTTACACTGTCTCAATATCTCCTCTACTTCCTGACTAGAGTTAGTCCTAACCAACCTCATCCTGATCTCCTTTGCTTGTGGTAGGCCCTTAATATACCACGCGAGATGTTTCCTCATCGGGAAAAAGCCAGACTTTTTTTTGTTAACAAGCGATTTTTCATACAGTCGTGCATGCTCTAGCGCTACCTCAGCCAATATCTTGGCTTTTGCTGACGCTGGCAAGTTGTTAATACTGTTATCTTGTTGAAAAACAAACGGGTTGCCTTGAGCCGCCCTGCCAATTAATGTTCCTGCCAGTTTATATTTTTTTGCTAACTCGACGCCATGCTGATAACTTTGCAGATCACCGTTGCCGATAATCTTGACTGAACTACGCAACTTTTTAGCCAGCTGTGCAACCTGGCCAATCAACTCCCAATCAGCTTGTCCAGTATAACCCTGCTTTAAGGTCCTGCCATGGACTGTTAATGCAGTAATATTAGTTGTAAGTAAAGTTTTTATCCAAGTATCAACCTCAGGCTTATCTCTACCCAGCCGAGTTTTTACGCTTACTGGAATCGCATCATGTTGGCTATTCTTGTTTAACCGGTTTAAGCCTGACTCCAACCTTTGTTGCTCAACCAGTTTGCAAAATTTATCAGAAAAATCTGGACACTCTCTGCAGTCTGCACCATCAGCCCAATCCTGAACACCTTGCTGAACCGCCTTGATTATTTTAACTGCTAAATCAGGATTTTTTATCAGCCCTGCACCACCTCCACCGCCAGCAACAGTTTTAGATGGACAACCCATATTAATATCTACTCCGTCAAAACCCAACTGCGCCGCCAAGATGGTTGACTGTTGAAAAAACTTTGGAGTTTTACCATACAACTGCGCCACGATCGGGCGCTGAGCTTGGTCATAACGCAAAGGCTCAAGCAAGCGAGACACATTGTGGCACAAGCCCTCCACATTAATAAACTCAGTAAAGATCACATCTGGTCGCGCATAACGGGCCACAATCTGGCGCAACGGCTGATCAGTAATGCCATCCATTGGCGCTAAACCAACAAATGGTTGGGGTAAATCATGCCAAAAATTTTTCATAACTTACCATATTGTATCGCACCAACCTAGTGTTTGAGTTATATGTACAAATGCACTGCAACCAATTAGGCTTCTACCAAAGCTAGCACCAACTCTTGCTTAGCCGTCTCGGTAATTTCTAGAGAAAACTCCTTTAGTAACTGAAGCACTAGTTGAGCATAACGCTCTAGAAGCACGTGTTGGGTTGTCGTTTGTGCCCAGTGTGTAAGCTGTTTCAGGCGGAGATATAAATAGGGTTGTAGTTGTTGCGCTTGTAATAATGTCTCCAAACTTAAACTCAACTGATCAAAGTTATAGCTCGCATCTGTTTGCAGAGTAGTTGCTGAGAGATCGGTTTTGTTGAAATGTAAGGCAAGAGTTTCTTCGGTTTGATTATTAAGGGAAGCAAGACTAGAAGCAACAAGACGATCAAACATCTTGACCTCACCTCGCTCATCATAAGCAAAGATTTGCCATGGAAGTAGTGGGTTGTTGGCATTCTTGTTAGTCGTAATTTTTAAATTAAACTCCCCGCTGTTAGGCTTGGCTAAGTACTGAATGATTGGCATTGAGGTATTTGCAAAACAGTTTTGCATAGCCTGATCCCCATACTTAACTAAACAAGCCTCGTGATCATAAAACTGATCAGCCAGTGTCTCTTGAGCATAAGAAACTTGGTCAATAGGTTGATGCTCGTTATCTAAAACCTCAAGCTGTAACTCAGGAGGATAAACCAGCATTAAATAACTCAAGTCTGTTTGCGTGGGCTGATAGTCAATCACCGAGACCAAAGATTGATTATGCTGACTGAGATGTGTGTAGTTATAAGCTGGATCACTGATGATTAAATCGGTTTGACCCTGATCATCAACCGCACCATAACCATGTGCCACCAAAAAATGGCCTGGTATCTGCAAGATTGCAGGTCTGAGATCATCAATCATCTCTTTAACCACCTCAATCAAAGGCGTATAACTGCGATGAAACTCCAGGGTTGGTAACTTTTGACCGGGTAAGGTGTGTGCCTCCCGAATTAAGCGGGACAGTCGCGAGCCAGCCAACCAGTTCACCCCACCCTCTCCAATATAACCGTCGGCCTGTTGCTTTAACCACCTGTTTAAGGTTGCAGGATTAAGCACCTCGCCATCTGGTAGTTTATCCAGATTATAATAGTTCATCACCATGGCCAAAGACGTCAAGGCACACCCCCAGTGATAAATAGTTGTCCTTTCAGGTGGTTGATTATAAGGAGGTAGAAAAGTTTGCCAATCTCCCCAACGGGACCAACTTAAGGCATGGTCATACTCGTTATCACGCCAAGCTGAGTGATACTGCTTAAAATGCGACACACTCAAGACAGTATCATCAGAGGGCTCAACTGCATAAACCCGCACCTTGTCAAACCTCACCAGGGTGGGAAAAGCACCCCCGGTGGTTGCTTTTAAAACAATCTTGCCTGCATTATCCTCATAAGTATGATCTTGACGCTCAACAAGCAACTCTCCATCCAGCCACACCTTGATTAAACCTTGATTAAACTCGATCGCTACTTGATAAATCTTATCCTGGTGTAGACTGATCCAACCAGAACTATAAAACACGGTACTGTTATCTTTTAGACGCAACAGATGATACTTGCCCTGATAAAAATGAAGCTCATACCAGTCGCGCGAGCCTTGATAACCCCAAGCCCAGTTGCGATCTGCCGAGGTTAGAACTTGGAACTCAAACTCAAATCGATAGTTACGCCAGTCAGGATCCCAAAACTCATCCTTGGGTACCAACTCGCTGATAAGGTTGGGGTTGGGAAGATGAGCCTCTAGCCAACCGTCTGGAGTCACCTGCCAGTATAACCACTTACCACGAGCCAGATCCCAATTGGATAAGCCATGCTCAAAATCGTCAGCATATAAAAGAGGTAGAGAGGGAGATTGAGTTGATGCCCACAACGCAGGTGGAGCAAACAAGTCTCTTAGCTTTCGCGGACAGGTAAATAATTCTTGGAAATCAGTTGTCAAACCATGCCACGGATAGATCAATAAAATAAATAACTGTAAAACAGTTATGATCAGCTGAAAAACAAGATGGCAGAAGTTCATACTCACCAGTTAAACAGACAAAACTGACAGGAAACTGAAAAAGGAAACGGAGTTTTGAACTATTTTATTTACTTTTTGGCCAATAGCTCATTTTACTTACCACAGCAATCCAAACCACTAAAAACAACAAACTAAATAATGAAACCAATTCTGGCAGATAAAATATAACGAGTTGGCCACTATCTTTAACTTGCCATAAGTTAGCCCAGTTATTTAACCTAAAGTGGGGTAAAAAATCAAACTCTTCAACTTTAATAGCCAACCACAAATCATCATGAGACTGATCCAAGCCTAAGTAACAAGCCTCAGATAAACATTCGTAATCAAGTAGATAAACTGACTCCAGCAAACGATGATAGGAACTGATCTCAACCTCATTATTAATCTGTTCTAAGGTGTTACCTGTTTCTAACCTTAATTGAGCTAATTGATTTAATGCAAACGGTGCCACTTGAATCTGATCCAACTGGTTAAGGCTGGATTTACCAAAAGATCTTGTTTCCCAATTTAAAAAGAACCTAGTTTTTGGATTAGAGGAAACTTGATTTAAGGTGATAAAAATATCATAGAGCTCATTAGGAAAAGTATAATCTTCAGGCATCATGGTTTCGTCATCATAGTGCACAAAAAACTTGATACTTCTACCTTGATGATTATTACCCTTAATATTCACTAGATAAGAATAAGCTGGGGAGATAAGATCCTCAACAAAATTATAACCATTACAAGCAACAGCATAATTATCAGCTTGATACAACACTGAGTTATCCAAAATAGTTTCAGTAATCTCGCCTCTAACTGGATCACTACAGTTTACTGAAGGATTCTGTTGTAAATTTAGAGAGACGGTAGGAAAAATTGATCTTATCTGTAAACTTTCAAGATTATTTATATTCCAAGCAGTATCTTGTTTAAACAACTGCCAATCAGGAGCTTGCACTAACTGTTCCTTAATCTCTAGTTGAGACTGAGGTACTTTACCTGACTCTGAAAATAACAAAGCCTCTGGTTTGACAGCATAAGCTACTGTTAAGGGCTGGTCTATCTCAACCGCAATAACAGGATAAACAGTTTTATCTAGTTGCAACACAATCCCCTGTTCATTAAAAAACACGATTATTTCTTGACTAGAGTCTTTTGCCTCAAACTGAACATCATTTAATTTAGGTAGTTCAAAAACTTCATTATTAACAATGATCTGTTGAGTCGGAAACTTCACCGTTACCAACTGTTCATGATAACTAATTTCAGCCGGAGTAAGATAAGTAGTCTCTTTTAATCCCGGTAAAGTCATGACATAATTACCAGCTTCGATTTCTTGAGTGATAGTTACTTGATCTGCCTCAAACTTAATATTATTTAACTCAGTCTGGGTGAGATCAGTAAAAGGATAAATAACATAAGCCTGGCTAGGATCTACTAAAATATAGTCAGCTTCATGTTGATAAACATAATCTCTTCTAACTCGATCAGTGTTAGCCGAGACCAACTTAATCCTGCTAGGGGTTAAAATTACTTCCTCACTCTTGGGTGATTTTCTTTCATAAAGAGTTAAAAACTCTTTTTCCCATACTTTAATTAAACCAGCCTGCTCAATCATCTGACGATCGGCCTGATAATTAATTTCTCTAAAAGGATCAATCTTGGTCTCATCTATTAACACTAAGTCAACATTATACTTCTCAAAAATCTTGATTAAATGCTCTACATTTCTGGAATCAAGCGCATACTTAAGCTCGTGATAAAAGAAGTCGTTACTCTCAACCCAACGATCAAAATCTCTTTCCAACACCGGTTGAGGTATGCCAAAGAAGTTAAAACCCATACCCTGGTAACCATTGCCAGGTTCAATAAAACCCCAATCATGATAAACCCAAGCGGCGTGAGAAAACTGAGGCATAGGCAAAAGTCTCAAGTTGGCACTGCGAGTTTGCAAATAATCATACATCTCAGCATACTGCTGAGGATACTTAACCTGCAGTTTTTCACTGATAAAATGACCCTGAAATGAAGGTAAGCCTATATAAATTACTGTAAAAAACAACAGATATAAAATCACCGGTATTAAGTAAGTTTTTATTTGAGCAGATTTAATTTTAGTTAGCAAAAAGTTAATCATGGACTCAATTGCCTGAATAAATAAAACCACAACCACAAATGAATACAGAATAGAAAGTTTAGTAAATGGATTGCGGAAAGCCTCCATAAAAGTACGATTCTCAAATAACCTGTCTATAATAACTTTGGTCGGGAAGAGATCGATCCAGATTAAGCAGATAGAGGCTAGATAAAAAATAAAAATTGCCCATCTTTTTGACCCCTGCTCTTTATCAAAGATTACCAACCCAGCTCCAAGAAAAGTAATTAAGCCAGTAAAATAAATCATCCCCTGAGTGATAGGATTTGATAAATGAGATTGCCATTCACTAAAGATAAACTCAAACTGTTGACTGGCAAACGAGTAATCTTTCCAGTTATACAAGTAGTGAACACCGCTAGATAAACTAAACAGATTAGCTGCCTCTTTGATACTCCACACTGATTCAGGGGCAAACATGGTGTTGGTACGACTTTCTTGAACATAATGAGCATTGTTAAAGCTGTAATACAGATTAGGTAGCATCCAGTAAGCATTAAGAAAAAAAGTTAGCAAGCCGATAATAAAACTAAACTTAAAAGCCTTAACCAACTCTTTTGGCTGATGATTAAGTTTAACAAAGAAGGCATATAGCAAAGAAAACAGTACAGCTAAGTAATAAACTGTGGGCGTATGACCGCTGGAAGCAATCAAGAGTTGCAAGCCGGTAAAAATCAGCAAGTTTTTTGGAGTAATCTTTTTTGCCAATTGATGAACTAAGATTAATAAAAAAGGGAAAAAGGCAAACTGAGTCATAAACATCTCAAAACCAATGTAATACTGTTGCAAAGTTAAAAGATGAAGTAAATAAAACACACTACCCAAACTGGCCAACCAGTTTTTGATGTTTTTGATAGCGCTTGATTTGGAGTTAAGCCAGATCTGAGAAAGATAAAGATACATACCCAAACCACCAATCCAGTACATTAAAAAAATATAGGAATATCTCACTAAATTGTCAGGTAAAAGCAACTTAAGTAAAAAGATTATTGGCAGGCGCGGAATTTCAGACAAGTGAGCCTGAGCAGGTGGAGCACCTAAACCCTGATACTCTAGCCAAGATCCAAAAAACACTTGACGGACATATCTGGGAAAGTTAAGCTCTGCCATGATATTATCCCAGCCAGAGTAATGTAGATTAGGATTAATATTTTGCACAGTAATGATTAAAGCCACCAAGAAAACCACTATTAAGGGTAAGTGGTTAAACAACTGTTGCGCGATCGTGGTTATTTTGAACAGTTTCAGTTTCATTACTATATTTAGACTTAGATTTGGATTTAAAATGATTTTTTTAATTGATTTTCAACGCCTGATAATTAATTTTTTAACGCAAGTTGATTGATCTTGAGCACCTGTTGATTGATTTTTAACGCCTGATGATTAATTTTTTAACGCAAGTTGATTGATCTTCAACACCTGTTGATTGATTTTTAACGCCTGATGATTAATTTTTTAACGCAAGTTGATTGATCTTCAACACCTGATAAAAATGATAAAAATAACAGTTAAATTCTTTAGTAAGAATAAGAAAGATAATCAGTAATAACAATGCTAGCCAATATAAACAATGCAAGACAATATAAAAAACCCTTTTGACCACTTCTGTTTTTGCTGACGATAACTTGATTAAAGGCAGTAAAAATTGACAGAGCCAAAAATGAGCAAAAGGGTTGAGCCGACCCCCTTTCAGGGGTCGGCTCGAAGGCATACAGATTAGGGAGCGGCCTCAACGTTAGTCCAGAGAAACTTCCAACCATCCACCTTGGTAAAGCGAAGGATGGCCAAAGCCCCATCATTGATGTCATAGATGGCTTGCATAAGCGACTCACAACCATCTATTCCGCAGTTATCAAAAACCAAAAAATTATTGGCCAGATCCTGCAGATATCGCTCGCTGAAGAACTCTCCCGCGTGACGGGGGACTGGGTAACGAGTGTAGATCAAACCACCTCCCGCTCCCAAGTTCTCGATCTCGATCGCTGTGTGCTCTGTGTTAGAGCCGCGAACGAGTAGTCCCCAACCGCAATTACTACCGCAGTTGGGAAAATCTAGCGTGACGTCCCCTATCTTCACAAACATTCCGCTGGCATAGGCCGTCAAGTACCCGGCCTCAGGAACGATGGCCCAGACCTGATTTTGATCTGGGATCTGGTGGTTCGCACCACCAGTCCAAACGGCGCTCTCATTTGCGTTGACCTCTGTCAGGTCATCCGCACCAAGCACTCCCGGGTCACGAACGACGTGACTCCAGTAGAGCTTGTCTTCGCTCAGAAGCCCCTTTGCAGGAGCAACCAAGTGCGGAACGTTGGTCAGCCAGCCAGTGCCAATTACGACATAGCTTGCTGGCTGCGTCTCCACCAGCGTGGAGGTGATCTCGGTAGACGGAGAGAGAGCCGTCTTGACTGTCATGGAGACAGTCTCTGTTGGGATCAAGGTCGCCTCTGGCTTCTCGTCCAGAGCTTCCAACTTCTCATCCTGCTCATCAGGATTGAGAGTTGGAGTGATTATCACCTCTAGCTCGACCTCAGGATCGCTCACAGCGACGTGAGCAACCTCTTGTTCGACCACCCGAGTGACCTCTTTTTCGACCACCCGAGTGACCAGTTTGTCGACCATGACCGTCTCACGAACAATCTGTGTGACCTCAATCTTTCTGGGCCAAATCCACCGACTTAGGAAGAACCCAACAACCAGCAACGCAACAACAAGCAATACCCAATGCCACCACTTCATGATTTTCTCCTTTGCTAGACTTGTGCCTCATCCAACCATTGGATAAGGCAAGGGACAACTTGATGTCCTCATCAATCCTCCACCAGGCGATGAGTGACTCCAAACTGACTAGTCTTTCTTAAACTAATCGGTTTAAAGTCACTCACCACACCAGTGGTGATAAAGGAGAACGCTTTCACGTTTTTTTCTGTATGCCTTGTTAAAGAGCAGTTGCCTTTAATAAATAAAGACAACCTCCCGCTATCAATCAACCTTTCCGCCTCACGCTCGTTAAAAACGCTGGCAGAAATCTTGCTGATCAACAGCTTGTTACTGATTACAGTCAGTAAGGAGCTATTGACCAGGTTAGTTGTTAGTTTGTCATGTTTGTTTGAGGCAGGTTAGGTGAATGGAAAGTAAACGTATTGCGTAATTAAAATTAGAACAATTTATGATAGATTTTGATGTACTAAGTAACTGATTTCTAATTTTGCAATATATCTAAATAAGTATGATCTTGATTAATAAAGTTTTGAGGTTAGCTTGAGCGCTATTTAACCTGTGCGCTATTTAACCTGAGCGCTATATCGTTTAGATCGATTAAATAATTATGAATACCTGCAAACTTTTTTTATTATCAAAATATTATTTAGTATATCGAATTATATAAGAAACATGTCCAATATGTCAATAGTTATAGGATATAAACCTCACTATTAAAACTTAACATTAAAATACCAGGGAGAAGTTAAAAAGTGGAGTATATTTTTAAATATAACTGAGCAATCTCATCCCAACTCTGTTGCTTTGCCCAAGCCATATTTTGCTTGATTTTTTCTGTTAATAATAAAGATTGAGGCTTGTTAAAAACCTTTATCAACTCCTCGCTGTTATTAATAGTAACCAGTTTATCTCTTAACTTGCTCATCTGCCAATAATCTTTTTTTACAGGATTCTGTGTTGCTACCAAAACAACACAACCCAGTGCCATGGCTTCAATGGCTGACAAGTAACCACCAGCAAAACAAAACTGCGCTTGAACTAACTGTTGTGAGGTTTGCTGTTCACTCTGCCAACCCAAAGCTTGTCCAACTTGACCACACTCGGTTTTAAGTGGTCCATCGCCAATAAAGATTAACTCAAGATTAGATTTTTGTTGAGAAGATAACTGTTTGACTGCTGACAGAAGAATGGGTAACCCGGTATCATGAGCCAACCGTCCTAGAAAAATCAGTTTAACTGGTTTACTTGATTTTTTTAAAAAGGGTTTGGTCGCCATCTGAGTAGAGATCGCCCCCTCGATCACTGCGTTGGGTTTAATACCATAGTATTTATTGATATAGGAACCAACAGATACCACCTGATTAGCCATTAACGCACTTAATCTTTTCAACCAGATATTTTTCTTTGGAATAGGATAGGTGCCCTCCCAGCCATGCATTGTTAGCACAAACTTTTTACCTGGAAAAAGCAGGCGCAAAGGTAGACACCATAACATCACATCATGAACATGAACAATCTCGGCCTTTAAAAAAAGAGAAAAATATTGCGTTAACAGTTTTAACCAAATAGCGATCAAACCAAATAACTTAACTTTTGGAAAACTGAAACGGTTAACGGTTAATCCTTGGACTTGTTTTTGAGTTGGCAATGATAAATCAAGTTGTTGCGTAATAATCGTGAGTTGCCAACCCTGTTTTTGCAAAAGCAAACTAGTTTTTAAAACATGTTTTTCCACACCACCAGTATGAGGATGAAAAAAAGGAGTGAGGACAAGAAGGGATTTTTGATGCGGTGTGTGATTACTTTTGTGGAGCATATTAAAGATTGTAACAAATATAGCCTGGTTTTTGATATCATATGAGGCAAGATGACAAAATCAAAAATCTCACTGATCGTTTCTGTTCTCAACGAAGCACAAACCATTAAAGTTTTGCTCCAGGCAATTGCTAATCAAGTCACGCCTCCTGAGGAGATCATTATTGTTGACGGGGGCTCAACAGACACTACAGTTTCTCTGATTCAGGAATTCGCACAAAACCTCCCGTCATCATCTCTACCAAAACTGAAGTTTACCTTAAAAATTCTACCCAACTCTAACCGTTCTCAAGCACGCAACTGGGCGATTAACCAGGCTAAACATGACTTAATAGCGATCACCGATGCTGGTTGTGTTCCGCAACCGAGTTGGCTTAAGCATCTGCTAAAAAAATATCAAGAAACCAAGGCAAATATTGTTGGCGGTTATTTTTATGGACTACCTGCCACTCCGTTTGAGCAAGCTGTGGTGGCTTATACCTTGCAGATGCCTGATCAGATCAACCCTGACCAGTTTATGCCCACCACTCGCTCGGTGTTACTTGAAAGGTCTATCTGGAAAAAACTGGGTGGATTTAATGAAAAACTCAGCCTGAATGAAGATTTTGAGTTTTTTTATCGAGCTCGACAAAAAGGAGTCAAGTTTGCTTTTGAGAAGCAGGCTTTGGTCGGTTGGTTGCCCAGGCGAAATTTAACAGAGTTCACCCAGATGATTTATAGATTTGCCCAGGGCGACATTCAGGCCGGAATTATCCGTCCCAAGGTGACCTTGTTGTTTGGACGTTATTTGTTAGCTCTAGCCACTATCTTGATCCTGATTTTTTTTACAAATGTGGACTCTACCAGGCTAATAATAGTAATTTTGTTTTGGCTGGCGATTTATTTATCCTGGGCAATCCAAAAAAATCTAAAATATGTCTCTCAAGGCTGGTACTGGTTACCGGTATTACAGATTGTGGCAGATATGGCAGTGATGACAGGGAGTTTAATGGGCTTGAGAAGATTGAGACAGGAATAAACAACTTTTTCTACAGTGATTTCTCTTATGTTTTCCTTAAGCTCAAGATTTTTTTCAGGAATTATTACCCAAAGATGAGTAATGTAAACAAAAAATGCAGTTTTGAACCCCTGCTAGATTTTAAATTTTGAGGAACTTTTTTTAGAGTCTTTATCTGTGGCCTGTATCTTTTCAGCAATCAATATCACTAAATAAAAACAGCCAATAATTAAGGCAATAATACCTGCACCGACATTCATTGGAGGTAAGTTTTGAATAATATTTATCATGATGATCCTCGTTCAAATAATCTACTACCAATATACCATAAGAATAACGCAGTGAAGACTCCAGGCACAAATTTATACAACATCACTTGATCCTCGATAAACAATGTTAGCGCAAATGCAATCAACAAGCCCGACCCTAGTTCCCTAATCGCTTCGGAATAATATTGATATCTATTTTTAGATAAATTAACTCGCAAAAAAATCTGTTTTGTGAACTGATTTATTGATAACATTAAACCAGCATAAATCACATAACTGAAGTTTAGCGTAACAAAAAAAACTTGCAAAAGATGCTGTTTTGAACACCAGCTAGATTTTAGATTTTGAGGAACTTTTTTTAGAGTCTTTATCTTTACCATGCACTTTTTCAGACAAGAGGATCGACCAATAAAATAAACCAGCCAAAAAAGCAAGAATCCCTGTGGCAAGAACAATTGGATCAATTTTTTGAATAATATTTTGCATAGTTAGGTCCTTTCACTCAATTCAAGTCCAATATACCAAAGAAAAGCTGAAAATGCTAATCCATATAAATACTTATAACTCACAACTCCCTCGATAAATATTACTAGCAAAAACGCAACCACCACACCCACTCCGACATCTTTTAGAGCTTCAACTATAAATTTATATTTCTTTTGTGTGAGTTTGTAACGTGGAACAATCTCAGAGAGTTTAAGTTTACCAGGCATAACACCTAGCTTATATGATGATTCTGACAAATTGCTGACAAAAAAACTTTTTTACTTCACTAGTCATCCTTCTTCTTCATTCTTTAGCTTTTCCTTAGTAATTCCTGCCTGGATTGGTAATCACCAGATCATGAGGATGACTTTCCTTAAGGGAAGCGTCTGTAATACGAATAAACTTTACCTTTTTTTGTAGTTGAGGGATGGTGCGAGCACCCACATAGTACATGCCTGATCTAACCCCGCCTAAAGCCTGGTCAACCATCTCCTGGACCGAGCCCTTGATTGGCACCAGGGCGTCAACCCCTTCTGCCACTAAAACACGATCTTTATAGTTCTTGCCGTGAAACTCAGATTCTGACTTCACCTGAGCGCCCCTTTTCATAGCTCCTTCAGAACCCATGCCTCGGTAGGATTTGAACGCGTACTCGGTAATTTCAGCTCGAGCAATATGTTTAAAGTTGGCTGGTAGTTCTTCTTTACTAATCATGAAGTGCTCGCCTGGTGATTCAAGACAGCTGGCAAAATAACTTCCCATCATAACCGTGTTCGCACCAGCTGCCAACGCCTTGACCATATCTCCAGAATACCTAACCCCGCCGTCTGCCACGATCGGCACTCCTGCCTCTCGGCCCGCGCGAGCTGTTTCCACAATAGCGGTTAGTTGAGGCATGCCCATCCCTGACACAATCCGAGTGGTGCAGATCGCACCCGGACCCATGCCCACGCGCAAACTGTCAGCGCCAGCCTCGATTAAAGCCTTAGCGCCATCATAAGTTGCAATGTTGCCTGCCATAACCTCGGTTTTTGAAGACTGTTTTTTTATGTACTTGATCGCTTTAATAACTGAATCACAGTATCCATGGGCTGAGTCAACCACGATTAAAGGTGTTTTAACCTCCAGTAAGGCATTAATCCGCTCCTCATAACCTTGACTAGCGCCGGCTGCAGCCCCGACCACTAAATTTTTCTCAAGCACCATCTGCACTTGAGTCACTTGATCTTGAATCGTGAGGTTGCGATGAATAATTCCCAAACCACCAGCTTCTGCTAGCGCAATTGCTAGTTTATGCTCTGTCACTGTATC
>Ga0172382_10004577_pt1 | contig 21129 bp, 16 predicted proteins | sample Leawel138RmetaG_FD_122245 | JGI IMG/M metagenome (GOLD analysis project Ga0172382, IMG submission 122245) | Leachate microbial communities from a municipal landfill in Southern Ontario, Canada - Leachate well 138R metaG | ecosystem: Engineered > Solid waste > Landfill > Unclassified | place... | reverse complement strand
TGGGATTTTCGCGACAGGAGAGAAACCTAAATTCCGCAACAATTTAGTGTCTTGTGGCTCTTAGTTCCCGCCACTTGATTCCGATTGAGAGATTGCATGAGACGAATTTTCAAGTTCGCAGGTCTTTCCTTGGGCCTGTTGATTGTCGCGGCTTTTCTATATGGTGGAAAAGGATATTGGGATGCTCGGTCGGATGCTCCGCAATTACGTCAGCGCGCAGATGATTTGATAGCACAAGGTCGAGGGGGAGCCTCGCTTGGTGCGGAACATCTGGCGATATTGCTGAAGGTTGAAGACCCAAGCTTTACCAGTCATGCCGGTGTAGATTTTTCGACCGCCGGCGCGGGAGCCACAACAATAACGCAGTCAGCTTCCAAGCGCCTCGCTTTCAAAAAATTCCATCCGGGTATCGGCAAGATTCGACAAACCGGCTACGCGATGGGTTTGGAAAGCCGGCTTTCCAAGGAACAAATTCTTGCCCTGTGGCTCGATACATTGGAGATGGGCGAAGGCCCGGAAGGGTGGATAACAGGTTTCCACAAAGCAAGTTCCGCGATCTATGGGCGGCCGCCCGCAGAGTTAAGCAACACGGAATTCATTCAATTGGTGGCCGTTCTTATCGCGCCGGGATCATACAAGCTTAGAGAGGACGATACTGCGCTCAATGAGCGTGTCGGTCGGATTGAACGTCTGGTGGCAGGATCGTGCGCGCCCGAAGGGCTGGACGACGTCTGGCTTGAAGGGTGCCGACAGCTCTCCGATAGCTGACCAGCATAGATTTGTCGTTTGTCGCGCAACCCCTAAAGTCCGCAACAGATCGGCGGCCGCCGGAAAGTCAGGGGTTTTCGTGTCGCATATCTTTGTCGCAAGCGGAAACGCGCTTGCGACATGACATGCGACAGGAGGAAGTCGCGACTGCCGATCGGATTCCGGCGCGAACCGTGCCCGCTCCGGCCGGTCCCTCTTGCCGTCAGCCGCCGGCCTTGGGCACGGCGAGCGCCACCACGCGGTCTGAGCGGGCGGCGATGTCGGGCTTGCGCTCGCTCTGGAAGGGGATGCCGAGCGCCTCCCACGTCTCGACCAGCGCCTCCTTCAGCGTCGCGATCAGCGCGTCGTCGTGGAATGGCGTCGGCGTGATGCGCAGCCGCTCCGTGCCGCGCGGCACGGTGGGGTAGTTGATCGGCTGGATGTAGATGCCGTGCCTGGCCAGAAGCCGGTCGCTCGCCATCTTGCACAGCTCGGGGTCGCCCACCAGCACCGGCACGATATGGGTTTCGGACGGCATTACCGGCAGGTCGGCGGCCGACAACATGTCCTTGGTGTGCTGGGCCTGCCGCTGCTGGGCTTCGCGCTCGCTCCGCGACACCTTGAGATGGCGGATCGAGGCGGTCGCGGCGGCCGCGATCATCGGCGGCAGCGCGGTGGTGAAGATGAAGCCCGGCGCATAGGAGCGCACGGCGTCGATGACCTCGCGCTTGCCGGCGATGTAGCCGCCGAGCGTGCCGAACGCCTTGGCTAGCGTGCCCTCGATCACGTCGATGCGGTGGGCCAGCCCCTCGCGCTCGGTGATGCCGCCGCCGCGCGCGCCGTACATGCCCACGGCATGGACCTCGTCGATATAGGTCATGGCGTTGTACTTCTCGGCGAGGTCGGCGATGCCGGCGATGGGCGCGATGTCGCCGTCCATCGAATAGACGCTCTCGAAGACGATGACCTTGGCGCGCTCGCGGCCGGCCTGCGCGAGCAGGCTTTCCAGATGGGCGAGGTCGTTGTGGCGGAAGATCTTCTTCTCCGCGCCGGAGCGCCGCACGCCCTCGATCATCGAGGCGTGGTTCAGCTCGTCGGATAGGATCAGGCAGTCGGGCAGCAGCCGGCCGATAGTCGAGATCGCCGCCTCGTTGGAGACGAAGCCCGAGGTGAAGACGAGGCCGGCCTCCTTGCCGTGCAGGTCGGCAAGCTCCAGCTCCAGCTCGACCAGCGGATGATTGGTGCCGGAGATGTTGCGCGTGCCGCCGGCGCCCGAGCCCATCGCGCCCGCCGCGCCTTGCGCGGCGGCGATGACCTGTGGATGCTGACCCATGCCGAGATAGTCGTTGGAGCACCAGACCGTGATCTCGCGCGCCTCGCCGTCGGCACGCCAGATAGCCTTGGGGAATGCGCCGACGATGCGCTCGAGATCGGCGAAGACGCGATAGCGCCGTTCGGCATGGAGCTGGTCGATCGCGTCTTCGAAAAACCGTTGGTAGTTCATGCTCACGTCCCGGGTTGCGGCGGCAATGAAGGCTCGCGCTGCCTTTGGATGGTCTTTTCGCCGGTCTTTATAGCGCGTGGCGCGCGCAGGCGATTTGATTTTCCGCAAGCGCAGCAATCTGCCGCACCTGAAACCCTTTCTTGGCGAATTGTCGCCACTGTGTGGCTCGACGGGACGACGGAGTGTGAGGAATGGCGGTACTGGTCACCGGCGGCGCCGGCTATATCGGCAGCCACATGGTGTGGGAACTTCTCGATGCCGGCGAGCAGGTGGTCGTGCTCGACCGGCTCTCGACCGGGTTCGAATGGGCCGTGGCGCCCGAGGCCAGGCTGATCGTCGGCGATGTCGGCGATGCCGCGCTGGTGGGCAAACTGCTCGCCGCCCACAAGATCGACGCGATCATCCACTTCGCAGGCTCCATCGTCGTGCCGGAATCGGTCGCCGACCCGCTCGCCTATTACGACAACAACACGGTCAGGACGCGCACGCTGATCGAGGCGGCGGTCAAGGGCGGAGTCAAGCACTTCATCTTCTCGTCCACGGCCGCCGTCTACGGCGCGGCCGGCGCCGAGCCGGTTTCGGAAGACGCCGCGCTCCATCCCGAATCGCCCTATGGCCGCTCCAAGCTGATGAGCGAATGGATGCTGGCCGACGCCGGCGCCGCCTACGGCCTGCGCTACACGGCGCTGCGCTATTTCAACGTCGCCGGCGCCGACCCCAAGGGCCGCACCGGCCAGTCGACCGCCGGCGCCACCCATCTGATCAAGGTCGCGGGGCAGGCCGCGCTCGGCAAGCGGCCCTATATCGAGGTGTTCGGCACCGACTATCCGACGCCGGACGGCACCTGCCTGCGCGACTATATCCATGTCAGCGACCTCGCCGCCGCGCATCGTCTGGCGCTGGAGCGCCTGCGGCAGGGTGGGGCGAACCTCGTCGCCAATTGCGGCTATGGCCACGGCTATTCGGTGTTCGAGGTGCTCGACAGCGTCAGGCGCGTCCATGGCCGCGACTTCGAGGTGCGGCTTGCGGGCCGCCGGCCGGGCGATGCGGCCGCGGTCGTGGCCGACCCGTCGCTGGCGCGGCGCGAGCTCGGCTGGTCGCCGCGCCTCGACGATCTCGACGGCATCGTCGGCTCGGCGCTCGCCTGGGAGCGCCACCTGTCCACGAGGAATGCTGGGCGCTGAGGTTCAGCGCCGGACGACGATGCGCGTGTTCTTCAGCCCCTCCTGCCGGGCGAGTCGGTAGAGCACGGCCGCGTTCCGCGTATCGAGCCTGACGCAGCCGGCCGAGGCCGGCCTGCCGAGACGGCCGACCTGATTGGTGCCGTGGACGGCATAGTGGCCGTTGTAGAAGATCGCATAGGGCATCGGCGCGTTGTTGTAGCGGCTGGAGCGGTGGTTCCTCGACAGCCATTTCGCCGTCCATGCGCCCGCCGGCGTCACCTTGCCCTTGCGCGCGGTCGAGACCGGCCAGCGATACTTGACCTTGCCGCGATGGATCACGGTCATGGTCTGGGTCGAGATGTCGACGCTGGCGACGAGCGTGGCCGCCTGCGATGCCGCCGGCCCGCCGGCGACGAGGCCGAGCGCCAGCGCGATGCCTGCAAGAAACCTCATGAGCAGCCCCAAGCCTGTTGCAGATGACGCTAGGTTAGGTTCGCGGCCGGCCGAAACCAATTCATTTCTTCGTCATCGCGGTTTCAGCGTTGGCGGAAAGGGTCAAAAGCCTTTCCGTTTTGCCGCTTGATGCTCTAGAGCATCGGACAGCCAAGGCATGAAGCGAAAGGGCCGCCATGACGCTCAGGGTCGCCGTCCAGATGGACCATATCTCGACAGTCTCCATCGCCGGGGACACCACCTTCGCGCTCTCGCTGGAGGCGCAGCGGCGCGGCCATGAATTGTGGCACTACACGCCCGACCGCCTGTCGATGCTGGGCGGCGCCGTCTTCGCCCGCGCCGAGCCGATGCAGGTGCGCGACGTCAAGGGCGACCATTTCACGCTTGGCGCGGCCGAGCGCATCGACCTGTCGCAGATGGACGTGGTGCTGCTCAGGCAGGACCCGCCCTTCGACATGAACTACATCACCACCACCCATCTGCTCGAGCGCATCCACCCGAGGACGCTGGTGGTCAACGACCCGGCATGGGTGCGCAACAGCCCCGAGAAGATCTTCGTCACCGAATTCCCCGACCTGATGCCGGAGACGCTGATCACCAAGGACCCGGCCGAGGTCGACGCCTTCCGCAGGCAGTATGGCGACATCATCGTCAAGCCGCTCTACGGCAATGGCGGCGCCGGCATCTTCCATCTGCACGAGGCCGACCGCAACCTCGCCTCGCTGCTGGAAATGTTCCAGCAGATGTTCCGCGAGCCGTTCATCGTCCAGCGCTACCTGAAGGACGTGCGCAAGGGCGACAAGCGCATCATCCTGATCGACGGCGAGCCGGTCGGCGCCATCAACCGCGTGCCGGCCGAGCACGATTCGCGCTCCAACATGCATGTCGGCGGCCGCGCCGAGCCGACCGAACTGACGGCGCGCGAACGCGAGATCTGCGCGGCGATCGGCCCGTCGCTCAAAGAGCGCGGCTTCATCCTCGTCGGCATCGACGTGATCGGCGATTACATGACCGAGATCAACGTCACCTCGCCGACCGGCATCCGCGAGGTCAAGCGTTTCGGCGGCGCCGACATCGCCGCCCTGTTCTGGGACGCGGTCGAGGCGAAGCGCGCGGCGGCATAACTCAATATTCCCGGAACGCACGCGCCATGCTGTCGGTGATCGGCTTGGCGAGATACTCGAAGAAGGTGCGTTCGTGGGTCTGGATCAGGATTTCGGCCGGCATGCCAGGCGTGGGGTTGAAGCCCTTGACGCGATGGAGCTGTTCGGTCGGGATCTCGACCCGCGCCACGTAGATGTCCTTGTTGGGCGAGGCCTGCGAGGCCGTCACGGCGTCGGCGGAGACGTAGATGACCTTGCCGTCGAGGATCGGCGTCGTGCGCTGGTTGAGCGCGCTGAGCCTGATCGAGGCGAGCTGCCCGACATGGACCTCGTCGATCTGCATGCGCGGCACCTGCGCCTCGATGATCAGCGCCTCGTTGGACGGCAGGATCTCCATGATCGGCCGGCCGCTCTCGATGACGCCGCCGGCGGTGTGGTAATAGCTGCGGATGACGATGCCGGGCACCGGCGCGCGGATCATCGTGCGGTCGAGCACGCTCCTGGCGTTCCTGATCTGCTCGCGCACGCCGTCGAGTTCGGCTTCCACGGTCTGGATCTCGTCGAAGGCGGCCTTCTGGGCGCTGTCGGTCACCTGCGCCATTTCCAGCTGGTACTTGGCAACCTGGGTCTGGCTGATGCGCGCCTCCGCCTCCAGCCGGGCGACGTCGCCGTCGGCGTCGGCGACGGCCCGCTCCAGCAGGCTGATCGCGGAGCGCGTGACGATGCCCTTGGCGAGCAGGCTTTGCTTGACGTCGAGCTCGGCTTGCAGGATCGCGCGCTGGCGGCGCATGGATTCGATCTGCCCCTCGATGCCTCCGAGCTGGAAGCTCAGCGCCGTCGCATTCTCGCGCAGCAGGCCGAGCTGGTTGTCGAGCTTGAGCCTGGTCGAACGGAAATTCTCGCGCTGGCTGTCCATGATCGCCCTGACCTCGGCGTCGTCCAGCCGGCTGGAGACCGAGGCGGGCGGCACGAAATCGTCGGCGCCACGCGCCTGCGCCTGCAGCCGCGCCAGGATCGCCTCCAGCCTGAGCTGGCGCAGGCCGAGCTGGCGCGCATTGGCGAGCGCGGCGGTCTCGTCGAGCTGGACGAGGTCCTGGCCCTCCTCGACCCGGTCGCCTTCCTCGACGAGGATGCGGCGGATGATGCCGCCTTCCAGATGCTGCACGATCTTGTTCTTGCTGGTGGCGACGAAGCTCCCCGGCGCGATGATGGCCGAGGCGAGCGGCGCGAAGCCTGCCCACGCGCCGAAGCCGCCGCAGACGACGAGCATCAGCGCCAGCCCGGCGACGGTCTGGACGCGGATCGAGCGCGGCACCTCGGCATACCATTCGATCGCCGCATTCTCGGCAGCGGGCTTCCTCGCCATCACGAACCCTCCCCGGGCGTTTCGAGCGCCTTGCCGGCGCCGCCCTTGTTGGCCAGCACCTTGAGGACGTCGGCGCGGGTGCCGAACATCGCGACCGTGCCGTTGTTCAGAACCAGTATCTTGTCGACATGGTTGAGCAGCGCCGTGCGCTGCGTGATCGTCACCACGGTGATCTTCTGCTGGCGCGCATGCAGGAGCGCCTTGGCGAGCGCGACCTCGCCCGGCGTGTCGAGGTTGGAGTTGGGCTCGTCGAGCACCACCAGCCGCGGATCGCCGAAGAACGCGCGCGCCAGCGCGATGCGCTGCTTCTGCCCGCCCGAAAGCGGCGCGCCGTCGGCGGCGACGAAGGTTTCGTAGCCCTGCGGGAAGGAGGCGATCAGCTCGTGCACGTCGGCCAGCACCGCGGCGTCGTAGATCTGCCGGTCGCTGACGTCCTCGCGCATGCGCGCGATGTTGGCCTTGATCGAGCCGGGGAACAGCTGCACGTCCTGCGGCAGGTAGCCGATGCTCTCGCCGAACTGGCGCTGGTCCCAGTTGCGCAGGTCCATCAGGTCGAGCCGGACATTGCCCGATGTCGGCAGGATCGAGCCGACCAGCATCTTGCCGAGCGTGGTCTTGCCGGAGCCCGAATTGCCGATCACCGCGAGCGACTCGCCCGGCATCAGCGAGAACGAGATGCCGTTCAGGATCACCTTCTTGGTCGGCGGCGGCACGTAGAGGATGCGGTCGACGTCGAGGCGGCCCTGCGGAGCGGGGAGCAGCAGCCGCTGGAAGTTGAGCGGCGAGGATTGCAGCAGCGCGCGCACGCGCTGGAAGGAGGCGAGGAACTGCGTGAAGCTGTTCCAGCCCTCGATGGCGCCCTCGATCGGGGTCAGCGCACGGCTGGCGATGATCGAGGCGGCGATCACCATGCCGCCGGTCATCTGCCCCTCGATGGCGAGGAACGCGCCCCAGCCGAGCATGGCCACCTGCGTCAGGAGCCGCACCGACTTCGACACGCTGGCGAGCATGATGTTGCGGTCCTGGGCCTGCACCTGCGACTTGAGCGACAGCGCCGTGTCGCGGCCCCAGATGCGCACCGCCTCGGGGATCATCGCCATGGCGTTGATGATCTGCGAATTGCGCGACATCGAATCGACATGCAGCGTCGCGCGGCTGAGGAAGCCGGTGGAATCGGCGAAGTGGCGCGCGGTCATGCGCTGGTTGACATAGGCGACGGCCATCAGGAGCAGGGAAGCGCCGATGACGATCAGGCCGAGATGCGGGTGGATGAGGAAGACCACGACGACGAACAGCGGCGCCAGCGGCACGTCGAGGATCGAGAGCAGCGTGCCGGAGGTGATGAAGGCGCGCATCTGCTGCAGGTCGCCCAGCACCTGATAGTCGCGCGCCGAGCCGTTGAGCGATGAGCGGGCGGCCGCCGCCAGCACCGGCGCGCCGAGCTGCGCGCCCACTTCCACCGCCGTCCGCATCAGGATGAAGCGCCGGATCGCGTCGAAGGCCATCTGCAGCACGACGGCGACGCCGACGACGAGGGTGAGCATCACCAGCGTGTCGACCGAGCGGCTGGTCAGCACGCGGTCGGAAATCTGGAACAGGTAGATCGGTATCGCCAGCACGAGGATGTTGGTCATCAAGGTGAAGACCATCACGATCAGGATGTTCTGGCGCACGGCGGTCAAGCCGTTCCTGAACGCGACGGCGAAGTCCGGCATCTCGACGCGCTTGTGGAAACCGCCGGGATTGCGGCCATTGCCGTCGCTGCCCCCGCCGCCGCCGGGCGGATCGCCGGGGCCGTCGCCTCCGCCGCCGCTTTCAGGTTTTTTCGTCGATGCAAGCGGGCCGCGGTCGCCGTCGATGACGGGGCCGATCCTCACCCCGGGGCGCTGCGGCGCATAGGCTTCGTCACGGGCTTCGGGCGCGCGGGCCACGGTTCTCGGCCGGGGTCTTGCTTCGGGCGTCACCTCGGGCGCCGCCTCCCGGCGCGGCGGGGCGTCCGCCTGCCCGGCCACAGGGGTATCGAGGGGCGGCTCCCCCTGCGTTTCGGGCCGGACCGGAGGCTCCGGCGCGCGTCGCGGCGGCTCGACGGGCAGGGGGGGCACCTTCTCGTTCTCGCCGGCCAGCGCCTTCAATTCGTGCACGGCCGCGTCGATCTCGGCGAAGCTCCGGCCGATGGCCGGATTGCGGTCCTCGCCCGCCTCGTCCCGTTCGCCGGTCGGTCGAGGGTCCTCGAACAATCGGCTGTGCGCGCTTGCCAGGAACATGGTCTACGCCTCGCGGGTTGGTCAGGCCAATACGGATTGCAGGAGATCATGGGTGGTCCCGACCTCGTCCATCATCTTGACGGCGGGATGGTCGTCGAGGCGGCTGGCGAGGTCGGTGTGGTCGTCGAGGAAGGCGATCACCTCATTGGCGAGCGCGTCGCCGCGCATGGTAATCCGGTCGGTTAGCCCCTCGACGATCTCGGCCTGGACGAGGATCGCGTCGGAATAGAGCCCGCCGCCGACATAGGCGGTGTCGCCAAGGCCATCATAGTCGAGGATCGTGGCCTTGTTGACGAGCATGTTGTGCCCGGTGGCGACCTGCCACACGCTGTCCTGCGCCTTCAGCAGGCTCGCCTCGTAGACCGCCAGGTCGTCGGCGTCGCCGACCACGTTGACCTGGCTGACGGAGTGGATGTCGTAGACGTCGCCGGTGATGTAGAGCACCTTGAGGTTGCCGAACCCGTCGAGCGCGCTGTCGCTCCTGAAGCCGTCCGGCATCTCCTTGTCGCCGGCTGCGAGATTGGCGGCGGCGTCCTCGTAATGGGAGGGCAGGCCTTGCGTCCATTCGGGTCCGACATTCTCGATCGCGGCCTCGTTCCAGAGGATGTTCTCGCCCGTGGCGGCGTTGCCCTTCGAGGCTGACGAACCGTCCTCGACGGTGAGCCTGTCGTTGTCGAGCAGCACGTTGGTCTGGCTGATGAAATTGCCGTCATAGAGCGAGCCGCCGATGAAGATGAGGTCGAAGTAGAGGCCGAGGTCGGCGAAGCTCGTCGTGTTCAGGCCGATATTGAGGCCCGTGGAAAGGAAGGTGTTGGTCCCCATCGCGGTGAGGATCTGGGTGTCGTTGTCGAGGGTGAAATTGTATTGCTGCACCCAGGACAGGAAGATCATGTCGCCTTCGATGGTGGTCACGTTCCAGCTTTGCGGGAAACCGCCATTGGCGGCCCCGTTGGGGCCGTCGCCGGTGCGCGCCTCGTAGGTCTCGCCGACGAAGCTGGCGCTGTTCTGGACGACGTTGCCGCCGATGGAGATGTTCTCGGCCGGCCACGCCCCGTCGATGGCGTCGATGTCGCGCAGCACGTTGGTCTGGTAGATGGCGTCGATGCGGTGATAGTCGCCGGCGACGGCGACGACGCCGGAGGGCAGGCCGGCATTGACGATTGCCGTCTCGTTCCAGGAGACGTTGCCGCCGCTCGACACGGTCATGGTCGTGGGCGTTGCGGAAGCGTCGATCGTCAGCGACGAGGCCTGCGGCACGGTCGGGTCGGCTTCCGGCTCCCCGTCCTCCTTCAGCGCCGCGAGCGTGTCCTTGAGGGTGACGGGGTCATCGACCTCGACGCCGTTGCTGAAATGGCCGTCGATGCGGTCCGCGACCTTGAGGAACAGGCTGTCCACCGGGCCGAAGTCGTCTTCGCCCAAGCCCCGCGCCATCACGGACGCATCCTCGACCAGATCGACCATCTGCTTGACCGAGCGCAGGTCGGCGAGATCGGCAAGGTCCGCGGAGACATCGAGCGCCCGGGCGGCGAGGCCTTCCAGCTCGGCATGGCTGTCGAGCCGCGAGGCTGCCTCGAATTCACGGTGGCCGACGACGAGCACGTCGTCGTCCATCAGGTACTTGATCTGCGAAACGATCGCGATGGTCGAGCCCGGTGCGATCAGTTGCGGCTGCGCCATGGCCGTCGCGGCCGGCGTGCCGACCGGCGGGGCGTCCGGCGCGACGGCGGCGTCGCCGCGGGGCAGGGGCGAAGGAATCGGGCCGAAGGCGACGGAATGGGTGAGCGAGCCGGGGCCGACCGGATGGATCGGCGGGATATAGGTGACCTCGGGCACGAAGCCCCTGAGGTTCAGCGTCTCGCGGAAATCGAGCTGGCGGGGATCGACGTCGCCTTCGGCAGGGCGTTCCTCCGCCTCGCGGGAGAACGGGGCGAAGTCCGGGCGATAGCGGTCGTCCTCAGCCCGGATCTCGAAATATCCGATGAAGTGGGCGACGATCTCCGTGATCCCGTCATTGGGAATGAACAAGGCGGATCTCCCCCTCGCATCGCTGCGAAACATGGGTTGGATCGCCGTCGCCGCTGCGGGCGCCTGTCGGACGATCCGCTTTTCTTCAGTCGGGCGGCGGCCTCATTCGAAAGGTTTTGGGGCCGCGACCCTCGGGCGACCTGCGCGACGGGGTCGCGCAGGCCGGTTTCGGGGGGCGAAAGCCTAGAAGCTGTCGCCGTTCGAGACGTTGTCGTTGTCCATGCTGCCGCCGACGACGGTGGCGTCGAAGGCGTTCTGTTGCAGGTTGGCGCCCATCACCACGTCCATGTTGAAGGCGGTGCCGCCGGAGCTGGCGCGGCCGTCGGCGATGGCGGTGATGTCGGACACGTTGTTGCCGCCGTTGCTGTTGGACGAGCCGATGCCGTCCCAGCTTCCGCTGATGCCGGCCTCCGCGGCGGTGGCGTACGAGTTGAATGTGCCCGAGTTGTCCTGCGAGAAGCCGGACAGCATGTCGTGGTCGATGATGTCGGCCACCTGGCTCACTGCGAAGGCGGTGTTGTAGCTGCCGTCGCCGAACGCGCCATTGAACACGTCCTCGAAGTTGACGTCGATCCGGCCGAACGAGGTGCTCGAATCGTTGAACGCGTTGTCGATCGACTTGTCGTTGAAGGCGTCGCTGATGGCGACGTTCAGGGCAAGGTCGAGCTGGGTCGATGCGTCATTGTAGGAATCGGTCACCGAGTGATCGGAATTGTCGTTTCCGGAATCGTTGACCGAGTTGTCGTTGTTGGAATCGTTGACGGAGTTGTCGGTCGAGTTGTCGTTGCCCGAGTCGTTCACCGACTTGTCGTTGAACGCATCGGCGAGAGCGACATTCAGCGCCGTCGAATTGTCATTGAAGGAATCGGTCGCCGTGTTGCCGGAATCGGTGACGGAATTGTCGTTTCCGGAATCGTTGACCGAGCTGTCATTGTTGGAATCGTTGGTGGAGTTGTCGTTGCCGGAGTCGGCAACCGAGTTGTCGGAGTTGTCGTTGAACGAATCCGTGATCGACTCGCCCATCGCGTAGGCGGTGTTGTTCTGCCAGTTGCGCGAGTCGTCGGTCGAATTGTCGGTCGAGTTGTCGTTTCCGGAATCGTTGACCGACTTGTCGTTGAGCGCATCGGTCAGGGCGACGTCGACATTGGTCGAATTGTCGGAGTTGTCGTTGCCGGAATCGTTGACCGAGTTGTCGTTGTTGGAATCGTTCACCGACTTGTCGTTGAGCGCGTCCGTCAGGGCGACGTCGACGGAATTGTCATTGCCGGAGTCGTTGACCGAATTGTCCGAATTGTCGTTGTTGGAATCGTTCATCGACTTGTCGTTGAGCGCGTCCGTCAGGGCGACATCGACGGAATTGTCGTTTCCGGAATCGTTGACCGAATTGTCGTTACCGGAGTCGTTGACCGAGTTGTCGGAATTGTCGTTCAGCGAATCGGAAACGGCGACGTCGAGGCCGACATTGGTCGAGTTGTCGTTGCCCTGATTGGAGTTGTCGTTTCCCTGGTTGGAATTGTCGGAATTGTCGGAGCCGACATTCTGCCAGTCCGACAGCAAGCTGTTTTCCTGCTGCGTGCCGGAATTGTTCACGGTGCTCGAATTGTAGTCCATTTTTCCGCTCCTCCAGTGGGTGCTCTGGTGGCGGAACGGCCTTCCCTCTTCATTTCAAACGGGATGCCGGATCGTTCCGCCTGCTGGCCGGCGCCGTCCCGAATGGACGAGGCCGCGCAGGACATACGGTTCACGATCGCGTCGCGGTTGATAAGACAACAATCAAGTCTAAGCAGAAGAGGCGATGCGGGGCCGGAGCGTTCGGCCGGGAGCCAGGCTGGGCTCCGCTAATCTTCCCGGATTAGCTCTTTCCATCGGTTTTCTTCCGCGTGTTCCTTGCGTGGCGCGGAAAACCATGCCGCGCGGCCCGCCGTCGCGGCGGCAAAACCCCGACGGACGGCTTAAACCGATATAGGCGGCATCGGGGCCAGACGGTCGGGGCGGAGCGCATGTCCGGTAACGCTTTCCGGGTTAGCTCGACACGACTAACGGCCGAGTCACGCTCGTGGTGTTAACGTCGTGGTAACAATAACAATCCGTTGACCACAGCCCGCAGCAATCACGTTGCGTAACAGATGCTCAGGGAGGCTCCATGGCAACCGAAGGAGGCATCCATAACAATACGATGATGGAGAGGGAGGCGGCCCACATCATGATCGTGGCGCATGCCGGAACGCTCTACCAGAGTCTTGCCCGCACGCTGCAGGAGCAGCTCAGGGGCTGTCAGGCGCTCATATGCGAGGCGGGCGCCACCATCGCCGATTCCGACGGCGACATCCGGCTCATCCTCGTCCATGCCGGGTGCGGAACGGGGATCGCGCGCGAGATTGAGGCCCAGCGCGCGCTGCACCCGTCGGCGGTGATCGCCATCCTCGTCGACGACACCGAAATGCCGGCGCATTGCTGCGAGCTGTTCGCGGCGCAGAAGGTGCAGGGCATCCTGCCGATGACGCTCAAGCTCGAGGTCTGGCTGGCGGCCGTGCTGCTTCTGCTGAGCGGCGGTGAATATTATCCCGTGGTCAACCGGCGGAATGCGCTTCCCGCCGTCGCGCCTCCGCCCGCGCCGCAGATCGCGCCGCCGCGCCCTGAAATCGTCGAGGCCGCGCCCGCGGCCGGCGCAAGGCCGGCGACGCCGCCGCTGTGCTCGCTGACCGCGCGCGAGCAGGAAATCCTCGAGCTGCTCTCGGAGGGGCATCAGAACAAGCTCATCGCCCACAGGATGTCCCTGTCGGAGCACACGGTGAAGGTGCACGTCCACAACCTCCTTTCGAAGCTGCGTGTCAGCAACAGGACGCAGGCCGCCGCGACCTATCGCCGGGGCCTGGCGGGCGCGCCGGGCATCGCCGCCCCGATGGCGGCGCGCGGCGCCGGCGGCGCGGGAGCGGCGCCTACCCCTTGAGTGTCGTGTCATGCGCAACGAAGAGCTGCTGCTGCTGATCGGAAAGCTGAATTATGCGTGGACCAATACGGAGAGCCTGCTCATCTACCTGATGGCGTTCCTGATGCGCTCGGGCAAGGACGTGGCCATCGTCACGTTCCTGACGCTGAACACGTCGAGGGCGCGGCTGGAGTTGATCGAGCGGCTGCTGCGGCTGGATTCGACCGAGAGGGAAATCCGCGCGCGCCTGATGCCGCTCGTCGCCCGGATGAAGACGGGCGCCAGGGTGCGCAACAAGTATAACCATTGCATCTATTCATTCGACGAGCATGGAGAGATAGAGGCCACGCAGCTCCTGAGGATAGCCGACTATGGCGACACCCTCAAATATGGGAAGATCGAGGCGCTCGGCGATGCCGAGATCGCGCGTATCAACGAAGTCATATCGGAGATCATCGAAATCAACAGGTTCATATTCGATTTTATCCGTGAAAAGAATATTCGATACTAGGATCGGTAACAGGTATATTTCGCTTAGATCCAAAAACTGAACGGTGGATTATCAGAAAAGGAGGCTGAACAAGAATGGTGGACGGGCAGGGGTGCTGCCGTGATGCAGCAGCGAACGCGGCGTCTGACGCGTAGAGTTTCCCGGTGTTCCAACGATGCTTGCGATTGTGAAGAAGCAAGTCCTTCGCATGGCGGCATCATTGCCGGGATTGCTGCATTTCTGTGCATGTCTTCCAGCGCATATGAGTGCTGATTTCTTTCGACGAGGCGATATTCCATGAATATTTCCCGCCATGGATTGCTGTTGAGTTGAAATAATGAAAACGAAAATATAATTCTGAAAATGATTGTCGAATCTGTTTCGTTTTATGGAAATATGAAAACAACCCTTTGCTAATTTATTGAGAACGATATAGTATTATATCGTGAATGAGGGGGTGGGGGCGTGCGGTGAACCGTATCAGGAGCGGGGCATGAACACGACACGCGCATCAGAACCGAAGCATATACCGCGCATCTCGATGAATACCTTGGGTGTTTGCAGCATCGCGGTCGACGGGGTCGTGCAATCGACAGTGCCGTCGAGCTGTTTCCGTATCGCGACCTATCTTCTGCTTTCGGGCTCGAGGATGATGATGTCGCGACAGCGTCTCAAATCCATCTTCTGGCCCGATGCCGATCTCGAGAAGGCGAGCGCCAACCTGCGCCAGAACCTGGTGCGCATCCGCCGCTTTCAGGATGAGAACGGCTTCCAGCTCATCGGGTCCAACTTCACGCTGGTCTACCTGATGCAGCACGGGATCGACTGGGATCTGCACGACTTCCTCGACGCGCTCGACGGCGACGACGAGGCGTCGATCGTCAGCGCCTGCGAGCTGTATGGCGGCGACCTCCTGGCCGACATCGGGGCGTCCAGCCCCGAATTCGAGGAGTGGCTGTCCGACCAGCGCGAGCGCCTGCGCAGCGCGTTGATCGAGAAGCTGGTCGGCGCGCTCGCCGATTCGAGCCTTTCGCCCCCGGCGCGCGGGCTTTGCGCGCACAAGCTTCTGGCCATCGACCCCTGCAACGAGCAGGCGTTCCAGATCCTGATGACCGAGGCGGCCGAGCAGGGCGACCACGCCCGGCTGCACCATCTCTTCGCGCGCTGCGAGCGCCAGCTGATGAACGAGTTCGGCGTCGGCATTTCGGACGGCACGCGCGGCCTCTATTCCCAGCTCTCGCGCAACCTCCATTCCCATCCGCCGCGAAACGGCTCGAGCTAGCTCGCCTCGCTGCGCCGGCTGCCGAGAAAGGCGGTTTCGATCGCCGTGCGCATCGGCTTGCGCCGCCAGTCGCGATCGTAGGGCAGGCCGCGATTGTCGGCACGTCCCCCCGCCTTGTAGGCCAGCCAGGAATCGCCGTCGCTCAGCCCCCATGTCGAGACCGACCGGACAGCCGGGAAATCCAGCGCGATGTCGAGATAGCGCCGCACCTCGTCCGCGACCGCCGTGTCGCGGGCCTTGAGCGGCATCCTGCGGTCGCTCTCGCGCACGTCGAGCTCGGTGATCGAGACGCGCAGGCCGAGATTCGACAGGTCGCGCAGCAGCCCGTAGACGCCATCGGCGTAGATCCCGCCCTTGCGCAGGTCGAGATGGGCCTGAAGCCCGACCCCGTCGAACGGGACGCCGCGCCGCAGCATCCCCTCCGCAAGCTTGAGGAGCGCCAGGCGCCGGCGCCCCTCCTCGGCCGACGCATATTCCAGCCCGTACTCGTTGAGGTACAACCGCGCCCGCGGCGCCATCTCACGCGCGGTCCAGAAGGCCCAGTCGATGTAATCCGCGCCGAAGGCGCGCAGAAACTGGTTGCCGCGCAATCCATCGGCGTGGCTGCCGATCGGCTCGTTGACCACGTCCCACTCGTCGATCACGTCGGCATAGCGCGGCATCACCGCCTGGAAATAGCCGCGGACGTGGCTCCATTCGCGCGTTTCCGCCAGGAGGGCATCGGCCCAGCGCGGCATGCCGAGATGCCACAACAGCGTGTGGCCGCGCATGTGCTTGCGCTCGCCGCGCGCGAAATCGGCGATCCGGTCCGCCTCGCGGAAATCGTACTGGCCGGGTCGTGGGCACAGCCGGTCCCACTTGAACGACCATTCCGGCGTCACCGACGAGCATTGCCCCAGCACCGCGCGATAGCCGTGCGAGCGCGAGCGCAGCGTCGTCGTGTTGACGGCGGTGCCGAAGCGGCGGCCGCTCGCCGCCGCCGCCTTGGCAAGCGTCTGCGTCTCGCCCTCCTCGTCGAACGGCTCGGCCGCCTGCCGGCCGTCGCCGGCGCAGGCCGCGAGCAACGGCCCGATCGAGGCGGCGGCCAAGGTTTTCAGGAAGCGGCGTCGCTCCACCGGAGCCATCCCCTGCTGCGCGTGTCGAACTGGAAAATCCCGGTCTGGATGATAGCGCCGCAGGCCGAGCAGGCAACTAACTCAAACAGATTAACTCCAATTTTGAGGTCTAATCACAAAACGCGATCTTCACAGAATGTTTCGATGGTGAGTAACATTTCGGATATTCGGGAAAATCCGACGAGAACGGGAAGGGTTTAAAGATGTACATGGCAAACATTAAAGCATGCGTGTTCTGTGCGGCATCGCTTCAGCTTGCGATTACATCTGCCGCCTATGCAGAATCGCGCATATCGTTCCTGGCCGCTGGAGAAGCATATGACGGCGCGCCCGCCTTCGAGATCAGGATGGGCGACAAGGTCATCGGCCGCGGCGAGCTGACGAAGGCCATCGACACCGTCAACGAGGGCCGCCTGTTCTTCAGCCCGGCTCCCGACCGCTATATCGAGCGCTTCGAGTTCCGCGTCGAGGACAAGGCTTTCCGGGCCAATGCGCCGATCTCCATCGTCCTGGTGAACGACAAGTTCAAGGAAGAAGGCTGGGGCCGCGACCGCAACCTGTTCGTCCGTTCGATCGAGGTCAACGGCCTGACGGTCGGCGCCGCCGATCTGAGCCTGACCGATGGCGTCAAGGTGCAGAACGTCAACTATCAGGCCGGCCTCCTGCCCGTCTATCACCAGAACCACATGGCCGTCGCGGAGCCGCCCGAAGGCGGCTGGCCGGCGCCGGCCAATCCCCGCAGCAGCCGCCTGACCATCGCCCCCGCCGCAGCCGGCGGCGCCGGAGGCTGATCCCCCGAAGGGCTGACCCCGGCGCCGCGGCCGATGGATGGAGATCCATGATGCGCATACCAGAAGGACATTCACCCATCGTCGCGGCCCCGTTCGCCGGCAGGGCCACCGTGCTCGTCGCCGGCGGCGCCGGCTTCCTCGGTTCGCATCTGTGCGAGCGGCTGGTCGGGGAGGGGCACGAGGTCGTGTGCCTCGACAATTTCGACACCGGGCGCAGCGCCAATGTCGCGCATCTCGCGGCCAGCCCGCGCTTTTATCTTCTGGAGCACGACATCCTGAACCCGGTGCCCGAGGCGCTGCCGCGTTTCGACCAGATCTACAATCTCGCCTGTCCGGCCTCGCCGGTCCACTACCAGCGCGACGCGGTCAAGACGGCGCTGGTCTGCGCGCAGGGCACGTTGAACCTGCTTCAGCGCGCGCGGCGCGACGGCGCGTGGCTTCTCCATGCCTCGACCTCGGAAATCTACGGCGATCCCGAGCAGCATCCCCAGCCCGAGCACTATTGGGGCAACGTCAACACGGTCGGGCCGCGCTCCTGCTACGACGAGGGCAAGCGTTTTGCCGAAACCCTCGTCACCGATTTCTCGCGCCAGATGGGCCTCAGCGCGCGGATCGTGCGCATCTTCAACACCTACGGCCCGCGCATGCAGTTCGACGACGGCCGCGTGGTCTCCAACTTCATCGTGCAGGCGCTGCGGGGCATGCCGCTCACCCTTTATGGCGACGGCTCGCAGACGCGCTCCTTCTGCTATGTCGACGATCTGATCGAGGGCTTCGTCCGGGCGATGGCGTCCGGCGCCGCGATGGATCGTCCCGTCAATCTGGGCAATCCCGAGGAATATCGGGTCCGCGATCTCGCCGAGACAATCATCGCCATGACCGGCTCGTCCTCGGCGATCGTGCATATGCCGCTTCCCGTCGATGATCCGCGCCGCCGCCGCCCCGACATCTCGCGGGCGATGGAGTTCCTTGGCTGGAGCCCGCGCACGTCGCTCGCCGTCGGGCTGGAAGCCACGATCGCGGAATTTGCAACCCGGCTGGTGCAAGGATGGCGGTCCGCCCGCCCGGAACTGCCGGCCGTGGCCTACGGTTGAACGGAGCTGGAGCAGGGGTCATGCGTATCGTCGTGGTGGGGTGTGGATATGTCGGGCTCGTCAGCGGCGCGTGCTTCGCGGAGATGGGCAATGTCGTCACTTGCGTCGACACCGACGCGGCCAGGATCGCCGATCTGAACGCGGGCTGTTGCCCGATCTACGAGCCGGGGCTGGAGCAGCTGATCGCCTGGAACCGGCGGGCAGGAAGGCTCGACTTCGCCGGTGGCCTGCCCGTTCTCGACGGCGGCGTCGATCTGGTGATGATCGCCGTCGGCACCCCGCCGGCGCGCTCCGGCGAGGCCGACCTGACCAGCATCTTCGCCGTTGCCGAAGAGATCGCGGTCATGGCCCATGGGCGCGTGATCGTCGTCATCAAGTCGACGGTGCCGGCCGGTACGGGCGATGCCGTCGAGCGCCTGATCGCCGCCGTTCGTCCCGATCTCGACCTTTCCGTCGCCTCCAACCCCGAATTCCTGCGCGAGGGCAGCGCCCTTGCCGACTTCATGCGGCCCGACCGGGTCGTCATCGGCACGCAGGATTTGCGCGCCCGCCATGCGTTGGCGCGTCTCTACCGTCCGTTGACCGATGCCGGCGTGCCGCTGCTCGCCACCACGCGAACCGCCGCCGAGATCACCAAATACGCGGCCAACGCCTTTCTGGCGCTCAAGATCACCTTCATCAACGAGATCGCCGATCTGTGCGAGGCGGCCGCGGCCGACGTGCGCGACGTGGCGCGCGGCATCGGCCTCGACCGGCGCATCGGCGAGGACTTCCTGCGCGCCGGCCCCGGCTTCGGCGGCTCCTGCTTCCCCAAGGACACCTCCGCGCTCGCCGCCACGGCGCGCGAGTTCGGCATGTCGCTCCGGCTGGTGGAGGAGGCGATCCTCGTCAACGAGGAGCGCAAATACGCCATGGGCCACCGCGTCATCGAGGCCATGGGCGGCGACGTCGGCGGCAAGACCGTCGCCGTGCTCGGCCTCACCTTCAAGCCCGACACCGACGACATGCGCGACTCGCCGGCGCTTGCCCTGATTTCCGTCCTCCAGCAGAGGGGGGCCTGCGTGCGCGTCTACGACCCGCAGGGCATGGAGAATGCCGCCGGGTTCCTGACCGATGTGGTCTTCGCCCGCGACGGCTACGATTGCGTGGCGGGCGCACATTGCGCGGTGCTCGCGACCGAATGGGCGGAACTGCGCCAGCTCGACCTGTCGCGCCTCGCCGCCGGCCTCGCCGCCCCCGTGTTCGTCGATCTGCGCAACGCCTTCGATCCGACAGCCCTTGCCGCCGCCGGGCTGGTCGCCTGCGGCATCGGCTACCCGGCCGCGCCGGGCAAGCCGCTGGAGCTTGGCGGGTCGCGCAAGCGGCGCCCCGCGCCTGCCTTGGGATCGGCGGAGGTCGATGCCGACGGCATCCGCGTCCGGCACCCCCATCATGCCACGTTGCAATGAGGGAAAGCCGCCATGCCCCTCGACGACGTGGTCCTGAGCAGCGTGTTCGTCGCCGTCCAGGTGCTCTATTTCCTCACCTTCGCGGTCGATTTCTATTTCTTCACCCGGCCGGTCAACCGGGTCGATACCAGCGATGAGGCGAAGCGGTCGATCACCTATTATCCCTATATCGTGCTGTTCTATCCGGTGCTGCGCGAGGCGGAAGAGACGATGCGCACCACCTTTCATTCGCTCGCCCGCATCGACTACCCCGCCGACCGCTACGCCGTGATCGCCATCCCCAACGCCGACGACGTCGAGACCGTGGCAGCGCTGAAGCGGCTCCAGCGCGGCTTCCCCTTCGTGCAGGTGATCGAGGTGCCGCCGACCACCCATTCGAGCTGGAGCAAGGTATGGGTGGCGTGGGAGCGCACGCCGAAGGCCTATTGGTGGCATCAGGGCCGGCGCATGCGCAACCGCGCGCTGCCGCCCAAGAAGACGCGCCAGCTGGTCTACGCCTTCTATCAGGTCGCCTCGGCGCTGGCGCACAAGGAGGATTTCCTCGTCAACTACATCGACGCCGACAGCTGCCCGCCGCGCGACCATTTCCTCGCCGCGGCCATCGGCATGCGCGACTACGACGTGCTCCAGGCGCAGAACGTCGCCGGCAATTTGAACGATACGCTCGCCGCCAGCTGGCACGCCTTCGACCACATGGCCTGGGACGGCTCCAAATATCCGCATCTGTCGGCCGATGGCCGGCATCCCTACTGGGTGCTGGGCAAGGGCCTGTTCTTCCGCGCCTCCGACCTGATCAGGCTCGGCGGCTTCCACCCGTGGCTGACCATCGAGGACCCGGAAGTCGGCATGCGCTTCTGGGTCAACGGCAAGCGGCTCGGCATCATCGCCGGCTCGCTGATCGAGGAGGTGCCCTCGACCTTCGCCCACGGCATCACCCAGCGCAAGCGCTGGGTGGCCGGCTTCTTCCAGAGCCTCGGCACGCCGCTGCGCGCCATGGGCATGAAGCCGCGCGACCGCTTCAAGGCGTGGCTGAACTTCCTGCCGTGCCTGTCGCTGTGGCTCAACGCGGTCGGCGTGCCCGTCGGCATATGGGCGCTGTGGCGCTGGTACGACGAGTCTTCGCCGCTGCCGCTGTGGCTCCTGCCGCTGGTGGCGGCCAACCTCGTCTTCTTCGCGCTGTCGATCACCATGCTCTACATCCGCACATGGCGGCGCACGTCGCTGGTGCTCGACAGCGTGTGGGCGCGCATCTGGTACATGCTTCGCGTCAACCCGCTCTTCGTCATGGCCTGGTGGCTGGTGTGGCTGATCCCGCTCGCCATCGGCTTCAAGATGTATCTGCGCGACGAGGGGCT
>Ga0172382_10004575_pt1 | contig 21133 bp, 18 predicted proteins | sample Leawel138RmetaG_FD_122245 | JGI IMG/M metagenome (GOLD analysis project Ga0172382, IMG submission 122245) | Leachate microbial communities from a municipal landfill in Southern Ontario, Canada - Leachate well 138R metaG | ecosystem: Engineered > Solid waste > Landfill > Unclassified | place... | reverse complement strand
GCTTGCACTCGGCGCTGGGCTACGTCAGCCCGATGCGGTTTGAACGGGCATGGCTTGCCGCCCAACAAAGGCAGGCCGCGTGAACGCTCGGTTAAGGGAGCCGGAAAACGAGGGCAAGGTCAGAGCTTGGCCGCTGCGCAACTCCAACCTGAACCACGGTCGTTGTCTGGCGCATACCCGAAGGGTACTCGGCTATCCGTGTCGCGCAACGCTCTCGGCATGGATCGATCAGCATGACGACCAAGCCAGACGACACATCGTCAGCAAGGCCGTGGCCGCACCCGTCCCGGAGGCGCACAAGCGGGCGGCGGTGATCGAGCTGTGCACCCGGCAAGGCAGTGCGCTGGAAGTCGCTTGACAGGTTAGCGTAAGCCGACAGGGACCTGAGGCGAGCGCATAGCCGCGACACGAACCGGAAATACTCGAACCGCTACCCCAGACCACGCGCTGCGCGCTGGCAACGTTCGCCCGAAAACCGCCGGTTCGCGCTGTTGCGACGATTCGCCTGCCCACTGCATCCGAAGCAGTCTTGCCAGCGCCGCTGTCCCGGCCATGGCTGGCCGGTCGCGAGGAGCTGTGAGACATGCGGGCTAGAAAAGCCGAGGCGATTCAACTGCGAGGCCACTCGACTCCGTAGGCGCGAAAGAAGTCCGCCCGCATCAGACTCGCGATACCCGCCAGTTCATCTGGGTTTGTGCACGCGCGAACTCGCCACTGAAGCACGCTCCTGCGCAGATATGTCAGCGAGACCGATTGCCACCGCGGGTCCCTGGAAAATGGCAGCGACGCAGCGTCAAGCATTGAACAAGTGAGTTGGCAGCGCCCAGCGTAGTCGGCAGCATTCATCACGGATTTGGCGAACGCTGCGAAGTCCGAGAATGTATCGCCATGCAATGGCACAACTACCGGCACGTTCCCGTCGCTAGTCCTCGCCTGCGGGAAGTTCCACAGACCCGCAATGACATGTCCGTCGGTGTGACACTCTGCCGCCCACCCACATTCCGCCTCGTGCCTGTTCGACGCTATTCCATCAAACACGAAGGCGCGCTGCTGCATCGAACGAAACCGGTACCACCACCCCAGGTCGTTACCGGCCCCAGCGCCCCTCTCCATGGCCCCGAGGACCCTCGCGCCGTGGACGTCCACCTCGAGTGGTTCCAGCGGGGAACACTGCCACACCAATGCTGGTTTTTCCGCCAACCCGTAATCCTCGACGAATGCCCTCAGCTTTCTCAGAAAGAGTGGGTGGCTCCGAAGTGATTCGTACAACAGGGAATCCGTTAGCATTTTGACTTCATCACGCGGGTTCCAGACAACTCGCAGAATAGCTGATGCTGCCCGTCTTCAAGGAGCACCCGTGACGCGAATATTCATTTCCTACAGCCACAAGGACGAAGCCCTGCGTGCGGAACTTGGCACGCATCTCGCGCTGCTCAAACGCGAAGGCGCCATTGATGTCTGGAGCGACCACCGCATCCCTGCCGGTTCGGAACTGGACGCCTCCATCAGCGATGCGCTGGAGAGCGCCGATATCGTCCTGCTGCTTCTGAGCGCCGACTTCATAGCTTCGGACTACTGCTTCGGCATCGAAATGAAGCGCGCCCTGGAAAGAAACGAGCGGCGCGAAGCAGTGGTTGTTCCGGTGCTGCTGCGGCCTTGCGACTTCCGTACCGCGCCATTTGGGCGCCTCAAGGCTATCCCTACCGACGCCAGACCTGTCGTGAAGTGGCCGAGTCGGGATGACGCGTTCGTTGACATCGTCCATCACCTGCGGGAGCTTCTTGAACGGCCGGCGGCACAATCTCGCGTGCATTCTCATCAGCCTGCCGTAGTACCCAGCCAGATGCGTTCCCCGGAGGCGCGCCCCACAGTGACCGGCAGTGCGCCTTCACGACCGGCGACACGCTCATCCGACCTTTCCCTGCCACGGGAATTCACGGACCAGGACAGGCATGACTTCGTGCAGAGCACGTACGAATACATCCGGAACTACTTTGAGGGCTCGCTCGCGGAGCTTGCCACTCGGAACACCGGAATCACATCACGCCTGACACCGCTGTCCCCGCGTGCCTTCTCGGCCGTCGTGTTTCGCAATGGCAAGCGAATCGGCGGATGCAGCATTCGCCTGGGAAGCGCCCTCCACGCGGGCGGGATTTCTTTCTCCTACGATGAGAACGCTGGCGAGAATTCAAGTAATGAAATTCTCAGCGTCGAATCTGACGAACACGCCATGCATCTCAAACCCCTCATGGGATGGCATGGAAACCGAACAAACTCGAAGCTCTCCGAGGAGGGAGCCGCGGAACACCTCTGGTCGATGTTCAAGTCGATGCTTCGATAGGCGCTACCCCGACTCCTTCGCGGTGCGTTGGGCTTGAGGCTGGCCCAGAATTTCGGGCCATTCTGAACTGGAAATTCCGGCGCAAGTTTCATGCCGTCCTGCCCCAAACCCGCACCTACGCCGCTAGACTTAGGTCGATCTGCTCAGGACTACGCCGTTCGAGCCTGTGCTGCCCTTCGTCTGCCCGCCCAACGGAACACCCATCAGGCAAGCCGTTTTTGCTACCGACCAAACCAACGATGAACAAGAACGGGAACGACAAAACCGTCGCCGAAACACCCCGGGTCACCGACACCACGCTGGCATCCTTCATCTGGAAGAACGCCGAAGACCTCTGGGGCGACTTCAAGCACACTGACTTCGGCAAGATCATTCTGCCGTTCACCCTGCTGCGCCGGCTCGAATGCGTGCTCGAGCCCACCCGAGACGATGTGCGCGAGATGCATGTGGCGATCAAGGACCAGGGCCTTAACACGGATTTGATCCTGCGCCAGCGCGCAAATCTGCCCTTTTACAACACCTCGCAGTACTCGCTGGCCACGCTCGGCGCGACGAGAACCCGATCGAACCTTGAGGCCTACATCGCCGGGTTTTCGGAGAACGCGCGCGTCATCTTCGAGCAGTTCAATTTCACGGACACGATCGCGCGCCTGGCGCGGGCCGACATCCTGTTCAAGATCTGTCAGAACTTCGCCAACACCGATCTGCATCCGGATGTTGTGCCCGATCGGGTGATGTCGAACATCTACGAGCACCTGATCCGGCGGTTCGGCGCGGAAGTCAACGAAGCGGCCGAAGACTTCATGACGCCCCGCGACGTGGTGCATCTGGCCGCGACGCTCCTGCTTGACCCGGACGATGAGCTCTTTCGAAACAACCCAGGCCTGATCCGCACGCTGTACGACCCGACCTGTGGGACGGGAGGTTTTTTGACTGATGCGATGAACCACGTCGACGGATTTGCCGCCCAGGGCAAGGCGCCACCTGTGCTGATTCCGTACGGGCAGGAACTCGAACCCGAAACCCACGCCGTGGCTCTCGCCAACATGCTGCTGCGCCGTCTGGAGACAGAACCTGCGCGCGACCTGTCGGCGAACATCGCCGGCCCGGCGTCCACGCTGTCGCGCGACGCGTTCCCGACGAAGCGTTTTCACTATTGCCTGTCCAATCCGCCGTTCGGCAAGAAGTGGGAGAAGGACCAGGCCTTCGTTTTGCGAGAAGCCAAAGAGAAGGGATTCGAGGGTCGGTTCGGCGCGGGCACGCCGCGCGTGTCCGACGGCTCGATGCTCTTCATCCAGCACCTGATCTCGAAACTGGAGCAGCCGAGCCTGGGTGGCGGGCGTGCGGCCATCATCCTGTCGGGCTCGCCGCTCTTTACCGGCAATGCCGGCCAGGGCGAGAGCGAGATCCGGCGCTGGCTGCTGGAAAACGATTACATTGAAGCCATCGTTGCGCTGCCCACCGACATCTTCTTTCGCACCGGCATCGGCACCTACGTCTGGATTCTGACGAACAAGAAGGCTGATGCCCGCAAGGGCAAGGTGCAACTGATTGACGCCACCGGCATGCACTCGCCGATGCGCAAGTCCGAGGGCAACAAGCGCCGCTTCATCAGCGACGAACAGATCCACGACATCGCGCGTCTGTACGCCGACTTTGAGCACGGCGAGAACGTGCGGATCGTCGACTACCGCGACTTCGGCTATCGCCGAATCAAGGTCCAGCGGCCGCTACGCATGCGTGTGCAGGTCTCGGAGGAGGAAATCGCCTCGCTTGAATCGAACAAGGCGTTCGGCAAGCTCTCTGACGAGGACCGGTCTACGTGGATCGATCTGCTGCGCAAGCATGAGGGTGACACCCACCCGTTTGCCTGGTTCGATGAACTGACCGCTGAAGCCCAAAGCATTGGCCTGTCGCGCGTGACGAAGCCGCTGCGCACTGCGCTGGAAGACGCCTTTGGCATCCGCGACCCGGACGCTCCCGAGGTGCTGGACGAAAAAGGCAATCCCGTGCCCGACAAGACGCTGGAAGACTTCGAGAACGTGCCTCTGACCCAGGACATTGACCTGTACATGGCCGCCGAGGTGCTGCCGCACGTACCGGACGCCTGGGTGGACGAGAGCTACACCGACGATCGGGATGGACAGCCCGGCAAAGTCGGCTACGAGATCAACTTCAACCGCTACTTTCACAAATATGTTCCGCCGCGCCCTCTACATGAGATCGACGCCGAACTGAAGGCTGTGGAGGCCGAGATCGCCGCTTTGCTGGATGAGGTGGCGGAGTGAGCATGAAGTTGCCCTTGCATCCTATTGTTTTGTGCCCAGATCAGGCATGGTTCATCCGGTACCGTCGTGGTACCATGGAATTGACAAAACCCGCCAAGGCTATGCGCTCCGCAAGGAACGTATCCTCAAACCGGCGGGTTACTTGTTTTTGAGGGGGTGGAGATGGCAATCCCCTACTCCAAACCTGCGCTCGATCACGCGGCCCAGCTTGCACAGCTCAAGGCGCGCGGCATGGTGGTCGAGGACGATGCGGCAGCGCTGCACTGGCTGGAACACTTCAACTACTACCGGCTAGGCGCCTACTGGCTGCCCTTTGAAGCCAATCATCAGCATCATCAGTTCAAGCCCGGGACGACGTTTTCGGCGGTTCTGGGGCTGTACGAATTCGATCGCCAGTTGCGGTTGCTCATGCTCGATGCATTGGCCAGGATCGAGGTTTCGGCCCGTGCGCAATGGGCTTACCAGCTCGGCATGCGCCACGGCGCACATGCTCATCTGGATCCCAAGCTGGCCGTCAACCGGCGTCATTGGCAATCCAATGTAACCAAGTTGGCCGAGCAGGTGGAGCGATCCGATGAGATCTTCATCAGGCACCTGCGGCGCACCTACAGCGAAGCCTTGCCGCCCGTGTGGGCAGCGTGCGAAGTCATGTCGCTGGGCCTGCTCTCGCGTTGGTACGCCAACCTCAGGCCCAAGCCAACACGCCGTGCCATTGCCAGTGCTTACGGAGCCGATGACAGGCTGCTGGGTTCCTGGCTGCACCACCTTACCCATGTACGCAATATTTGCGCGCATCAGGCACGCCTGTGGAACCGGGATTTCACCATAACGCCACAAATGGCCAGAACAAAACCGCCTGCACTCGTGAGCCAGCTGGTGCCCCGGTCGCGCAAGCTCTACAACACCTTGGTCATTGCAGCCTATCTGATGGATGTGATCGAGCCCCGAAACGACTGGGGCTCCCGCATGCAGCTTTTACTCCGGGAATATCAGCCACCGCTGCACATGATGGGATTCCCAACGGGTTGGCAGCAACACGCCGCATGGCGAGGAGCTAACGGATGAGTACGCCCAAGGTATATCTGGTGCGAGCCGGCCGATTTGGCGAGCGCGAGAAAGCCGCGCTTGAGAACAACCTGGCCATCGTCGGTTTCAGCCGCGTTCCTTCGCTTGCGGACATAAAGGATAGAGAGGCACTCCGGAGCTTGGTGGAAGCAGCGTATCCGGAGGCATCCAAACACAAGGTGACTAACTTCACTGGCCAGTTGTGGTCGTTCATTGAACGAATCCAGCCCGGGGACATCATCGCCTTGCCACGAAAAGCCACATCACAGATTGCCCTGGGCAAAGTCACCGGAAGTTACGGCTACCGCACGATAGATGGCGAGCAACTGCACACGATACCGGTAGAGTGGATCCGCACAGACATCCCGCGCACGGCCTTTGAACAGGATCTGTTGTTCTCCCTGGGCGCCTTCATGACGGTGTGCCGCATCCAGCGCAACCGTGCCGAGGAGCGCTTTTCTGCTGTGCTGGCGGGCAAGACTGATCCCGGTCCGGTGCAATCCACCATCTCCTTGCCCGTTAGCCGCGATGAGGATGCTAGCGAAGCCGAGGAACTCAGCGTACCGGACCTAATGCAGTTCGCCCATGACCAGATCGTGAATCACGTTCAGTCCAGGTTCAGTGGTCACAAGCTGTCTGAGTTGGTGGAGGCGGTGCTGCAGGCCGATGGCTGGGTTACCACCAACTCCCCACCAGGTCCGGACGGCGGCGTGGACATCCTGGCCGGTCGTGGTCCCTTGGGTCTCGATACGCCGCGCCTGTGCGTGCAGATCAAGTCGCAACTGTCACCAGCCGATGTAACGGTCTACCGCACCCTGCAGGGTGCCATGCAGACCTTTAATGCCGAGCAGGGTTTGCTGGTGTGCTGGGGTGGGTTCAACAATGTGGTGCTGCGTGAGGCACGCAATCAGCATTTCACGATGCGGCTGTGGAACAGCAGTGACCTCATCAATGCCGTCTATCGCACCTATGAACGACTGCCAGAGGAAATACAGACCGAGTTGCCGCTTAAGCGTGGCTGGATTCTGGTGCACGACGGAGATGCGGAGTGAAGTTCAAGCCCTACCCTGTGTACAAGGACTCGGGCGTGGAGTGGCTTGGAAGAGTGCCAGAGCATTGGCGGGTTGAACGAGGGATGTCTGCTTTTACTGAAAGCAGGAGGGTAAATTACGATTTACAGTCCAACGAGTATCTTTCCTTGGTTGCCGGGCGAGGTGTTTTGCCTTACGCAGAGAAAGGTAATATCGGAAATAAAAAGCCGGATGACCTGAGCAAGTGCAAGTTGGTTGATGCAGGCGACTATGTCATAAACAGCATGAATTTTATGATCGGTTCGTACGGGGTTTCACCGTACGATGGAGTATGCAGTCCTGTCTATGTCGTTCTCAAGAATAAGGAGGATGTCTTGAAGATCGGCTATGGCGATTTAATTTTCTCAGATCCATCATATCAGCAGTATACACAGTCATTTGGCACGGGCATTCTGGATCATCGCAGGGCTATCGGATGGGATGAGATAAAACAAATTCCTATACCGTTACCTCCACTGCAAGAGCAGTGCGCAATCTCATTTTTTGTGCATGCTGAAACCACCCGCATCGACGTCCTTATCGCCAAGAAGGCCCGTTTCATCGAACTGCTGCGTGAAAAGCGCCAGGCGCTGATCACGCATGCGGTAACCAAGGGTCTCGATGCGGATGCGCCGATGAAGGACAGTGGGGTGGAGTGGTTGGGGGAGGTACCAAGAGCTTGGGCTGTAGCCAAGCTCAACTACCGTTTTGATATTCAGCTCGGGAAGATGCTGGATGAGAAAAAAATCGTCGGCACTAATGCGGTTCGTTATCTTAGGAACAAGGATGTCCAATGGTCGGGAATCAATGCTGAAGATCTGCCAACTATGGATATCAAGCCGCAGGAGCTGGAACGATACACGGTTATTCGAGGGGATCTACTTGTATGCGAAGGAGGTGAAGTAGGTAGAGCTGCTATCTGGATGGGTGAACGAATTGGATATCAAAAGGCTCTTCATCGGGTTCGCTCCCGCTCGGGTGATGAGCCAGAGTTCCTGCGTTATGTTCTTATGGCGGCGAGTGCTTCTGGAGCTTTTGAGGAGCAGGACACAAAATCTACCATATCTCACCTTCCTGCAGAAAAATTTAGAACCTATAAATTCCCGTTTCCGCCATCAGTTGAGCAGCGTGCAATCACCATTTACCTCGATCGCGCCACCGCCCGTATCGACACCCTGATTGCTAAAACCGAGCGCTCGATCGAACTGCTGCGTGAGCGTCGCACTGCTCTCATCAGCGCCGCCGTCACCGGCAAGATCGACCTGCGCGAGGCGGCATAGGTACACCTCATGCACACGGCCGTCACCGACACCGCTCACCGCGAACGACACTTCGAGGAGTACATCGTCCAGCGGTTGGCGGCAGGCGGCTGGAGAGTGGGCACCACGTCTGGCTACGAGCAGACGCACGCGCTCTACCCCGAAGACCTGATCGAGTGGGTGCAGACAACGCAACCAAAGCGCTGGGAGAAGCTCGTAGCCGCCAACGGCGAGAAGGCTGCCGACACGCTGATGGCGCGCCTGGCCCAGATGCTCGAGCGCGAGGGAACCGTCACCATCCTGCGCAAGGGCATCAAACTCGCCGGCGTGGGCGAGATCGCCCTGAGCGAGAGCCTGCCCGAGGACGAGCGCGACCCGTCCGCCTGGCAGCGCTATCGCGCGAACATCCTGCGCGTCGTGCCACAGCTCATGTACCGCCCGGGCAGCAGGCTGGCGTTGGATCTCGCCTTTTTCATCAACGGCATTGCCGTGGCTACGGTCGAAGTCAAGACCGACTTCACGCAGTCTGCCGAGGCGGCCGTCGAGCAGTACAAGAACGATCGCCTGCCGAAGGATCCCACCACCGGGCGCATTGAGCCCCTGTTGACCTTCAAGCGCGGCGCCGTCGTGCACTTTGCGATGTCCGACAGCGATATCCGGATGACCACCCGGCTTGACGGCACGAACACCGTCTTTTTGCCCTTCAATCAGGGCCGCGATGGCCATGCCGGCAACCCGATCCGGGACGATGGCGAGTATCCGGTTGCCTACGTCTGGGAACAGGTGTGTCAGCGCGACAACTGGCTGCGCATCTTCCACAGCTTCGTCTACACCGAGAAGAAAGACGTGGTGGATCTGGACGGCAACCACCACCGCAAGGAGACACAGATCTTCCCGCGCTTTCACCAGTGGGATGCGGTCACCCGGATGATTGCCGACGCCCGGGCCAACGGCCCCGGCATGAGCTATTTGTGCGAGCACTCGGCGGGGTCTGGCAAGACCAGCACCATTGCCTGGACGGCGCACGACCTGATCCGACTGCGAACGCCTGACAGGGGCGAGCCGTACTTCCATTCAGTGATTGTCGTGACCGATCGCACGGTGCTCGACAAGCAATTGCAGGACGCAGTGCAGCAGATCGATCACCAGCGCGACCTGATTGCCGCCATTGGCGATAAGGACACGGGCCGAAGCAAGTCAGAGGAACTCGCCGAGGCGATGGAACGCGGCACGCCGATCATCGTGGTCACCCTGCAGACCTTCCCCTATGCGATGGAGCAGGTGCTGACCAACGGCAAGCTCAGGGATCGCAACTTTGCCGTCATCATCGACGAGGCGCACACGAGCCAGACCGGTACGGCCGCCTCGAAACTGCAGGCCACTCTTGCGCTGCGTGATGCCACTGAAATGGAAGGCCTCACCGTCGAAGAGTTGCTGGAGAAAATCCAGTCCTCGCGGGTGCGCCCCAAGAACGTCAGCTACTTCGCCTTCACGGCCACGCCCAAGCACGCAACGCTCATGCTCTTTGGCCGGCCTGCCGACCCGAGCCGCCCGGCCGACAAGGACAACCTGCCGCAGCCCTTTCACCGTTACCCGATGCGTCAGGCGATCGAAGAGGGCTTCATCCTGGACGTGATGGAGGGCTACACGCCGTACCGGACGGCTTTCAATCTGGCCGAACCAGTCCGGGACGGCAGCCGTGTTGCACAGAAGACCGCGCGACGGGCGCTGGCCAAATGGCTGAACCTGCACGCAACGAACGTCACCCAGAAGGTGGAGTTCATTGTCGAGCACTTTGCGGGCAACGTGACAGGGCTGCTCGGCGGCACGGCCAAGGCGATGATCGTGACGTCTTCGCGCGCGGCCGCTGTGCGCTACAAGCGCGCGTTCGACGCCTATGTGTCATCCAACCCCCGGCACAGTAGTTTGCACGCACTGGTGGCCTTCTCGGGCTCACTCACGGGCAAGGAGGTGATGCATCCCTCGGACGAGTCGCTCGCCGATGACCCGTTTGTTGCCGACGACGATGAGCAGTTCACCGAGGCGTCGATGAACCCGCGTCAGTACGGTTCGGACCTGCGCAAAGTCTTCGAGCGGCCCGAGTTTCGCGTGATGATCGTCGCCAACAAGTTCCAGACGGGCTTCGATCAGCCGAAGCTGTGCGCGATGTACCTGGACAAGAAGATCGCCAACCCGGTGGAGATCGTCCAGACGCTCTCGCGGCTGAACCGCACAGCGCCGGGCAAGGATCGCACCTTCGTGATCGATTTCGTGAATGATCCGCAGACGGTGCTCGATGCCTTCGCCCGCTACGATGCCGGCGCGCGCATCGTCGATGTGCAGAACCCGAACGTCATCTACGACCTGAAGGACGAGTTGGACAAGACCGGGATCTACGCCGAGCAGGATGTGGTGGCCTACACCTCGGTGCGCTTCAAGTCGGCGGCGGCCTACGCGGCCGGCGAGCGCGCGCAGCACAAGGAACTGTACGCGGCGACCAGCGCCCCCACTGAGCGCTTCAACGATGCGGTAGCCGAGGCGCGTGCCGCCATCCAGAAGGCCGAGATGGCCTATGAACTGGCGAAAGACCTGGGTGACGAGGCCGGTATGAAGCAGGCCGATGCCGCCCGAACGAAGCATGCCGAAGCGCTGCAGCACTTGCTCGACTTCAAGTCGGGCCTGACGCGTTTTGGCTCTCTCTACACCTACATCGCGCAGATCATCGACCTGGGTGATGCCGACCTCGAGGCATTCGCCAGCTTTGCCCGTCTGCTTGCCAAGCGCCTGAACGGTGTGTCGCCTGAACAGGTGGACGTGTCGGCGCTACTGCTCACCGGTTTCGACATCAAGCCAGAAACTCGCCCCGACGATGATGAACCGTCCAGGGAGGACGCTGTTGTCCTCAAGCCCATCGGCCCGGGCGGCGGCGGCCAGGCGCCGCTGCCGGTCTACCTGCGCGAGGTGATCGCGCGCCTGAACGCGATCTTCGGCGAAGCCACCCCGTTGACCGACAAGGTGGCGTTCGTGAACCACGTAACCGACATCGTGCGTGAAGATCCAAACACGATGGCGCAAGTGATGAACAACCCGCGCGAGATCGCCATGAACGGCAACATCAACGGATCGGTGCAGTCTGCCGTCGTGCGCGCGCTTCAGTCACACGGGGATCTGGCCACGCATGTGATGAAGCACGATCAGCAGGCGATGATGCCGCTTATTGGACTCGTCTATGAACTTTTGAAGGCCGGGGCGAATATTGGAGGTGCGACCAACCCACCCTACATGGGCAGCAGGGGGATGAACAGGCGCATTAAGAGCTGAGCTGCCGAACAATATCCGGAGAGCAAGTCCGACCTGTCTGCCATGTTCATCGAGCGCAATCCGGACATGACCATGGCTGGCACCGCCGTCGCCATGATCACCATGCAGAGCTGGATGTTCCTGTCGTCCTTCGAGAAGCTGTGCGCCCGCACCCTCAACCGTCACACCATCCTGTCCATGGCGCACCTGGGCACGCGGGCCCTCGACAGCATCGAGGGTGAGGTGGTCTCAACCACCGCCTTCATGCTCGCCAACCGCCATTCCCCAAAATATCGGGGCGCGTATATGCGTTTGGTTGATGGTGGGTTGGAAGCGGAAAAAATCGAGATGTTCAAAGAAGCGCTGAAACAGGGTGGCGAGTGTGTTCACGCTTGAAGACCTCGGCTTATCTTGGCGCAAGGCCAAGGCGGATCTTTACTACGGCCAGGCAGCGTCCCTGCTTGCCGTCGCTGAGTATGAGGAGCATCTGCACGCAAATCTGTCGAATCTGCTGGAACGACTCAACGGCTCCAGTGAGGATTGGGTCAGCGACGAGGAATTCCTGGGCGACTGGACGCTGGTCCCCAAGTCGATAGCGTCCGGCGACGAGGCTGCGAAGAAAGATGGCGCGCAATCGAAGAAGCCCGACAACGGACTGATTTTTTCTTCGCCGGAACAGCGGTGGAAGCACGAGCATGCGTCCGATGCGAAACCGACGGCCCAGTTTCGCCTGATGGCCCGGTGCAGCATGGATCTCCACGTGCTGTCCACGCTGTGGATCCTCGAGGTCGGCCATCTGTTCGACGCGCGGCTGTCCGACTGTGCCTACGGCAACCGCTTGCGCCGCACTGCCGATGGCAAAAAACCCAACTGGCTTTCCCTGGGATCCTTCCAGCCTTACGCGCAACGATTTATCAAATGGCGTGACAGCGGCATCAACGCCATGCAGACCGCGCTCAAAGCGGGTAAGCGCATCGTCGCCATTACCGGAGACGTGAGCAAGTTCTATCACCAGCTGGATCCGAGCTTTATGCTCGATCCGGCCTTCATCGAGGGTGAGCTCGGGCTGACACTCGATGGGTCGCAGGAGAGGCTGCACCGCCTGTTCATTCGTGCGCTTCAGGCCTGGGCGCAGGCAACGCCCCTGAAAAACGGGCTTCCGGTGGGCTTGCCGGCTTCGCACGTCGCGGCCAATCTGGCCTTGATCGGGCTCGACCGCGCGATGCGAGAGCACGTGGTGCCGCTCTACTATGGCCGCTACGTGGATGACATCATCCTGGTCGTGGAGGACACCAGCGGCTTTGGCTCAAAGAAAGCAGTGTGGGAATGGCTCTTCAACCATGCGGATGACCAGTTGAAGTGGGAAAACGAGCAGGAAAAATCGGTAGCGTTCACGCCGGCCTACCTTGCACAGGGCAAGAGCAGGGTTCACTTCAAGAACGACAAGAACAAGATCTTCATTCTCCAAGCTGAATCCGGTCTGGCGCTGGTGGACGGCATAGAGCACCAGATCTGCCAGCGCGCCAGCGAGTGGCGTGCTCTGCCCGTGCTGCCCAAGTCGGCGGACGATGCGCTACGGGATCTGGTGGTGGCCGCGCAAGCGGATGGCGACGCCGCTGACAATCTGCGCAAGGCCGACGGTCTGATGCTGCGCCGCGCTGCCTTCGCCATCAAGCTGCGCGACTACGAAGCCTATGAGCGTGATCTGTCACCCGCCGCGTGGAAGGAGCACCGCAGCGGGTTTCTGAACGCCGTGATCGAGCATGTACTCGTGCTTCCCACTTTCTTTGACCTGGCCACCTTCCTGCCGCGCGTCATTCGCCTGGCCACGGCGTGCGAGGATTTCGAGGCCCTGCGGCGCGTGCTGGATGCTCTGGAGAAGCTGTGCAAGCGACTGAAGGACGATTGCGACTACGCAATTGCCGGTTGCGAGAAGAAGCAACCCACGTCGGAGAAGATCAGGGATCGCTGGCACGAACAGCTGTCAATCACGCTTCGCGAGGCCATCATTGCGGCATTCCCTGCGCAATTGACCCGCAAGGGCAGGCAGGACTGGGACCAGCACATGCGCCACCGGCCAGCTGATCTTTGCCTGAAGTTGCATCTAGACTGGCCGGAAGCCGTGACAGCCTTACAAAAGCATCACGCCCGATTGTTTTTCCGCGACTTGGCACACACGCCGTTTCGCGCCATGGGCCTGCCAGCGGAGGTCGTTGCAAGAAGAGGCATCCCGGCCAAGACCAGGCTTGTCACCTGCGATCCTGCCGAGGCGGTCGACCTGCTGTCGGGGGAGACGATCGTGAAGGGGATTGCCGCGCTGGGGAGGTGGACAAAATTGCGCGGCCTGCCTGCGGGACTGCTGTTTGCCACGCGTCCGTTCAACCTGACCGAGCTCTACTTGCTGCATGCGGACGCCCGCAAGCAGCGCGGGCGCGACACGCTGAGTCAAATTGTGCTGGCCACCCGTGGCTTTGAGCTGACGCCGCAACAGCCCTGCGTTGACAAGAATGGCGTGCTGCAAGTGCCGGTGGCCCAGCCCTTTCTGGACCCGGCCATTGCCGTCTCCAGCTGGAAGACCAGCGACGCCAGCTTCGCCGCGGCCGTCAAGCGCATGCCCGATCCGGATGGCAGGCGTTACGCCCGCCTGTGCCGCTTGGTCAACGAGCTCATACGCAACCCGCAGAATAGCCGCTACCTGGTGCTGCCCGAATTGGCCATGCCCGCACGCTGGTTTCTGCGCGTTGCGTACAAGCTGAAGGGGCGTGGTATCTCGCTCATCACCGGCGTGGAATACCTGCATGCGCGCCGTAGCCGCGTGCGCAACCAAGTCTGGGCTGCTCTGGTGCATGACGCCCTGGGCTTCCCATCGCTCACGGTGTACCGCCAGGACAAGCAGCGGCCCGCCCTGCACGAGGAAGCGGAACTTCACCGGCTGGACGGCTGCAAGCTGCAGCCCGAGGCCGCATGGCCCGGCGGCGCACCGCCCGTCATCCAGCATGGGGACTTGCGCTTTGCACTGCTGCTCTGTAGCGAGCTGACCAACATTAAGTATCGCGCCGCACTGCGCGGCCAGATCGACGCGCTGTTCGTGCCGGAGTGGAACAAGGACACCGATACCTTCAACGCTCTGGTCGAGTCCGCCACGCTGGACATCCACGCCTACATCATCCAGTGCAATGTGCGCCAGTACGGGGACAGCCGCATCCGCGCGCCGAGCAAGGACAGCTGGCGCCGCGACGTGCTGCGTGTCAAGGGCGGCTTGAGCGACTACTGCGTGATTGGCCGGATCGATGCGCTGGCGTTGCGCCGCTTTCAGAGCGGCCACCGGTCGCCCGGCGGACCGTTCAAGCCCGTGCCGGACGGATTCGAAATCGCCTGGGAGCGACGGGTACTGCCAGCAGGAGAAATGGAATGAGTGAGAACGCGGGTGCTTAGACAAAGCAGAGGATGGAACGGTATTTTTTGAGCTACGGTGAGTCGCCCCGACTTGACTAGCAGGCTGCTGAAATACCGAACGGAAACGAGCGCTTCATTCCCGGATGATTCAAATCGGTTTCATGCCTGAGTGGTCTGCCCAAGTTTTGATCATTCATGGCGCGCAGCATGCGCTTTTTCGGGCGTCCTTTGCCCTTTCATCCTGTTTGCCCAGTCTGTGGGCACATCTTCCCCAGCGTTCGCATGCGCACCAGGTTGTAGGCGGCCATATTCAGCACGAACACCTGATCGACCCGCTCGATGCCGCGCACCATCACCTGGCGGATGCGTCCGACCGTCTTGGCCCAGCCAAAGCCCTGCTCGATCAGCTTGCGCTTGCGCTGCGAGGCTGCATAACCCGGTGTGGCCGCAATTCTGTCCGGCACCGCCGAGCGGCGCCCGGAGGTGTTTCGGGCCACGTGTGCGACGACCTTCAGCTCATCGAGCGCGTCGATAAATTCCTTGGCGTCGTAGCCCTTGTCGGCACCGAGCGTTACGTTCGTGTCCGGGGATACGGCCTGTCTGGCATCGCCAATCATCTGTTTGGCCGCTTCGCGCTCGGCATACCCGTCGGCGTGCGTGACCATCGCGTTGGCAACCAGCCCGTAGCGGTTGTCCGCCAGCGTATGGCCGATGTAGCGAAGCTCGCTGGCCGTCTTGCCCTGGCGGTACAGGCGCGCATCCGGATCGGTCGTCGAGACATGCGTGTCGTTGCTGCGCGTGTGGCCGTGGAAGTCCGAGCCGTCACCGCCCGAGCCGTCACGCGGCTTGAAACTGCGGTGTCCGGCCCAGGCCTGAATGAGCGTGCCATCGACACTGAAGTGTTCTCCCGAGAGCCACCCACGCTCATCGGCCATCTCGATGACCTCGTTAAAGAGCGCCACCACCACATCGTGCTCGATGAGCCGCGCCCGGTTCTTGCTGAACACCGTGGGCACCCACACCGCATCGTCCATCGACAGGCCGATGAACCAGCGGTACAGCAGGTTGTAGTGCACCTGCTCCATCAACTGGCGCTCCGAGCGGATGCTGTAGAGCACCTGCAGCAGCATCGCGCGTGCGAGTTTCTCCGGGGCGATGTGAACCGCCCCGGGTTTGAAGGAGGCGGGTTGGTTTTAGTCAGGCCGCAAGCGGCTGACCGGCGAGATTGCGATAGTAGTGGTCTTCAGCCTCCTCTGGGGTGATGTAACCGATGGGCTCGAGCAGGCGATGATGGTTGAACCAGTTCACCCATTCGAGCGTGGCGATCTCGACGGCCTCGCGGGTCCTCCAGGGGCTGCGCCGATGGATGAGTTCTGCCTTGTAGAGCCCGTTGATGGTCTCGGCCAGGGCATTGTCGTAGCTGTCGCCCTTGCTGCCGACCGAGGGTTCGATGCCGGCCTCGGCCAGGCGCTCGGAGTAGCGGATGCTGACGTACTGCGATCCTCGGTCGCTATGGTGGGTCAGACCGCCGTCGCGCTGCGGCCTGCGGGCGTACAGAGCCTGCTCGAGCGCATCGAGCACGAAGTCGGTTTGCATCGATCGGCTGACGCGCCAGCCGACGATGCGTCGGGCGTAGACGTCGACGACGAAGGCCACATACAGCCAGCCCTGCCAGGTGCTCACATAGGTGAAGTCGGCCACCCACAGCTGGTTGGGCCGATCGGCCCTGAACTGCCGGTTGACCCTGTCCTGCGGGCAAGGTGCATTGCTGTCGCTGATCGTGGTCCGGACCTTCTTGCCACGCACCGCACCGGCAATGCCGAGCTTGCGCATCAGGCGTTCGACCGTGCAGCGCGCGACCGTGATCCCTTCGCGGCGCAGCTGGTGCCAGATCTTGTCGGCACCGTACACCCGGAAATTCTCCTGCCAGACCCGCCTGATCTCGGTCATCAGCGCCTCGTCCCGGATCTGTCGGGCGCTGCGCAGCGACGGGTCGCGCCGGCGCGCCGCCCGACGCCACCAGGCCGACGGAGCAATCTGCAGCGCCCTGCAGATCGGCTCGACTCCGAAACGGCCCCGGTGCTCGTCGATGAACCTCATTGCTACTTCAGCCGGCGGTCGAGCTCCGCCTGGGCGAAAAACGCGCTGGCCAGCTTCAGGATCTCGTTGGCCTTGCGCAGTTCACGGTTCTCACGCTCGAGCTCCTTGATCCGGCTCGCTTCCTCGCGCGTGAGCCCGGCCCGCTGGCCGGTATCGCGTTCATGCTGGCGAACCCAGTTGAGCAGCGTCTGCGCCGTCATCCCGGACTTGCCCGCAATCGACACGATCGCCGCCCACTGCGACGGGTGCTCCGCACGCTGCTCGGCGACCATCCGCACCAGGCGCTCTCGCAACTCAGGCGAATACTTCGGGGACTTCTTCATGGCTCCATTCTCTCAAACGATGGAGCCTCCTCGAAACTCGGGGCGGTTCAATGCTCGGGCGCCCGCCCTTGACGCCGGGCTCGTACATGCTGGCGAACAATCCGTCCAGGCGCGTCAGCGCCTCGTTGACCATCTCGCGCAGCGGCCGCAGCGGATGATCGGTCGGAATGAAGTCCTCCAGCCGCCGTATGCTGAACAACTGCTCGGTGTAGCCGTCGGCGCCGCGCATTCACTCGTACCTGTGGGTGTGTGGGGGGCTCGTGCAGTCTACCGTGGCTGCCCGGAGTATTTCAGCAGCCTGCTAGCCCGGATATCTCACCCTCAGAGAAGGCATCGGGTCGCAAAATCGGCGAAACTTGTTTTAGGAGAACGAGTTACGAGCGATTCAGGAGAGCGACCCGATGCAGACACAGTGTAACGCGCAGCAGCTGGAATTTCCCGGGGTTGGCCGGCGCCGTGTGGTGGCGGCATTCGATGGAGGCAGGATCAGTTCGGATGGCGGGGCGTTGCTGCTCAAGCAGTGCGACCAGGCGATCGGTCTGCTGGAGCGTGTGGCGGGCTGCTTCGAGGACCGACGCAGGCCTGAGCTGATCGAGTTTCCACTGCGGGTGCTGCTGGGCCAGCGAGTCATCGGGATAGCACTGGGCTACGAGGACGTGAACGATCACGAGGAGCTGCGCCACGACCCGCTGCTCGGCGCAGTGCTGGGCAAGCTGGGCTCGGGGCGCAAGGATTGCGCGGCGCTGGCGGGCAAGAGCACGCTGAACCGGCTGGAGCGCTTCGGGGCCGATGCGGTGACGCGGTATCACCGGATCCGCCCGGACAGCGAAGCGATCGAGGCGCTGTTCGTGCAGTTGTTCATCGAGGCGCATGCCGCGGCGCCGGCCGAGATCGTGCTGGATCTGGATGCCACCGACGATCCGCTTCACGGCCAGCAGGAAGGAAGGTTCTTCCACGGTTACTACGGGGGCTACTGCTACCTGCCGCTATACGTGTTCTGCGGGCGCCACCTGCTGGCGGCGAAGCTGCGCACGGCGAATCGGGACGGTGCGGCCGGGGCAACACAAGAGGTTGAGCGCATCGTCACCCAGATCCGCCAGCACTGGCCGGCCACAAGGATCGTGCTGCGGGCGGACTCGGGGTTTGCGCGCGATGCGCTGATGCACTGGTGCGAAGTCCACGGCGTGGACTACGTGTTCGGTCTGGCGAGAAACGTGCGCCTGCAGCGCGCGATCGCAGGCGCGCAGCAGAGGATGCGCGAGCACTTCGAAGTGACCGGCCAGGCGTGCCGGGAGTTCATGGAGCTGGCGCACTGGACGACGAGAAACAGCTGGAGCGCGGCCCGGCGCGTGGTGGGCAAGGCCGAGCGGATCGCGGGCAAGGACAATCCGCGCTTCGTCGTAACGACGTTGGCCAAAGACAGGTGGCCGGCCAAGGCGCTGTATGAGCAACTGTACTGCGCACGCGGGGAGATGGAGAACCGGATCAAGGAGTGTCAGCTGGATCTGTTTGCGGACCGGACCTCGACGGCGACGATGCGCGGCAACCAGCTGCGGCTGTGGCTGTCGTCGTTTGCGTACGTGCTGATGGAGTCGCTGCGCCGGCTGGCATTGAGGGGCACGGAGCTGGCCCGCGCGACGGCGGGCACGATCCGGTTGAAGCTGCTCAAGATCGGCGCGGTGGTCACGCTCAGTGTGCGCCGGGTGCGGGTGGCACTGTCTTCGGCCTGTCCGCATCAGGGCGCCTTCATCGCGGCCTGGCGGGCGTTGACGCCGACACGAGCCTGAGGCGAGCGCGTAGCCGCGACACGAACCGGAAATACTCGAACCGTTACCCCAGAGCACGCGCTGCGTGCAGCGCGCCGGCGGCGTTCGCCCGAAAACAGCCGGTTTGCGCTGTTGCGACGATCCGGCTACCCGTTGCGTCCGAAGCAGTCCTGCCAGCGCCGCTGTCCCGGCCATGACTGGCCGGTCGCGGGAGGCTGTGAGACATGCGGGCTAGACATACTCGAGACAGTCCGTGCGAGGCGGGAGTGTCCGGAATTCTGTGTGTGAGGCTTTCGAATGAGTTGTCCAGGGCGGCGGACGTCGCTTGCGACGAACGACCGCTGCGGTGGACAGCTCGCGGCGCCACGCTCATGCCGCGGGCCTCGTGAACCGATCACCGTAGGCGATCGCGAACTGGTTCATCGCCTCGCGCCACTGCCTGGCCGCTCGCCCCCGGTCAGCAGTGATGTTGCGCAACAACGCCAGCCAGATCAGTTTGCTGGCAGCCTCATCACTGGCGAAGTGCCCGCGCGTCTTGATGATCTTGCGCAGCCGCGCATGTACGCTCTCGATGGCATTGGTCGTGTAGATGACGCGGCGCACCGCCGGGGCGAACGCGAAAAACGGTATCACGCGATCCCAGACGCGTCACCAGGCCGCGACTACCGTCGGGTACTTGCGACCCCACTGGTCGCGCTCGAAGGCGTCGAGCGCCTGCTCGGCCGCCTCGGCGCTGGCGACCGTGTAAATCGGGAGCAGCGCTGCCGCCAGCAGCTTGCGATCCTTCCAGCCGGCGTAGTCCAGGTGACCTGCACGGGTTTTTCGGGTAACTGACGACTTGAGACGATGACTTCCAGGTAGAGAAAACGAGGCATGAGTGCCGCAATAACACCCGGACAACGCCCGGAGAGCCGACAGGGCAGCAGCAAGGGGAGCGTATCGAACCTGATACCGGGGAACAAACCGGGGAACAAAGTAGAAAACTAAAGTGAATATCTATATAATAATCAGATGTTTATGGTGATTGTTCAGTAGACGCCGGCTGAAGGGCTTGGATAGTCTCCAGGCTCTTTTTTTGTCTAAAAACACCTGCGCCATACCAGTTCGGGCATGTCTGGAAAAGCCGGGGCGATTCACTGCTGCCCGGCCAAGGCGGCCACAGCAATCGCAATGGCGGAATACGATTCTTGCCAAATTTTGCCAAAGAACCCACACTTTGCGTCATGCGCACGATGAATATTTCCCTCCCCGACACCTTGAAGTCCTTCGTGGATGAGCAGGACAGCCAGCGCGGCTACAGCAGCAGCGAATACGTGCGCGAGTTGATCCGCAAGGACCAGGATCGCCAGCGACTTCGCGGACTTCTATTGGCCGGAGCTGCCTCGAACCCGGAAGCACCGGTCGATGGCAGCTACTTCAGCGGGCTGCGCGACCGGGTGCAGAAGGTGGCCAAACCCGCTTCCAAAGCGTGAAGCGCAAGCCCGTCGTCCCCCGTGCGCGGGCCACGCGGGATGTGGATGAGGCGCTCGCCTGGTATTTGCGCGAAGCTACCGAAACCGTAGCGCTGGCCACCGAGGCTGCCGACCGGCAACTGGCGGCCGTGGCATGAGCGTGCAGGCAGCGTGGGTGAAGCGCTGCAAAACCAGACGTGTCGCAAAAACTCAAAAAATGCAACATATTCTCTGGACGTGTCACCGCTGCCGACATATCATGCAGACATGTCGCAAAAACTCAAAAAATGAACCATGTCCGTCTGGCATCCGGAATGTGCCTTCAACGACTTGCCCCCGCTGCCGCCCGCAGCAGAGGTGGAGACGCGTGCGGTGCTCAAGCAATGCATCGCGGCACGCGCGGCGCTGGCCGAGCTCAAGCAGGCAGCGGCCCTGATCCCCAACCCGGCGGTGTTGATCAATACCCTGCCTTTGCTGGAAGCGCAGGCCAGTTCGGAGATTGAAAACATCGTCACCACAACGGACCGTCTGTTCCAGTACCGGCACGGTGGCGATGCCGCTGACCCGGCCACGCGTGAGGCGCTGCGGTACAGCGCGGCGCTGATGGAAGGGTTCGAGAGTCTCAAGCACCTGCCTCTGACCACCCGTACAGCAGAGCAGGTTTGCTCGCGCATCAAAGGCATGGAGATGCGCGTGCGAAAGGTGGGCGGCACGGCGCTGGCGAACGAGCAGACAGGGCAGGTGATTTACACCCCGCCCGTGGGCGAGGATGTG
>Ga0172382_10004572_pt1 | contig 21142 bp, 33 predicted proteins | sample Leawel138RmetaG_FD_122245 | JGI IMG/M metagenome (GOLD analysis project Ga0172382, IMG submission 122245) | Leachate microbial communities from a municipal landfill in Southern Ontario, Canada - Leachate well 138R metaG | ecosystem: Engineered > Solid waste > Landfill > Unclassified | place... | reverse complement strand
TCTGTTGCATCGACCGAATTGGGGCGACGGGATCGACGTCACCTTCGCCAAGGAGGCGGATCGGGTGGACTTCGGCCGGGGTCGGATCACGATTACGACCCCGGGCAATTTCACCAGCGAACGCCGGCAGCCGCATCTCTACCGCTTCGACCAGCCGGGCGCCGAGGAAATGCTGGCATTCTTCCAGCGCCGGAAGGGCCGCCGCGGATCGTTCTGGGCGCCGTCGTGGACCCGCGATTTCCGGCTGTCGCAGGTGACGCCGGCCGGGGGCACGACCTTCACGGTGCGCGGGCATGAGCATCTGGCGGCTTATGTGGGCGATCGGGTGTATCGGCATGTGGTCCATATCCGGCCGGACGGAACGTGGCAGGCCAACGAGATCATCGGCTGGGCCGATTTCAACGGGAACTCGCGCGCCACCTGCGCAGCGCAATGGCAGCAGGAAATCCGTCCCGGCTCACGGCTGCATTGGCTGTTTCGCAGCCGCTTCACTTCCGATAGCCTGTCGGTGCAATGGGAAACCCCGGTCGCGGCCCATGCGCAGTTCTCCATGACGACGCTTCCGGCCGACGAGGTTCCGCTGTGAGTTACGACGATTACGAGCACTCCCGGTCGGCGCAGGAGATCGTCGAACTCTATCTGTTCCGTCTCGGGCCGGACCCCGGCGCGTATCTGGCCTACACCGACGCCGAGCAGCCCGTCTCGTTCGATCCGGGCGACGACGAGGGCGAGATCGTGTTCGAGCCGCTGCCGATCCAGCGAACGAACGTCGAGGCCAAGGCCCGGCTCGGCCGGCATTCCATGACGGTCGAAGTTCCGAAGGACTCGCCGCTCGGCCGGCGATTCTCGCTGTTCCCGCCGACGAACGTTGTCACCCTGCGCGTCTGGTCGGGCCATGCGCCGCACCCGGATGCGCCGCCGCTCTGGGCCAACGGCGCGCAGTTCGCCGCAACCTGGGCCGGCCGGGTCATGGAGTTCGTGCGCACGGGCGGCACCATCAAATTCACCTGCGAGCCGTCGGGCGCGGCCATGAAGCGGCCGGGGCTGCGGCGCAACTACCAGCGCACCTGCCCGCATATCCTCTACGGCCCGGGCTGCCGGGCGAGCAAGGCTGCGGCGACGGTGGCCGCCGTGGTGCAGTCCGTGCTGGCGCCGAACCGGATCGCGCTCGTCCCCGGCTGGAACACGACCGGGTTTCCCGTGGTGAAATTCACGGGCGGCCTCGTCGAGTGGACCGGCGAGTTCGGGACGGAGGTTCGCATGATCCTGTCGACGCGGACGGACGACGAGATCGTCATGTCGGGACCGGCCCTGACGCTCGCGGCGACGTCGCCCGTGTCGGTGATCCTCGGGTGCGGGCACAACCTCGACGACTGCGAGAACGTCCACAACAACGTCGTGAACTACGGCGGCCATCCGTGGATTCCCACGAAGAACCCCGTCGGCAAGAACAATCACGGGTGAACCATGGCGCTCCCCTTCCTCGCACAGCTTGCCATCGGCGTCGGTCTGCAAATCCTTGGCTATCTGCTCATGCCGAAGCCGAAGGCCGAGAAGCCGCCGACCGTGGATGATCTCAAGGACCCGACTGCGGAGGCCGGAAAGCCGATTCCAAAGGTGTTCGGGTCCATGACCGTCAAGTCGCCGAACATCATCTGGTTCGGGGACAAGGGGATCGTGCATCGCAAGATGCGCAAGGGCGGCAAGAAATGACGGCAATGGTCACGAGCGCAACGCTCCGAAAGGCAGGCGTGTGCCTCATGGGCGCCAAGCGTCAGTGCCCGACGCTCGGGATCGACTTTCGCCGGCTCGTGACCGTGGGCTATCCCGCCGAGGAATTGGCGGGTATCAAGGACGTGACGGTGCAACGGCTGGTCGCCATTGCGCGCGCGGACGCGGAGGAAGCCGATGGGCGGCGGTAAGAACACGCCGAAGGTCTACGACTACCTGCTGTCCGAGCAGGTCGGGATCGCGCACGGCCGGATCGACTTCGTGAATCGCATCCGCATCAAGGACAAGCTGGTCTTCGGCGGCAAGATCGACCGACGCACGAACATCTGCGTGGACATGCCCGACCTGTTCGGCGGCGACGAGAAGGAAGGCGGCGTCCAGGGCGTGATCGAAGTCTACATGGGCGACCCCGATCAGTTGTCGTCCGTCCAGCTTGCCAAGCGGTTCGACCGCACTCCGTCCACGACGCCCGGCTTCCGGGGGCTGTCGCAACTGTTCTTCCGCGGTCGCGGCCGGCAACCCGGCTTCAAGTGGATCACGAACAACTACTACCTGCCGTCCTTCGACGTGAGCGTCACGGACATTCCATGGACGCTGGACGAAGCCGCCGAAACCGCGCTGGCGGTGATCGAGCCGATCGACTGCGGCCAGTATCCCGATAAGCCGAGCGGTAACACGACCGGGACGCCGGCCGGGTTCCTCGGGGCGCTGGCGGGGCGGCTGTTCGGATCGAGCAGCGGTAACAGCCGGCAGATGGACCTGCCGGTTCCACTCGTGAATGCCGGAGCGATCTACCCGCCGTGGAGCGGCGCGTCGTTGCTGGTCGGGAGTCGATATGCCGAATACCGGATCGCCGATCCCGACGATGTGGTCGAGTCGTTCTGTGACGACGGATCGGAACTCGACGGCTACCTGCAATTCCTCTACCCGGACGGGAACTCGACGCGGCAGACATCGCTGCCTCGTGCGGCTGACGTGGACGCGGGCCGGGTGCGATTCAGGGCAGAACTGACTCTCCAGGGGCATTCGAACCTTAACTACAACGGGCTCGAAGATGTCGTCGCGCTTGCGGAAGTCCATTTCTACTCCGAGGTTTATGCGGCGGTCCTCGCCATCCCGGTCGACGTCCCGCAGAGCCCGGTCGGCGACGTGCTGCCCGCCTACTCGGCGAACGGCGCGGCGTGGTATACGATCACCCGGAACGACGCCGACGAGTATTCCGACGTCGCGTGGTTCGCACGGGGCAAGCGATTCGTAGCCATTTCCCCCGGCGGGGTTGTCGCGTGGTCCCCGGATGGGCGCGAATGGGCGAAGGCCGATTTCCCGACAGCCGACAACACGCCGCGCGATTGGGCCGCAGTCGCGTATTCCCCGGACCTCGGCATCGCGGTTGCCGTATCCCGGGATGGTGCCGAGCAGATCGCCGTGACCGAGGACGGGGAAACGTGGGAGGCATACGCGGTTCCCGGGGCGCATCCTTGGTCGGCAATCTGCTGGTCGCCGGCGCTGGAACTGTTCGTCATGGTCGCCGAGGACGGCGAGGTCGCCACGTCGCTCGATGGCGCGACTTGGGATTTGCAGGTCGCGCCCGTAGCGGCCGAATGGAAATCCGTCTGCTGGTCGCCGGAATACGGCCTGTTCGCGGCGGTCGGCGCCGAGCCGGGCCTCGATTGCGTGATGACTTCCCCCGATGGCGTGACGTGGACTGCCAAGCAGGCCCCTAACGACGCCGACTGGCGCGTGGTTGCATGGCACCCGGGTTCGCAGCGGTTCGTGGCGGCCGGGTTCGCCCTCGATCCGAACGTGCAGGACGCAGCGATGGTGTCCGAGGACGGCGACTTCTGGGAACCGATCACGGCGATTTCGGCGCAAGGCGTAACGGACATCGTGTGGGCGCCTGACGCCGGCCGAATGGTCGCGGCCGGTCCCGACGGGTTGTTCTATTCCGGCAATGGCCGGACATGGACCCGCGGCGCGCAGGGGGCGGTCGTCCCGGGTCGCAAGCTGGCGGTATCGCGCGGGATGCACCGCGGCGTCATCGGGCCGGGCGTCCCGGGCGGCTATGCCGGGCAGTCGATTTCCGGCGAGATGCCTACCGCGCGAATCGACACGGTGGTTCCTCGCGGCGCCCGGTTCGCCCGGCTCTGGTATAGCGGCGTCATGTGGTTCCCGATCTTCGCATGGGCGACTGTCGAATACCGACATGCCGAACTGGTATGGACGTCGGGCTCGGGTGCGTCTGCGGGCAGCATCATCACCGAGGACTACCTTGGGCCGCAACCCGATGCGAACCCGGCGCATATCATCTACGAACTCATGACTGACCCCGAATGGGGCAAGGGCGAGGACCCGTCGCTCATCGACATCCCGTCACACACGGCGGCAGCGCAGACGCTCTACGACGAGCAGTTCGGCCTGTCCTTCATGTGGTCGAAGTCCGGCGACATCGAAGCGATGATCCAGGACGTGATCGACCACATCAAGGCGGTCTACTATCAGGACCCGGCGACGGCGAAATGGACGCTCAAGCTGCTCCGGGGTGACTACGACCCGAACAATCTCAAGGAGATCAACCCCGACAATGCGGTGATCGAGAACTCGCTGCGCCGGGGCTGGGGTGAACTGGTCAACGAGATCGTCGTCACCTGGACCAACCCCGAGACCGAGGAAGAAGAAACCGTCACGTCGCACAATACGGCGACCTATGTGACCGAGGGCGGCTATGTGTCGGAGGGCCGCAACTACCATGCGATCCGAACCCCGTGCCTCGCGCAACGGGTGGCCGACCGGGATGTGGTCGAGGCCGGCTATCCGCTCTGGTCCGGCACCGCGCACCTGCTGCGCGACGAGTGGGATATTACGCCCGGTTCGGTCTACCGGCTGAACTGGCCCGAGGACGACATCGCAAACATGATCGTCCGGGTGATGAACGTCGACTATGGCAAGCCCGGAGCGCGCACGATCAAGGCGTCGCTGGTCGAGGACATCTTCGGTGTGGTCGGGCTCGACGGCAACGTCGGGCAGACGCCGCTCTGGTCCGACCCGTGGAGCGCGCCTGCGTCGCCGCTGACCGATTCGCTCGCCATGACGCCGCCGCTCCCGGAACTGCTGCGCGGCGGCGCGACCGCCGAAGACGTGGACGACGCTTCGCCCGGCTCGCCGGCGCTGCTGCTCGGGACGCACGACTCGACGCATGTGTTCGACGTCTCGGCCGTGCGCGAGGTCGTCCAGCCCAACGGCGACACGCTCTGGCAGGAAGTGCTCGCGTTCCCGCCGACGCCGAGCGCGCTGCTCGAAGCCCCGCTCGACGCCGAGGCGGTGTCGGCGATTGACCGGGACCTGATCGACCGTCTCGGCCAAGGGTCGGTCACGCCGGGGTCCCGACTGCTCATTACCGATCCGGGCAACACGGCCGTCACGTCGGGCGCGGTCGCGCCGGACGCCTTCTCCGAGATCGTGTTCCTGCGATCGTTCGATCTGGACAATCAGGAGTGGACCGTCGACCGGGGAATCTACGACACGGTGCCGCGCGACTGGCCGGTGGGGGCGCGGGTCTGGGTTCTGCCGGGGTCGGAAGCCCTCGATCCGACGATCCACGGCCCGACCGATCCGCCGACCGCCGTGCCCTACCTGCTGCTGCCGCGCATGGGGCAGGGCCAGTTGCCGCTCGGCGAGGCCCCGGCCACGAACTTCTACGCGATCCGACGCGAGGACCGGCCCTTCCGGCCGGCCGATTGCCAGATCGACGGCAACGGGTTCGCCGATACGATCTACGACACGGCGCCCTTCCCGACCGATGTTGAAGCGACATGGGTTCACCGCAACCGCTGGTCTGACGATGCCATCGTCACGCTCTGGGATGACCCGGACGCCGTGCCGGAGGCCGGGCAGACCGTCACGATCAGGATCGTCGAGAACCGCACCGATCCACCGGAGAACGCGCTGGCCGAGTATACCAACCTGACCGGCAATAGCCTCACGATCCCCGTGGTCGATCTGGGGCCGCTGCAAGGGGCATGGGTCCAGTTCATCGCCGTGCGCGACGGGCTTGAGTCTTTGCAATTCGCCGAGCGGTATGTTTATGTCGGGACGATCGGGTGGGATTTCACCTGGTCCGGCAAATACGGTCGCTGACAGGAGCCCCCATGCCCGCCGTCACTCTCCCCGGCATGAGCCTTCAAGGCGGTTGGTCCCCCGGTGAATCCGGCTGGGGCGACGCCATGAACGCCAACCTGTTCAAGGTGTCGGTCATGGTGCAGGCGCGGGTCCTGTCGCGCACGACCGCCCTCCCGGGCAGCCCCGGCTCGACGGACATCTACATCGTCCCGGCGGGCTCGGCCGAGACCGACATGATCGCGGCGTGGGATGCGTCAGCGGCCGATTGGGTCTACTATCCGCCGAGCGCGGGCACCGAGGTCTTCGTCGCCGACGAGTCGCTCTACCTGTATTGGGATGGCTCGACGTGGCGGACCCGCCCCATCGGCGATACGAACATCGTCGCCAAGTCGACGAACTACACGGTCGTCGCCGGCGACTTCTTCGGGGCCACCATCATTCTCATGGACACAGACGGCGGCGACCGCACCATCACGATCCCGGCAGGGCTGACCGTCACCGAACCGCTGACCGTGATCCGGGCCGGGTCCGAGCGCCTGACCATCGCCGGCAGCGGCGGCGTGGTGCTCCGGGCAGCCGACAACACCTATACCCTGCGGGCGCCATGGTCGGGTGCGCAGATCGTGCCTATCGGGGTGGACGAATACGTCCTGGTCGGGGATTTGGGGGCATGACGGGTTTCCTTCTTGTCGGCAGTTCGCCCGCGGACCTCGGACTCATGACCGATTCGACGGTCAACTCGGCGCATTTCGACCCGAATTACACGCAGCGGGCGGTCTACAATCCCTTCGGAATCGATTCGACCTCGTGGAAGGTCAAGGTGGAGCCGGAAGGCGGCAGCCGGGACCTCTGGTATCACGTCTACTTCGCGGGCATCGGGGGCAACGTCGGTGTCGGTTCCGGCATGTGGGCCTGCTACGCCCGGGACGCCAACGACGTGATCCGGGCCGGTTGGATCGGGACCGGGGCAAGAACCGCCGCCGCGCGCGCGATTGGGGATTCAACCGTTACTGGTGGAAATTTTGACATGACGTCGACCCGTTTCCCGGTCGATGTGAATATCCATGTAGAGCCAGACAAGATCGTCACCGAGGTTTACAAGTCCGGCACGGTAGTTAGCCGGGCCGAGGCGGCCACTTCGACGGACATCGGCCCGCTCAAATCCTTTCATTTCGGTCCGATTCGAGCGAACGCCGGAAACTTCGCCGACCAGATAACCGCGCAATCCGAGTTTATCGTCACAGACGGCCTGCCTACCGTGTCGATGCGACTCATTCAACGTCTCCCGGACAGCCCGGGGGTCTATTCGGACATGCAGGGGTCTTACACCAACCTGGCCGACCCGAACCCGGCAGCCGGGATCGTCGGCAACGCAGACGGCCAACGCATGTCGTGGGGGCTGTCCCCGGTTGGGGCGACGCTGGGGCCGGCCGCCATCGCCGCGGTGCTGGGCCGTTTCACGAACTCTCGGATGCTCGGGTCCCCGACCCGGGTTAACCAGTTCCTACGGCAAGACGGGGCGGACTATGATTCCCCGAGCCATCGGACGGGGCTGCGCAAGACCGACATGGACTCGTGGTCGGTCAACCCGGCCACGGGGCAGAAATGGGTCACGTCGGACTTCCTTGATCTGGAAGTCGGCGTCCGGGTCACGGATTGACGCCGCCATGAGCAACAAGACGAGGATCGGTCCCTACGCAGCATCGAAACTCATCGTCAATGGAGTGCAGATATTCGACGCTCCAATGCTGGCGATTGTCGGGCCACGCGAGGACGAAATCACCGTGGAAAGCCATGGGTTGTTCGGGGTCGTCCCTCCGGCGCCAGCCGACGCCGTGGTAATCTACTCGCAGAACGTGACGATTCCTGTGCCGTTGCCTGCGTCCATATTCATCGCGCGCCAGAGTGTTCTGGTCCTCGTGGAGCCTTGATGATGCCCGAGATTCTTCTTGCCGGGAGCGCGCCTTGGGAGTTGGGGTTCATGGCGGCCATGGCGTCCCCTACGTCGAACCCTGCGCAGGTCGACCCCGACTATACGCAAATCGGAACTCTGTTGGACACACCGGGGCCTCCCGAGTGGCGGAGGTCCCCACAGGCTCCGGCCGATTCAGCGTGGGGCCATTTCTATTGGGTGCCGATCGGTGGGAGTCCAGAGCCGCCAGCAGGCACCATGCGGTTCGAGGTTATCGGGGTCTCGGGCGCGGTGATTGCCCGGATTAGCACGGACATCTGGCGGGACAGCCTGCGGTCCGTCGTCTACGGAAACTCGACCGTAACCGGGCCAACGAGTCGTAACGTGCTCCTATTCGGTTCGCCTTGTTCCATCGACTTCAATGTCGAAGTTACGCCCACAGGTTACGTCTCTCGGTTCTACAAGAACGGGGTGTTGCTCGATACGACATCCGCTGCCAAAACGTCTCCCGAGAAGATCGCGACCATCCGCCTATCGCCGAGCCGGGACTCCCAAGCAAGCACTTCGAGAGACATCGCTATTTCCGAAGTTCTGATAACTGCGGGCATTCCTACCGTGGGCGTTCGTCTGGCGCAGTTGATCCCGAACGGGGCCGGGCATTACGCCGACATGCCGGGCGGCTACGCCGACATCATCGGAGACTCCGATGTCGGAATCGTCGGAACGGCGAACGGGCAACGATTCTCGTGGGAACCGACCGCGTATGCAGGCCCGGGAAGCCCCAGCGCCATCTCGGCGGTCATCGTAAATACAACCGCTGCGCGGTGGATCGGCACCCCGGATACCTTTAACTCTTTTCTGCGCATCGGCGGCACCGACTATGACGGCCCGGACATCGCCGCCGGGGTTCGGGACCGCTATCAGAATGTTTGGTGGACGAACCCCGATACGGGGCTGCCGTGGGATTCGGCCGATCTCGCGAATATCGAAGTCGGTTTCCGCGTCACCGACTGACGGTGGACGCGCCTCGGGAAAAAGTGCTACCCTGCGACAGATCGACCGCTCGGAGGACCTGACATGGCCGACGCCGATACCCTGTTCTACTCGCACTACAGCCAGTTCCCCATGGACCAGTGGCGCTGGCCGAACTTCTCGCCGCGCGAACTGGCGTCGAAGCGGGAAGGCGAGTTGAAGATCGACATCCCGTCGCTCGATATGTTGCAGGCGCTGCGCAACCGGCTCGGCAAGCCGCTGCTCATCACGAGCGCCTATCGCAGCCCCGCGCACAACCGGGCGGTCGGCGGCGCGACGAACAGCTACCACATGAAGGGCATGGCTTTCGACGTGCGGCAGGACAACCAGGACCCGCAGGAGTTCGAGCGGGCTGCCCGGGAAGTCGGCTTTACGGGGGTGATTCGCTATCCGTCGAGCGGGTTCATTCACATCGACACGCGCCCGGGGCGTTATGACGCAGGCCCGGCCTTCCCGCTGTCCGCCAGCCGCCTGCCCGTCGAGCGGCCGGCCGAGCCCGAGACGTTCCGTGACGACGCACAGGCCAAGGCCGCAGCGGGCGCCGGGACCGCCGGCGTGGTCGCCGTGGCCCTCGAAGCACTCCCGCACGTCGGGTTCCTCGGCAGCCTTGCGCCGACCGTGCAGACCATTGCAGTTGTGGCCGCAATCGCCTTCGCTGCCTATATCCTGTGGAAGCGGAGGAAGTGATGCCTTCCGGGTGGTGGATCATTCCGGGGGCAGCCGTTGGCGCCGTGGTCTACGCGGCCGCCGTCTATCGGCTGGGGTTCGAGTCGTCGCTCTGGGTCGCGGCCGTGCTGGCGGTGCTGACGGTCCTCTGGTTGTTCGGATTTCGGATCGCAGTAGCGTTCGCCCTGACGGCGATTGCGGCGCTGCTTCTACGGCGGGAAAGGAAAGCGGGCTATGCGGACAGGGACGCGGAACATGCGCGCGGTTCGCTCGATGCGATCCGGCGCGGGTCTCGTGCTCGCGGCGGGGTTGACCTGTCTGACGAGCGCCTGCGCGACAACGACGGATATAGGAGGGACTGAATCTCTATGCAGCCTGTTTCCCCCTATCCGGTGGTCGCAATCCGACACAGACGAGACGATCCGCCAGGTGCGCCAGCACAACGCGGCCTACGACGAGGTTTGTCGGTGAGCGAAGAAGCGAATCTCGAACGCTCCCTCGGGCGCGTCGAAGGCAAACTCGATCTGATCCTCTCCGCACAAGCCGAAGAGTCGAAGACCCGCCGAAAGCATTTCGAGCGCACGAGCGAAGTCGAACGCGCCTTGGAGACGCTGGCGGCCGACACGGCCCGGATCGAGGCCCGACTGGCGGCAGTCGAGGCGCCCGTGGCCGAGTTCTCGAAATGGCGTGAGCGGGCCGTGGGCGCGCTCATGCTAATCTCGTTCATGTCGGCCGCCACGGGCGCCGCGCTCGCGGCCATGTGGCATCAGGCGCTCGAATGGTTCGGGCTTCGCTGAACCCGATCAGCCCCCGAACTTGCGCCATGCGGCCGCGATCCGCGCTTCCCGGGTGCAATCCTTGCAGCGGTGAACCCATTGGCCCTCGTCGTCGAGCGTCACGCTGCCCCGGTGCTTCACGACTGCGACCGCATCGGCGAAGGTTTCCTCTCCCTCGGCGAGGATTTCGTCGCAGTCATCGCAGATGGCGGTGAAGCCGTGAAATTCCTTCTCGATCATGTCGATTCCTCCGACAGGTCAACCTTCTCGATGGCGGCATTCAGGACCAGCCCGTCGCCGCTCGCGAGCATCTTGCGGAACTCCCGCTCGCCGGGCGCGGCCAGCCGATAGCGATGCCGGCCGCGCAGCCGCAGGAACAGCCCCCGTTGCGAGAGGAAATAGGCCGGGTTGCTGTAGCCGAACACCACGATTTCGCCCTCCCGATCCAGCGAGTAGAGCAGCCGCAGGGATTTCCGGCCGGCGCCCTGCACCAGCACCCGGTCGGGATGCGATCCAGCGAGCCAGATGTATTGCTTCTGCCGATCCGTCAGTTTCATCGGTGCCTCCGCACGACAGGGGGTTGGTCGTCGAGCGGTGAGCCGATCAGATCGACGACCGCCCGGTCGAGTTCGATCCGGGCTTCCCGGCACGACTTGTCATAGACGTATTCGACCGCCGCGCGCACGATGCGGTCGTGTTTCAGCTTGCGGTCCAGTTCTCGCTCGGCGAGCGACATGGGCGGTCGGGTCATATCAGGTCCGTCCCGTCGATGGCGTCCACGGCTACCGGAGCGGGCGCTGGGGCGGCCTTCCGGGGGTGGCGGCTGCCCATGTCCCCGAAGAAGCTGCAAGCCGCCCGTAGCGCCGAATCCGGGCTCCTGTCGCGCGATACGAAGTCGCCCTGACCGGCGGTATTGGTCGACAGCCGGGCTTCCCACAGGTCGCCCTTCTGCTCGACCGTGACCCGGATCAGACCGTGACGGCGAAGCTGGTCGATCACGGCGAGTCCCCCGGCGGGCGATACCAGCCGGTCTCCGGGTCGTAGTCCGGGCGCGAGAGAAATTCATCGGTGTGCGGGCTGGCTTCGACAGCGTGGCAGACCTCACAGACGTAGGGGCTGACTTGCGCCATCCCGACGCCCACATCGACAAATTCCGCCGAACACATCGCGCCGCAATACGGGCAAGGTTCGTCGGGGGTTTCGTATGCGCCCCTCATGCCAGCGGCTCCCCGGTTGCGGCGCACCATGCCTTGCGCGCCTTGGCCCATGCCGAGACCAGAGCCTTCGTCGCCGCGATCTGTTCGGCGGTGGCGTCTCCCCGGGTGATGAACGCCGCGCAATGCCGGGCGGCGGCGTCGTCGAGCCGGTTCGCCAGCGCCAGCCAGTCGTCGGGCAGGTCGTCACGACGCAACGCGAGGTCGCGCATTCGCTCGGAGAGGGGCCAGTTCTCGGTGGTCATATCAGGTCCTCCGCAGAATCGTCGTAGAGCAGGGCGTCGATGTCGCCGAGCCCATCGCCCAGCAGATCGAACCGCTCGCGCAGGAAGGCGACGTATTCCGGTTCGGCCTCCATGAGGATGCAATCGATCCCCTCCTGCCGGGCAGCTTCGGCGGTGGTGCCGGACCCGGCAAACGGGTCGAGGACGACTCCTCCGGGCGGCGTGATGTGCCGGATCAGATAGCGCAGCAGGGCTACCGGCTTGACCGTCGGATGCCGCCCGCCTGCCCGGTCGGCCTTGCCGGCCTTCGGGTGGTAGATCAGCGGGTCGGTGTCGGGCGGGAATTGGTGGAAGAACCGGGCGGCCGAACCCGAATCGTCGTAACCCATGTCGCTCATGGGCGGCTTGTCTTTCTCCGAGAAGATGTTTTTGCCGCCGGATTTCCGCCTGACCGCAACCCCGGCTCGGGTGTCCGGGAACATCGCCGCAACTTCGGGCGATCCGTCGAGGATCAGGTTGGCCGGGTGGCGACCTTTCGTGTTGTCGGCTGTGAACTCGCTACGGTCGCCATTATGCTGAGTCTTGCCGGCTAGGGCGCCGACCTTAGACGTGGCCGCGCCCTGCGGCTTCGCCGACGCTTGATCCGCTTCGCTCGTATAGCCCACCCGGCAGCCGTCGATATTGAACGCGCCGACGCCGTGCTTGAGCAAGTTGGCCGCGCCCGTCTTTTCAGACATCGGGCGTTGGCCGAGGAAGATCGGCTCGAGCGCAGGTTTCTGTGTCTGCGTCCCGTAGGCCCATCCTTCCCATTGTTCGGCTTCGGGCGAGCCGGGGACATAGGTGTGGCGGTAGCGGTCTACGCTCTCTGGGTCATCCATCCACGGTCTAGCAAAGCCGCCCTCGCCACCCAACGTTCCTTTGAGTGATTGGACAGCCGAGAGACTGCCCCGGCCCACGAAACCTCCGTGACCCGGTTTGACGCCGCCCAATGAACCCTCGACTCCGAGGGCCTTGTCTACCGCCCGGGCGGCGTTGTGCGCCTTCGGGAAGCCCGAGCCGTAAACCCAGCCGTGCATCGGGTGCATGATGAGCCCGGCCTGCTCCATGGCGACAGCCTGCCAGTGCCCGGTGCGCGATCCCGAGAATGCGAACACGAAGCCGCCCGGCAGCAGGACATCGTGGATCAGCCGCCAGAACTCCGGGTCGCGCTCGATCCCGGTCGCATCCCATTGCTTGCCCATGAACCCGCCCGACAGGCGCGCGAACGAGCCGTCGTTGCGCTCGGTGCGGGCCGGGGCGCTGTCCGGCTTGCCAAACCGCTTCTGGACGCTCACGAGGCCATAGGGCGGGTCGGTGACGACCGAATGCACCCGGACCCCCTCGGCGATCAGGCGGCGCAGGCTGTCGCGGCAGTCGCCCGCGTGTAGGGTGATGGTCGTCACAGGAGCCCCCTTCGCTTCATTTCTTCGCGCAGCACGATCATCGCCTTGGGGTCAGCGAAGAACGGGTGCAGGCGGCGTTTCGCCAGCCGATAGATAGTCGGCAAGTTCTGGTTCGAGATATGGGTCAAGGCCCTGCGCAAGCCGGGCGCCGACGAGTGCGATTCTTTCACCGATCCACTCCATCACGTTCACGGGCATACTGTTCCCGGTCGATTTGTAGCGCGGGCCGTCTGCCGCCAGCTTGCCCAAGTCGACGTCCGGCAGGTCGGGCTTCTGCTCCCGCAGATACGCCAGGTCGTCCGCCTTGCGTGGCGCCCGCCGTGACGCCGGGACCAGCGTGTGCCCATCCGGGAACCCCTGCAACCGTTCGCACTCCCGGGGGGTCAGCCGGCGCACGGTTCCCGAGCCGGCCAGATGCGGCGGGTCCTTGTGGGCCGGAAGCGTGTGGCATACCTGTGCCTTGGGGCGGGACTGGTTTACCGGGCTCGTGATCTGGTTGGGGTCGAAGACGACTGCGGGCACCTGATTGGCCCCCAGGGTCTGCGACACCCCGTCGTCCCGATAGCCGAGCCGGGTCTGCTTGCCTGCGGCCTGCGGGGCGAAAGTAATCGGCACCAACGGAATCCTGCGACCCGTCCCGTCCTCGCTGGCGTCGAACCCTTCCGCGCGCAGCGTGTGGGCCACGTCCGGGGGTGCCGGAATGGCGGCAATCGGCGCTTCATGCAAGCAGGTCAGAGTCGGGCTGTGATCGACCGTCGTTTCGGCGTTGGCCTGACCGTGCGCCATGACGACTACCCGTCCACCGGGGGTCGTCCTTGCCCGAGAGGCCGCCACCGTGGCCGCCGCCCGGGAAGTCATATCAGCGAATCCGCCACTACGTCCAACAGAACGTCCAGCAGCGGCTTCGGCAGCGTCTTCCCGCGTCTTTCGGCGCGGAGGAGGATTCCCTCGCAGGCTTTCGCCGTCAAATAGTATCGCCGCGGCAGGTCGCCAGTCTCCAAGATGTCCGACAACGAACACACGTCGCCGCTTCTGGGGGACCGCCCCAGGGAATCGGCGTGTTCGCACGAATTGAGCGTCCAGAACCCGGTATGCGATCCCATACCCGAGTTCATCCAACGCCCCGAGAAGGGTTCCAAACGCCCGTCCGCCGTCGATCGACAGAACTCCCGGGACGTTTTCCCAAACGATCCAGTCCGGTCGGTATCGGTCGACGATTCCGAGGTAGGTGAGCATAAGGTTTCCACGGGGATCATCCAGACCCTTTCTCAATCCGGCCACCGAAAAACTCTGACACGGGCTCCCGCCGACCAGAACATCGGGGTCCATGTCGGGCCATTCCTGATAGCGGGTCACGTCGCCGAGATTCGGCACGTCCGGGTAATGGTGCGCCAGCACCGAGCAGGCGAACGGGTCGATCTCGGCGAAGGCCACCGGGCGCCAACCGAGCGGCGCCCATGCAACGGACGCCGCTTCGATACCGCTGAATGTGGACAGATACTTCACGCCCCGGGCCGCAGCTTGCCGATGAAGTCGGTGACTTCCCGCTCCGAGAGCACCCGACCTTCGACGTGGCGTCGAAGGTCCTCGTCGGTCAGATGCGACGTCATGGCCCGCAGCGCGTCCAGTTCGCCCCGGTTGATCGTCACGGCGTCGAACCGATAGTCTCTCGCGGCGTTCATGGTGTGGGGGACCCAGACCCGGCAGAGCGAGCAGATCGCCCGTGCGTATTCCCTGATCTCGAATTGCGCGTGAGAGTCGAGTCGCAGTTCAAGGAAGTGCAGCAGGTTGTGCAGGTCGGTGCGCCAGTAGAACTCGGTGTATGTCGACAGCGGCAGGACTTCCCGGGCGGTCTCCCGAGCCAGGTCGAACTTCTGGATCAGGGTGTTGTATCGGGTGCGGGTGAACACCGCCGCCGCGCTCATGGCTGCACGGATTTCGGCGATGACCGACGGGTCGTATGCCCCCGTGCGCCCCTGCCGGTTCGTGTCAGATTGCCGGGCAAGGTCTTCGGGCTCGGGCAGGTGCGTGGCCTCCGGCATGATCGAGTAGCGGCCCGAGACTTCGTTGAAGCTGCCCGTCCGGTGGCGCATCCATTGGCGCGCGACGAAGATCGGCAGCTTGACGTGGAACCGGATCGTGCAGGACTCGAACGGCGACGTATGCCGGTTCCGCATGAGGTAGCGGATCAGCGCCGTGTCCTCGGAGACGGTCTTCGTCCCCTCGCCGTAGGACACGCGCGCCGACTGCACGATGGCCGAGTCGTTGCCATCGTAGCCCACGACCCGGACGAACCCATGGTCGAGCACGGGGAAGGCCACGCCGAGAATATCGTCGAGCGCAGGGACGGACGCGCGTTCGATCTTGCTGGTCTGGTCTATGATTCTGCTGTGGGCCATCATGCCGTCTCCTTGGCTTTCAGGTGGCGGATCGCGTTGCGTAGGCGTTCGCCATTGCGCGTGTCGTGGGATCGGCTGCTCCGAGAGCCCCGTGATCGGGTGAACGCGAGTTCGTTGCCGACGAAGACTTGCAGGTGGTTCTTGCGCGCCCGGACTTCGCAGTCGAAGCCCTCGGCGCGCAGGGCGGATCGTATTTCTCGAATGTCCTTTGCAGACATGGGAACCTCGCTTTGTCAGGAGCGTGGCGGTCAGGTGCGGCCCATCGCGGCACGATAGATTTCGAGGATCGCTTCTTCCTCGGCGATGTCGTCGGGCTCGCGCTTCAACTCGGCGATCAGCCGGCGGACGATCTTGGTGTCGTAGCCGCGGCCCTTCATCTCGGCCATGATCTCCTTCTGATCGGCGGCGATGGCGGCCTTGTCGGCTTCCAGTTCGACGTAGCGTTCGACGAACTGTCGCAGTTCCTCGCCCGCGGCGGCAGCGGAGTTGTGACCCGCCGAGGGCGGCCGGCCGATGAGATCGTCGTCTTCGTCGCTCATGGTTCTCTCCTGTCAGATGAGGTCGGTTTCGTCGTAGTCGTCAGCCTCGGGCTCCGGCGGCGCCTCGGGCGCGCTGCGGGGCTGCGGCGCACCGAACAGCGCGGCGTAGGGCACTTCGGCGAGGCTCGGGCGGTTCTTCTGGAAGTCGGCCCGGGTGATCTTGTCGACGCGCGGGTCCTCCGGGATGTAGTCGCCGGCGTCCACGACGAACATGAACGGCGCATGACCCGGCCCGTTGAAGCGCCAGAAGGATTGCTTCTTGAAGCCCCGGTCGGTGAACAGGATGTCCAGCGCGGCCAGCGCGTCGTTGCCGGCGGGCGCGGGATCATCGCCGGACATGAGGTCTTCCTCGACCCGATACCAGTCCTTGACGGTCTCGTAAAACCTCCCGGTGAGGCACGACCGGACGCCGGTGCCGCCGCCCTCGTCGGGCGGGAAGATGGCGATGCCCCGAATCCGTCCTTGGGTGCCGATCACGACCGGGAACGGAGCGTATCCCTGTTCGAGCCGCCAGCCGATGACGCGCAGGTGAGTGTAGACGGGCGCACCGTCGGGGTCGCAATCCTCGGTCACGACAGCGGCGAACAGCATGGGGCTCTGGGGGATGTAGTGCGTCACAAGGATTCTCCGTAGATTTCGGTGCAGAGTTGGGCCAGCATGAACGTGATGTCCTTGGTGGCGGCTTGATCGGGAGCCGTGCCCCACCAGTGGTTCATGCGCAGGGTGGACGCTTCCCGGATGGGGATGACGTTCTTCTCGATGTAGTCCTGGATCGTCGGTGCAGCGGAGTGCGCGTGGAACCTGACGCGACCGTAAACCCGGGTCAGATCGCTGCGCAGTCGGACGAAATGGGCCGCCTTGCGCAGGTCTTGGACGCCGCCCTTCTCCCGGTGCCGGGAGACGTATTTCAGAATCGAAAACGTGCAGGGGTCATACCCGTTCGCGTGGGCGAATTGCACGGGCTGGATCGCCATCTTCCGGTAGTGATCGCCGCCGACTTGTTCGGTGAGGGCAGTCATGTGGGCTCCTGTCAGGGACGATTCCTGGTATCACGTTGCGCGAAGATAGTCAACCTTTACTGCACGTCCTCCGGCATCCATTCGGGCGAAAACGTCGCCACGAGCAGTTCTTCGAGCCAGAGCACGATCTCGCGCAGGGTGCCGTCATACATGATCGTCTCGGTGCGTCGGTCGTCCAGGATTTCCAGCGGCGGCCAGCGGATTTCGGCGGAGATCAGGAACTCGACCGTATCCAGCGAATCGAGGTCCAGCACTTTTCGGGGGCAGTCATCGAGCGCGATCCGGGTGGCGTCGCCGCGGTCGCCGAGCAGGTCGTCGAGCATGTCGAGGACGTGATCGAGCAGGAGGCCCTGCCGGCCGGTGAGTTCGGATTCCATGAGGCTACCTGTCGTCGGGGTGTTTCGTGGCCTGCTGCGCCCGCTCCCGGCGTTTGCGGGCATCCAGCAGTCGTTTCTCGGGGGACCGGCGCCAGACCCAGATCGCGATCGGCAGGCTGACCGGCCAGACGACGCAGAAGGCAATCGTGAAGGCCCGCTCCATGCGCCATTGCGGCTGGCGGTAGTGCGGGTTCTTCTGCATCGAATTGGCATAGAGCGCCACCGCGATGCCGACGTGGGCCGTGACGATCAGCGCGGCACAGATGTTGCTCAAGGCGTCCTCCCTTCTGCCGCCCATGCGGCGACGAGCCCGGCCGTCAGCGCAGCCCGATGGCTCGGCAGAGTCAGATCATACGGCCCGAGGCAGGTGGTGCAAGCCGGGCCGTCATAGGGCTGGCAGGCGGCCAGCAGGACCGCCGCCACGAGGGCGAGCCGGGTCACAGCCCTTCCCCTTCCTCGAACTCGACGCGGACACGGGCGGCCAATCGGGGCGACCCGCGACCCTCGGCTTCCGCCGCTTCCCGAGACCCCCGGACGGTCCCGGACGTGAAGGTGTTTCCGACATCGCCGACCCGATAGATGTTCAGCCAGACCTCGTGCTTCTCGGGCACGTTGATGATGGTGTCCGGGTCCCCGGCGCCGCAACCCCGTTTGAGTCCCGCGCGGTCGTGTCGGGACAGCCATTCCGACCCGTCCACGCCCGTCACGATGACCAACATCGGATGAGTCTCGCGGCCGTTGCCGCTCCTGTAATGGTCGTCCACCAGCCGGGCCGGGCGGCCGTAGCGCGTTTGCAGGGGTTTCGTCCAATCGACTTCGCTCATATCAGGTCCTCCGGTTTCTCTGCGTCCGGTCGCTTGGCGCGTCCCCGGCCGGGGATTCGATAGACTTCACGCAGGATTCGTTTCAACCCGTCCTGCTCGGGGTGCCGCCGGACCCAGACCCCCGTGTCGGGGTCGAACTCGGTGGCGAAGAAGCGGTCGAGCGCGTCATGGCCCGTCCGAAACTTCGGCATGATCTCGCGCGCAAGCTGGTCGAACTCGGCGTCCGACATGACCGGCTGGTCGAATAATTCGTAGGCGGCAGCGGCGACGGCCAGTCGGATGCGCCGACGCCGCTCCTTTTCGAGACGGGAAATTTCCATGACTCGCCCAACCTCGCCTAACCTAGCCTTACCTGCCGCGCCGTGCCGTGCCGGGTCTTGCCAAACCTCGCCTGCCTAGCCTCGCCTGCCGCGCCTCGCCCGGCCTAACCAAGCCCGACCCAACCTTGCCTCGCCTGCCGCGCCAGAACATGCCTAGCCTCGCCTTGCCTAACCTTGCCGCGCCTGCCGAACCGCGCCCCGCCCCGCCGTGCCGTGCCCGACCATGCCGGGCCTGCCTTGCCGCACCACGCCCAGCCGGGCCTTGCCTTCCCCTGCCGCGCCTGCCGAACCGCGCCCCGCCCCGTCGTGCCGTGCCAGACCATGCCCGGCCTGCCTTGCCGCGCCCCGCCCCGCCGAGCCGTGCCACGCCTGCCCTGCCGCGCCGCGCCAGACCCAGACGCGCCTCGCCTGCCGGGTTAATCGGTGCCCGTAGCGGCGGCCTCGGACTCCCGACGCAGGGTTGCGATAACGTTTCGGAGCACCCCCGGGTCGCCGCCACGGGCGAGGAAAATCCCCTCGTAGCGACGGAGCCAGGTTTCCATGGCGGTCGCGCCCTGTCGGGCCAGTTCGGCCATGTGTCCCGGGTCGTCGGGATCGGTCTCGAAGTATCCGCCGCCGCGCGACCGGCCATCGACCGGGGAAACGTAGGCCGGCGCCGTCACGGTGCGCAGGGTGACAACCCGGGGGTCGTCGGTCTGGACCTCGAACGTGATGCGCAGGCCCTGCACGAACAGCCGTGCCTGATGCAGCCGGTGTTCCTCGGCGGCGTCGGCATCGCGCCACTCGAACCACGACCATGCACGGTGCGTCCCGTTGGATTCCCGGACCTCGCGCAGGAACAGCTTGGGGTCGTATGCCCCGTGCCGGCTGACGAAATCATCGAGAACCTGTTGCCGAAACTCTCTCGTGAACCTTCGCGTCATGCGAACCTCCTGTGTTGTGTCGGCTTCGCCTTGCCGGGCCGGACCGAGCCCTGCCGCAACGCGCCAAACCACGCCTGCCAAGCCGTGCCTCACCAGACCCCGCCTAGCCTCGCCTTGCCTCGCCTCGCCTGCCGGGATGAGCCGGGGGCCGAAGCCCCCGACCCGGTTCGTCACGCAGCGCGCCGCTGAACCTCACCGGCGTAGAACGACATGAGTTCGACGGTTTCGTCGTTGGCGAACGTCGGGTCGTGCAGCGCGGCTTCCTGCGCGTCGCGACCGTGTTCCCGCACGAGTTCATCCCACTCGTCGTCCTGCTCGCCATCGCCGAGCACCCGGAACGAGCCGAACGCGCCCTTGCCCTTCTCCTGGCGGAAGTCGCCAAGGCCGATCAGGACGCCCGCGTTCGCAAGGAGCGTGGCGACGCCCGTGACCGACAACTGCGGCGTGATGAACTGGACCTCGACCTCCGCGCCCCACTTCGGCAGGAAGGCCCGGGTCCGAACGTCCGGCGTCCGGTTGATGTCGGCCGAGCGCGTCACGTCCATGCGAAGCTGCGGCGTCCCGTAGAGCGCGACGTGATCGCCCGGCATGAACAGCAGCCGCTGCGCCGACGCCTTGGTGATGCCGGCCGTTTCCAGCGCGGCGCTGCACATCGCGGCCTTGATCGCCACGACCCGCAGGCCGAGCGCGGTGGGGCCGCTCGGGATGATCTCGGCGCTCGCCCGGAACTCGGCGAGGGGGTCGTGCTTGATCGCCTGCCGTTCGGCGGTGGTCTTCTTCCGGCTCCCGACCAGCAACTGCTGCTGCGCCTTGGCGCTCATGCGGTTCTGGAACATGGGCGTGGTGCCGATCAGCCGGAGCCGGACGGTCCCGCGCCGGAGCGCCGGAATCTCGATGGTGGTCTCTTTGGTGGATTTCTTCGTAGCCATGTGGGGGCCTCCTTGGGGTTGATCGTGTTCGAGGATGTCCTCGGCCGAACCGTCTGCCGGTCGGGCAGGCGGTTCAGTAGAAATCACCGTGGCGGCTTCCGCAGGACCGGAGCGCCGCGGCCCCTGATCCCGAGACGCTTGGCGCAGGCCGGACAGAACCAGTCGCGCGCCCGCGGAATCCAGCCCTGCGCCCGGGCGGCGCGCTCGGCGGCAGTCGCACCGAACTCGCCCACGCTGGTCTCAAGGCAACCCGGGTGCTCGGGGTCATGGACCCCGGCGCAGCGCGCCTCGCACCAGAGCAGCGGGTTCGTCGGCATCAGCAATCCCTCCCGAGCCGGAGCATGATGTCGCAATGGTTCCGCAGCGCGATTTCCTCGCGGGTCGGCTTGGCCGATTCGATCTGCCATGCGAAGTAACCGAACTGCGCCAGCACGATCAGGATGAGAATCCGCATCTCGGTCATTTCACGTTCCTCGCGTCGACGTGCATGACGACTTCGGAGAACATGGCGCGCATGTCGACCACGGCGATCAGCTTCTCCCCGGACAGCATGAAGGTGAACGGGTCTTCGAGCGACCGGGTGACGGACACGACCTCGCCGGTCGCGGGCACCAGAATGCTGCCGATCGTCTCGGGCACGGTCTTCACGGGCGGCATCCGAAAGCCGACGTAGACGGCCGGCGGGTTCACTTCCACAAG
>Ga0172382_10004571_pt1 | contig 21144 bp, 15 predicted proteins | sample Leawel138RmetaG_FD_122245 | JGI IMG/M metagenome (GOLD analysis project Ga0172382, IMG submission 122245) | Leachate microbial communities from a municipal landfill in Southern Ontario, Canada - Leachate well 138R metaG | ecosystem: Engineered > Solid waste > Landfill > Unclassified | place... | reverse complement strand
CGCCAGAACCACTTGTCGATCCACTGCTGGATGATCGGTACGTTGTCCTCATGCTGCTCCAGCAGGAACTTGATCACCTCCAGCCCCAGGGTCATGTGCCGTGCCTCGTCGGACTGCGCCGAGAAACCGAAGGTCACCGTGGCCATGTCGCCGTTGTAGGCGGCGCCGGACATGAAGGGTACGAACAGCAGGTTGGTCAGCACGTACTCGAAGGAGAACGAGATCGCGGTGAGAAACTCGAAGGGACCGGCCGAACGCGCATCGTCGAAGAACGACTTGGGTACCGACAGGAACCACACCCGGTCATGCATGTGCGAGAAGTCGTGCAGCCCATTGAAGTGCTTGTTGTAGTGACTCATGGCATGCACCTGAGTCTGCACGTGGCGTAGCTCGTCGATCGCCTGCATCTGGCAGGCGACCCGCGCACCCGCTCCGCTGAAGTGCCGGCCAACCCGGGCAAAACCCTGGAACGCCTGGTATTCGCAGGGGCTGATGCCGCCGAGGAAGAGCTTCAGGGCGTTGACATAACGGGCGTCGGAAATACTCTGCTGACCATTGTTCTGGGCGAAGGCATCCAGTACCGCATAGAGTTTCTTCTCTTTCTCGGCCTGGTACTTCCAGTAGGTGTCCATGGTCAGGCGGAACGGATCCTCCCACTTGTCCCAGTCGGTGATCTTGATGCCCTCGAAATGCTCGTAGGGATAGATGTCCTCCTTCTTCTGGTAGCTGGGCTCCCAGTCCAGGTTGCGGGTCAGGTAGTGATATCTGTCCTTGAGACCGAGTTTCTTCTTCTTGATTGTCATGGCATGTTCTCCGATCAGTTCTTCCACTCGAGGACGAAACGCTCGTCGTCCTCGTCGACGTTGCCGCCGATGGTGATTACATCCAGCATCATTTCCTGCACATCCCATTCGCGGCCGAGCTTCTGCTCCATGGTGTCGCGACGGATTTCCAGGCGGCCTTCGGCCTCGATGCGTACCATCGCCGGCTGGCGCTGCACGACCGCGTGGGGGTTGTCTTCGACGATGGCATCCACCAGGTAGCGGGCGTTGTCGTTGTCCTGCAGGGCGATATAAACGAGTGACATGTCTGCTTCCTTTTACTGGTTGAACAGGCCGAGTTTCTTCAGCCGTGCGGCGAACTGCTCCTGAACCTCGGCCAGCGCGTCCTGGCCGGCACTGATCTGCGCCAGCGGCGCCAATGCCTCAATGACCCGCCCCTGCCAATGCTCGACCCAGGTCTCGATCTGCGCACGATTCTCGGCACGCTCGGCAGCGACGGTCTTGACCAGGGCATCCACCCAGCGGGAGGTTTCAGCGAACCAGCTACGCATGAATTCGGTGAGCATGCCGACCGCGCCAGCCCCCTCGGCACTCAGGGTTTCGTCGAACTTCTGATAGATCAGCGGGTACAGCAGGCCATCGCTGATCAGGTTCTGCACCAGCGTCAGCTCGAACCAGTCCTTGATCACCAGGCTGTCCTCCACCAGACGGCGCAGGCCCTGCCATTCGGGAGCGTCCTGCCATAGCTGCCTGGCTGCATCCAGCGACTCGCCAGTGCCACCATCGAGCAGCAACCCGATACGTGACAGGTACTGGGCGATGCCCAGGCGGTCCATGGCATGGAAGATGTGCAACTGGGTAACCGTGGTGCCGAAGGCGTCGGCAGCGATACCACTGTTGTTCATGTTGGCGCCCAGCTCGGCATGGCGCAGCGGTACCAGCACCTGCAGAATGGTCTCGCGCTGGCGCTCGCTCAGGCTTGCCAGCAGTCCGCGCTTCTCGCAGAAGCTATATTCGTGCTCGGTGGTTTCCTGCATCCGGGCACGGGTCTGCACATAGGTGCCGTAGTAGAACTGGCGCGGGTCGACCACGGCATACCAGTCATCCATGTGCAAACAGGTACGCGCTGGGTCATTGAGCAGCTTGTCCGGCTGCCACAACGGTCGATAGTGGAAGTTGGTGGTCGCCTCGAGATCGAAGCTGGCCTCCTGGTAACGGCTGGCCGGCTTGTCGCCAAAGCGTCTGCGAATATGGCTGAAGGTCTGGCGGATCGGCTCCACCGAGTTGGTTTTGATTTCTATGCTCATCTTGACCGTACTCTATTGTTGTTGTGTTGTGCGGGGTCAGGCGGAGGGCGGCAAGCGACTGCCGGCTTCGCCGAAACGCCACTTGACCATGTCCTCGTCGACCTGACGTGCCATGGCCTCATCCATGTGGACGACACGGTTGTGTTTGCAGAATTGAACGAAGGCTGCCTGCGGCAGTACCAGCTCGACGAACAGGTCGGGATGACCAATGGCGAAGTCGAATTCGACGAAACGCGCGTCCGGCTCGCTGCGCACCCGAATCCAGCGGGTCATCTGATCGAAGGTTTGATGTGGTTGGCTCATGGTGATTCCCGTGTGCTCATTGTTGTATGCCAAGCTCATTGCAATGGCTGTGCCACACACCCTCCCAGACCGCGCAGGACCCCGCGTAACCATTTGATACACATGAAAAAATCAATAGAAACCAGGGAAGCTGGGAGGTCCTGGCAGGCGCGCTGCGGTCCACCCGCAGCGGGGAGGTTTTGATGAATTGATCAAACCGGTCGGGCGAAGTGCGCAAATGCTCAGCCAGGGTCCGGCAGCGGCCAGTCGATACCCTCCGGTTGAAATTTGGCTCCCGTTCAGGTAGACCATAATGCCTCTGTGATCCGACACCCGATGTCTCATGGCAAGACAATGAGCCCGCCATCCCCTACAACAACAAAACCTGACCGGGGCAACAAATGATGATGATCAGCTACAAGCAGCCGCTGCAGTATTCCGATTTCCAGGATCTGGCCGATCAAATCCGCTTCCAGGGCGCCGATGGCAAGATCTGGTTCGGCGAGCAACGCATGCTGCTGATGCAGGTCTCGGCCATGGCCAATTTCCGCCGTGAACTGGTCAATAGCCTGGGCATCGAGCGGGCCAAGGGCTTCTTCATGCGCATGGGCTACCAGTCCGGGATCAAGGATGCCGAGCTGGCACGCCGGCTGCGGCCACAGTGCAGTGAACTCGATATATTCCTCGCCGGGCCGCAGTTGCACTCACTCAAGGGGATGGTCAAGGTACAGCCGATCCGCATCGACCTGGACCAGGAGTCCGGGCATTTCCATGGCGAGCTGGAGTGGATCGATTCGTTCGAGGTGGAGATCTGTCAGACCGAGCTGGGCATGATGGACGAGCCGGTCTGCTGGGTGCTGATTGGCTATGCCTGCGCCTATACCTCGGCGTTCATGGGCCGTGAGATCATCTTCCGCGAGGTCAGCTGCAGGGGTTGCGGCGATGACAAGTGCCTGATCCTGGGCAAGCCGGCCGAAGAGTGGGAAGACGCCGAGACCTTCAAGCAGTATTTTCGCAGCGACCCGATCATCGAGGAGCTGTATGACCTGCAGTCGCAGTTGAACTCGCTGCGTACCAGCCTGGAGAAGCAGCAGGGCCAGTATTACGGAATTGGCCAGTCGGCCGCCTACAAGAACACCTGCAAGATGATCGACAAGGCGGCCAAGGGCAAGGTCTCGGTGCTGCTGCTGGGCGAGACCGGCGTCGGCAAGGAAGTCATTGCCCGCAGCGTGCACCTGCGCAGCGAGCGCGCGAACAAGCCGTTTGTCGCGATCAACTGCGCGGCCATCCCGCCGGACCTGATCGAGGCCGAACTGTTCGGTGTCGAAAAGGGAGCCTATACGGGCGCCAACCAGACCCGCACCGGGCGCTTCGAACGTGCCAATGGCGGCACCATTTTCCTGGATGAGGTCATCGAGCTGACTCCACGGGCCCAGGCTACCCTGCTGCGGGTACTCCAGGAGGGGGAGCTGGAGCGGGTCGGTGACAGCCATACCCGCAAGGTCGATGTGCGGGTGATTGCCGCCACCAATGAAAGCCTGGCGTATGCCGTGATGACAGGCAGGTTCCGGGCCGACCTGTATTACCGGCTGAATGTATTTCCGGTGAGCATTCCCCCGTTGCGCGAACGCATCGAGGACCTGCCGCTGCTGGTCGAACATTTTCTGCAGAAATTCCATGGCGAGTACAGCAAACGCACCCTGGGCCTGTCCGACAAGGCGCTGGAGATGTGCATGCACTACGTCTGGCCCGGCAATATTCGCGAACTCGAGAATGTCATTGAACGCGGCGTGATCCTTACCGACAGTAATGAATCGATCAGCCAGGAATCGCTGTTCACCATGTTCTCCTGCGCCGAGAATACCCAGGTCGGAGAGCGCCTCGACCGTGACGGTCTGCTGGTGCAGAACCAGCCCGCCCAGGTGGCGGGAGATGACTGGGTCTCCCACATTCTCGATCAGGCCATCAGCCTCGATCAGGTGGAAGAACAGCTGATGCGCCGGGCCATGGAGCTGGCCGGACAGAATGTCTCCCAGGCCGCCCGACTGCTCGGCCTTACCCGCCCGGCACTGGCCTACCGACTGAAGAAGATCGGCATCTCCACCAGCGACTGATCGCCGCAACTGGCCAGGCGCCCATTCACGGCGCCAGGGAATGACAAGCGCCCCGTCGCCCCCCGTTGCGACGTGTTGATCAAATAAACAAACCCACGCACCAGCTTGATCAATTGATCAACAGCACGTCCCCGCTCGCATCCGGGCACAGCCCCCTCGCCGCCATACCCTACTGAAAAAGCCTTGAATAACAATCACATGGAACAAAAAACTACACCCATCCCGTGACTGGCATGGGCGTTGCTATATCCACCTGAGTCGCTTTGCATACAACAACAAGACAACGGTGACATGACATGTGCTACGTTTTTCCACGCCTGCAGCGCCGAGCGCTGACCCTGCGTGCCCGCCCCCTGCTGCTTGCGGGGCTTTCCCTGAGCTGGCTTTCCGGCTGCGAGGCTCCCCTGGATCTGCAAGCTGTTGCCAGACAGACCGAGCAGACTACCCAACGCACCGATTTCTATCAGGCCATGGCCAGCAACAGCCAGTTGACGCTGCTGGTCGGCAACCACGGTCTGGTGCTGCACAGTGCCGACCACGGTGACACCTGGCAGCGCCAGCAACTGCCCACCGACATGGGCCTGATCGATGTGGATGTCTGCCCGGACGGCAGCTTCATTGCCCTTGGCTTTGACAGCCGCCTGTGGCATGCCGATGCCCAGGGCCAGAACTGGAAGGTGCACGCCCTGCCCAGCAGCGAGCAGATGATGACCGCCGCCTGTGCACCGGATGGCAGCTGGTGGGCCGCCGGCAGCTTCAGCACCCTGCAGCGTAGCGCGGACCAGGGCCAGAGCTGGACTGAAACCAGCCTGGAGGAGGACGCGTTTCTCACCACCCTGCAGTTCATCGACCAGCAGCAGGCGGTGGTCAGCGGCGAGTATGGGCTGGTATTCACCTCCCGCGATGGGGGCCTGAACTGGGAACCGGCCGGCGCCCTGCCGGATGAGTTCTACCCCCATGCCAGCCACTTCACCTCCCTGGAACAGGGCTGGGTGGGTGGCCTGAACGGTTTCATCTGGCATACCCGCGACGGTGGCGAGCACTGGCAGCGCCAGCCGACGGGCACCGAAGCGCCGATCTTCGGCTTCATCAGCGGCCCGCATGGCCTCTATGCCGTTGGCGAGAACACCACCGTACTGCGCCTCCATGGCCAGCGCTGGCGGCCCCTGGCTACGCCGGAGCAGCCACTGTATCTGCGCGCCGGACGCCTGCTGCCGGATGATCATCTGCTGGTCGCCGGCGGGCGCGGCATGCTGCTCAATCTCGAACTCCCAAAGGCCCTGGCGGCCAGCATTGACTGAGGTGCCTGACATGTCCGGCTCAAAGCGTTTTACCCATGCCATGCAGCAACTCGAGGCGTGGTTGTTTGCCAACCCGCGCAAGGTACTGGTCGCCATCCTCCTGCTCACGCTGATGTTCGCCCTGCGCATTCCGGCCCTGAAGGTCTATACCGACTTCGCCAACCTGTTGCCGCAGAAACACCCCTATATCGAGCTGCACAACAGCATCAAGGACAGCTTCGGCGGAGCCAACGTGCTGGTGGTCGGCGTCGCCTTCGAAGAGGGCGACATCTTCAGCAACGAGAACCTGGCAACCATCGACCGTGTCACCCAGGCAGTCGATGCCCTGCCCGGGGTCAATCACAACCTGGTGACCAGTGTCACCCACCGCAACTCGCGCAAGATCTGGCTGACCGAGGTCGGCAGCATCAACTCGGTGCCCTACTTCGAGGCCCAGGACACGCCCTACAGCGATGAGCAACTGCAGGCCATGCGCGCCGATGTGGCGGCCAACCCGCGTATCTACGGCCCGCTGGTGTCCTCCGACTTCAAGATGGCGCTGGTCAAGGCGCAACTGATCGAAGGCCAGCTCGATTACGAGGCCACCTTCGCCCAGCTGCAGGCCCTGCGCGAGGCCGAGACACGCGCAGGCGTGACCCTGTACGCCACCGGTCAGCCGGTGCTGGTGGGCTGGGCCTATACCTATATGGACCAGATCCTGCAGATCTTCATCTTCACCGTGCTGATCATGGTGGCGCTGCTGGTGTTCAACTTCCGCCGTGCCTATGGCGTGCTGATCCCCATGGGTGGGGTGCTGATCTCGACCATCTGGGGGCTGGGTATCATCAGCCTGCTGGGCTTCAACCTGGACCCGCTGGGGCTGGTCATTCCCTTTCTGATCGCGGCCCGCGCCATGAGCCATGGCGTGCAGCTGGTCGAGCGCTACTACGCTGAAGTGCACGAGTTCGAGAACAGCGCCGATGCCGCCCGGGCGACCTTCCGCAGCCTGTTCCGCCCCGGCTCGCTGGGCGTGCTGACCGACGCCGTGGCGCTGTCGCTGATCGCGGTCGGCTCGATCGCGCTGAATACCAAACTGGGCATCTACGCTTCGCTGTGGGCCTCGACGGTGATTCTCACCGTGCTGATCGGCGTACCCCTGCTGCTGTCGATCCTGCCCGCGCCACGCAAGACCCAGGCCCGCCAGACCCTGCTGCGCCGGGTCTCGGTAGGCTGCGCCATGGCCATCAGCCGCCCCGGCATGGCCTGGGCATCGCTGGGCATCGCCCTGCTACTGGTGGTAACCGGGTTGTTCGCTGCCAGCAAGGTGCGCATCGGCGATTCCGAGCCCGGCTCGCCGATTCTCTACCCGCACCATGACTACAACGTCTCGTCCAAGGAAGTGAATGACCGCTTCCCCGGTTCCGAAGAGCTGTACATCGTCGCAGAACATGCGGACAAGGGCGGGCTGAAGCAGCCAGAAGTCCTGCGCGCGCTGCAGGACCTGCAGGCGCATATGCTCGGCGACCCGGCCGTGGGCGGCAGCAAGGGTCTGCCGGACCTGATCAAGCAGGTCAACCGGCTGATGCACAATGACGACCCGCGCTGGTTCCAGATTCCCCATGACGCCGATTACGTAGGCGGGCTGATGTTCACCTACATGGCCTCCAGCCCGATTCCCGGCGCGCTCAACGAGTTCAACGATACCGACGACCGTATCGCCAACCTGGTGTTCTACTACAAGGATCGCCAGGGCGAGACCATCCGCCGCGCCATCCACCTGGCCGAGCAGTGGATTGCCGCCAACGACGGGCGGGTCGAGGGGCTGACCATCCGCCTGGCCGGCGGCACCCTGGGCGTTGCCGCAGCGATGAACGAGTCGGCCTTCGAGACCAACCTGATAGTACTGCCGCTGGTGTTCCTGCTGATCTTCGCCTTCGTCATGCTGTTCTACACCTCGCTGCATGCGGGGCTGCTGATGATGATGGTCATGCTGTTCGCCACCGTCCTCACCTATGCCTACATGGGGCTGGCCGGCCTCAATATCGATATCAATACGGTGCCGGTGATCGCCGTGGGCATCGGTATCGGCATCGACTACTCGATCTACATGATGGCCAGGATACGGGAGGAGATGGCCAAGTGTGCGGACCTGGTGGAGGCGGTGCGCCGGGCCATTACCACCACCGGCATGGCCATCAGTTTCACCGCATTGACCCTGATGGCCGGGGTCATCATGTGGGTGATTCTCTCCGACCTGCGCTTCCAGTCCGATGCCGCGCTGCTGCTGTGCGTGATGATCGTGATCAATGCCGTTGCCGCCATGCTGCTGGTGCCGTCCTGGGTACTGGTGGCGCGCCCGCGCTTCATTACCGCGGCCGGCACCACATCGAAGGTCACCATGCCTGCCGGCCACGCTGCTGATTCTTCGCTCCGGATACCCGATCAGGGCGCCGGAGTGATCACTGGTACGCCCTAGCGCCACGACGCTGCGCGTACCTTCCCTACCGTGCAAGAGGATCTGCCAATGCAAAAAACAACAATAAGAGGGCTGAGACACTGGGGGCTGGCCCTCGCCGGAGGTGCCAGTCTCGCGCTGGCACCGCTGGCCAGCAGTGTCGCTGACGAGGTCAAGCTGACCGGCTTCTATGAAAACGCCACCTATGTGCGCGACCACGTGGGACTGTCGAAATTCCGCAATACCCTGCAGTTGAATGCCGAACGCCAGTTCGGCGAAGTCGGGGCCTTTCGCAATGTCTCCTGGAAGGGCGTGCTGCGGGGCAGTTATGACGGGGTCTATGACCTGAACAGCAGTGAATTCGGCCGCCGTGCCGGCGGCTCCATCAATCTGGAAAACATCGCTGGTGGAAACAGCGTACCCCACGGCGGCGGGCTGCAGTTGCCCTATACCTTCGACCCCGCCAACCATCCGAACCGCGGCATGGTGGTGCTCGGCGAGCATCTGCATGCCACCTCCGGCGGCGTGGCCTTCGGTGTGCCGGTGCGCCCCTGCGACAAGGATGGCCGGGGCTGTATCAACGGTTATATGGACAAGGACAGCAACGACCTGCGCTTTTCCGAGTTCAATGATCGCCTGGACTTCATCCGCGAGCTCTACGTCGACTTCGACTATGGCCTGGACAACGGCCATATCCTCAGCACCCGCCTGGGCAAGCAGCAGGTGATCTGGGGGCGTACCGACCTGTTCCGGGTGCTGGATGTGATCAACCCGGTGGATTTCTCGCGCAACAATATCTATGACGAGCTGGAAGACATCCGCATCCCCATGTGGATTCTGAAAACCGACTACCGCATGGGCGCGGGGAATGTCTTCGATGACCTGAACCTGTCCTTCGTCTGGAACTTCGACCGCTTCCGCCCGCACGATATCGGCCAGTGCGGCACGCCCAACGTCATGCTCGATGCCGGCTGCTTCTTCCGCGGCATGAACACCCTGTGGGAGCACGGCGGTACCGTCGCCAACTTCGCAGGCGGTGCCCTTGCCACCGACTTCGGGCCGGGCCAGATCGGCATCCGCAAGGCGCACATGCCGGGCTGGAGCCTGTCCAATGGCCAGTTCGGTATCAAGCTGGAGGGGGTCTACGGCGATTTCGGCTTCTCGCTGAACGCCCTGACCTACCGTTCCCAGCTACCTTCGCTGCGCGGCGGGATCCCGGCGCAGAATGGCTTCACTGGTGAAACCGCCATCTGGCCGAGCCTGATCGCCTTCGATATCCACTTCCCCCGGGTCAATCTGCTCGGCGGCTCGCTGGACTACTACTCGCAGGCCATCGACACGGTATTCCGCGTGGAAGTGGCGCATACCTCCGGTGAGGAGTTCGCCAACACCATGCAGAGCCGGCTGTATTCCGAGTCCGACGTGACCCGCTATGTGGTCGGGGCCGACAAGAACATCTTCATCCCCTTCCTCAACAGTCGCCGTGCCTTCATGTTCTCCGGGCAGATCTTCGGCCAGCATATCCACGAGCATCAGACCGAGCGCCGGGCGCTGGGCACGGTCGGCATGCCCGACTGGAAAGCCAACTGGATCGGCACCCTGCTGGTCAAGGGCTGGTGGAGAAATGACCGTCTGAGCCCGCAGATCATCACCGCCCACGACTTCCGCGCCCGGGCCACCGCCATCGCACCGAGCGTGGAATGGCTGGTCAGTGACAAGTTGCGCCTGATCGGCGGCGCCAACATCAAGGTCGGCACCGGCGCACGCAAGTTCGACGACTGCCGTACCTGCAACCCCTGGGACCCCTTCACCGCTGGCGATGCCGGCCATCCGGAAGGCTACAGCCTGGGCCTGACCGGCTATGAACCGCTGGGTCGCTTCCGCGCCGGCCCGATCGGCATGGCGCAGAAGGAAGACGAACTGCAACTGACCCTTCGCTACAGCTTCTGATCACAAGGAAACGACATGAATAACAACAATCGCATGACCATCAGCCAACGGCTGACCCTGGGGCTGGCCTGCTCACTGCTGTCCGGCGCGGTGCTTGCCGACGAGGTGATCGACAACGCCTTCCATCCCTACCGCAACGATGTGCCCAGCCATGATGGACTGAGCGCCGGCATGACCATCAATCAAGGCAACGTGGCCCAGTTCAAGGACATCATCGACCCGTCCTTCTACAGCTTCATCGAGCAGGGCTGGGTCGAGCTGACAGTGGGCGAGACCACCTCCTTCGACCTGCACCCGAACTACGTGGAAGCCACCCGCAACGGGCTGGGCAAGGTCGAGCTTGGCATCCGCCCCGGCTATATCGAGGGCTGGGAGGCCGGGCGCCCCTTCCCGGAAGAACCCGACGCCAATGACCCACGTGCCGGTGAGAAGCTGGCCTGGAACTTCAAGTACGGTTACAACTGGGGCGATGGCGCGGCGATCCTGCCCTTCTACTGGAAGTACCGCAACATGGACTCGGGGCGTGTCGAACGGACACTCAAGTTCAACTTCCACTTCCTCAACTTCACCGGTCGGGTCAACCAGGAACCGAAACCGGCGATCACCCCGAACCCGTCCGAGTTGTTCCGCGGCACCTACGTACGGGCGATCGAGCCGCATGACGTGCGCAACACCCAACTGCTGATCCACCGCTCGATGGACGATACCAAGCTCGACAACTCCTGGCTGTACCTCGGCTTCCAGCGCCGGGTGCGGCGCCTGGCCACCGGCCAGGTAACCGATGCCTTCCTCGGCTCGGACCTGATGATCGAGGACTTCGAGGGCTACAACGGCCGTATCTCCGACATGAACTGGAGCTACAAGGCCACCCGCTACATGCTGATGCCCTTCTACAACCACAACGACCTGGTGCTGGACAGCGAGACCCACCAGGACAGCGATGGCTACCAGGTGGTGGCCTTCAGCGGCCAGGGCGGTTGCTTCCCGGACATCACCTGGCAATTGCGCAAGGTCTATGAAGTGGAAGCCGCCCCGGTGGAAGGCAGCCATCCGCTGTCCAAGCGGGTGCACTACATGGACGCGCAGACCTTCACCATTCCGCGCACGGTCGCCTATGACCGGCAGGGCAACATGTGGAAGACCTTCACCATCGGCCAGGCGCACCCCGACCACCACCTGCCCATGAACAAGGGCAGCGGCGTATCGATCGATGACAGCTTCAGCATGATCGACATCCAGGCCAAGCACTGCACCACCGGTCAGTTCAAGGGCCAGGTGGACCCCAGCCTGAGTACGCCGGAGATGTTCAGCGTGCAGCACATGCGCGCCACCGGCAACTGAACCATTGTGCTGCTCTTGGGCCCGCGCATGCGGGCTCTTTTTTTACTGGCTCGAGGGACCGACGATGACACATTTCGAATCCGTACCGGCAACGCACAGCAATCAGTGGCTGGTGCTGACCGATAACGAGGGGCTGGTGGTGCATGCCAGCGAGGCGTTCTGCAACGCGGCAGGTCATCCGCCGGAACAGTTACTGGGACAACCCATTGCCATCCTGCGCCACCCGGACATGCCCAAGGGGCCGATCGCCGACCTGTGGGAAACCCTGGGTCGCGGGGAGTCCTGGATGGGTATGCTGAAGAACCGGCGAGCCGATGGCAGCGACTTCTGGGTCGATGCCTATATCAGTCCGATCCAGGCAGCGGATGGTCAGGTACTGGAATACCAGGCCATCTACCGCGATCCGGACCCCGAGATCATTCGCCGCACCCAGCGGGTATATCGGATACGCAGCCAGGGCCGGCAACCGAGCGAACTGCGCTGGCCCCGGTTGTCAGCCCCCATGCTGCAGACCCTGCTGGCCAGCCTGGCCTTCCTGCCCCTGGCTGTGCTGGCCTTCCGGCAAGCCCCGCTGACCGCCGGCCTGCTGTTCCTGCTCGGTATTGTGCTGAGCGGGTGCGCGTTGTGCTGGCATGGCCGGGCGCTGGCCCGTCTGGTCAACCACTGCCGCAGTCTGGTCAGTCACCCGATCAAGCAACTGATCTATACCGGCCGCACCGATGCAGTCGGCCAGATCGAACTGGCCATGCGCCTGCTGACGGTCAGGCTGGAGGTCATGGTGGCGCGGATCCATGACAGCAGCCAGCAGGTTGCCGGTCATGTCGCCCAGGTCAGCGACCTGCTCGACCTCAGCAGTACCGCTTCCCTGGGGCAGCAATCGGCACTGCAGGCCATTGCTGCGGCCGTCGAAGAATTCACCGCCACCATCCGCGAGGTGGCGGCCAATACCCACACCGCTGCCGAACTGGGCAGCAGCAACCGGGAATATGGCGACCTTGGTTTGCAACGCACCCAGGCCGCGCAGCAAAGCATCCAGGTCCTGGCCGGCGAGCTGCAGCAATCGGCCCGGACCGTCGCCCATCTCAACCATGACAGTCAGGCGATCGGCCGGATACTCGACGTGATCCATTCGATCGCCGAGCAGACCAATCTGCTAGCCTTGAACGCCGCCATAGAAGCCGCCCGGGCTGGAGACAATGGCCGGGGCTTTGCCGTGGTGGCCGATGAGGTGCGCTCCCTGGCCCAGCGTACCCAGGCGTCCACCGATGAGATTCAGCAACTGATCAGCGCACTGCAGCAGGGCACCGGCAAGGTGGTCCAGGCCATCGAGCAGGGCGTGCAGCAGTCCCGCCAGAGCGTGGACCATATCAACGCCAGTGCCGAGGCGCTGGACGGCATTGCCCTGAGTATCGGTCGCAGTGACCAGCTCAACCGGCAGATCGCTGCCGCCAGCGACCAGCAGAACCAGGCAGCCGCCGACATCAGTCAGCAGATACACGCCATCCATACCCTGGCCAGTGATACCAGTCTGCAATTGCAGCAGACGTTGCACGCAGCGGAATCGGTCAGCGCCCAGATGCTGCGCCAGCAGGCGCTGATCAGCCTGTTGCGCAGACACTGAATGAAGAGCGTTTCCGGACTACTTACGGCGCCCTGATCTTGACCGAGTTCACGCCTGGACCGTAACGCAATTGCAATAAGCGAAGCGGGTTGATAGATTCCGTGGCTTCTTCATACACGAATGGAAAAACTCCCATGAAACGGATCCTGCTCGGTTCCCTGCTTGCCGCCGCTTCCCTCAACGCTTTCGCCACCGCACCGGGCGGTCCTGGTTGCGGCTGGGGCAACATGCTGTTCGAAGGCCAGCGCGGCCTGCCGTCCCACCTGGTTGCCTCCATCACCAACGGTACTTCCGGCAATGCCACCTTCGGCATGACCTCGGGTACCAACGGTTGCGATACCAGTGGCGCACTGGCCTACCATGGCAAGTCGATGATCGTACTGAGCAGCATCATGAACGAGCTGTCCGAAGACATGGCCCGCGGCGAAGGCGAAGCCCTGACCACCTATGCCGTGGTACTGGGTGTGCCGGCCGAAGATCGCGCACATTTCGCCGCCGTGACCAGCCAGCACTTCAATGACATCTTCAGCTCCGCCGATGTCACCGCCGAGCAGGTTCACGCTGCCACTCTGGCGGTGATGAAGCAGGACGCGGTTCTGGCCAAGTACGCCGATCAGGCCTGATCTCCGCACTACCGTTCCGGGCCAGCGTGCACACGCTGGCCACGGGCACTCCCCGGTGTCGGCTGACACCTCCGCTTTTCCACTCCGGCCCCGCATGTCCATACGTTTGCTCCCCCTGCTGCTGAGCCTGCTCGGCATTGCCGTACAGGCGGCCCCGCAACCTGATGCAGCCACGCTGCAGAGATTGGCCGACGACCCCTACTGGATTTCGCTCGGGCATTACGAGCGGCAGACATTCGGCGGCTGGCGCAGCTACGTCGATGATGCCGACTTCTTCCTGGCGGACGATGGCGAACGCTCGCCATTGGCGGAGCTGGCGGCCACGATTGAGGGCCTGCATGCCGCCCCGGAGCTGGCCGGCGCGCATCCGCAGTGCCGCTTCCCATCGCGCACCCGCTGGTTGCGGCAGCAACTGGTGCTGGATGATCTACCGGTGGTGGAATGCGCGGAATTCGATACCTGGTATGCCGATATCGATCCGCATACCACGGTGCTGGTGTTTCCCGATGCCTATCTGAACAGCCCCTCGTCCATGTTCGGACACACGCTGCTGCGCATCGACTCGGCCGCCACCGAAGGCAGCGGCACCGCGCTGCTCAGCTATGCATTGAACTTCGGCGCCATGATCGAAGGCATGGACAACAGCATCCTGTATGCCTGGAAGGGGCTGGCCGGCGGGTATCCCGGGCAGTTCGCGCTGCTGCCCTACCGCGAGAAGATCAGCGAGTACAGCAGTCTGGAAAACCGCGACCTGTGGGAGTACCAGCTCGACCTGACGCCCGAGGAAACCGGGCGCATGATCGAACATGTCTGGGAGCTGCGGCAGATCCGCTTCGACTACTTCTTCTTCGATGAAAACTGCTCGTACCGCCTGCTCGAACTGCTGGAAATCGCCCGCCCCGGCCTGCGGTTGATCGAGCAATTTCCGCTGACCGCCATCCCCGCCGACACCGTGCGGGCGGTGAAGGATGCCGGCCTGGTGCAGGACATCAACTACCGGCCCTCCCGGGAAAAGGAACTGCTGGCCCGCGCCGCGCCACTGCAGCCCGCGGAAGTCAGCTGGGCCCGGGCACTGGCTGCCGATACCGGGCTGCTCGAGGATGCCGCGTTCCAGGCGCTGCCCGCTGAGCGTCAGGCGCTGATCCAGGAAACCGCCTACCGCCTGCTGCGCTATCAGGCGGCCGGCCAGGAACGCGACGCCGGCAATGCGGCGCGCAGTTTCCGCATGCTGCAGGCGATCAACCAGAACCCACCACCGCGGCTGGAAATCACCACGCCGACGTTGCCCGAAGACGGGCATGAATCACGTACCTGGCAGCTGGCGCTCGGCAGCCAGGATCACCGCGCCTTTGCCGAGTATGGCCTGCGCATGGCCTACCACGACCTGAACGACAACCTGGCAGGCTTCCCGCTGGGTGCGCAGATCGAGCTGGGCAAATTGCGCCTGCGTCAGTATGAAGGCAATCACTGGCAACTGGAGGAGCTGGGGCTGGTCAGCATCCGCTCGCTGACACCACGCAACCAGTTGCTCCAGCCCTGGTCGTGGCAGGTGCAAACCGGGCTGGAACGGGTCGCCGGCAAGGATGGCCGGCAGCGGCTGGTGGGGCATCTGAATGGTGGCGCCGGCTTTACCTGGCACCTCAGCGAGGACGTACTGGGTTATGCGCTGGCGACCCTGCGTGTCGAACACCATCGGGACTTCGCCGCCACCCTGAGTCCGGCAGCCGGTTTTGACAGCGGCCTGCTGTGGCGCAATCGCGCCGGCAATCTGCTGCTGGAGGCCCAGGCCGATTATTTCCACAATGGCGAGGTGCGCCGCAGCCTGGGCCTGACCCAGCAACTGGAGCTGGGCCGTAACCTCGGCCTGCGACTGACCGCCCAGCGCGAGTTCAGCCACTGGAGCGCACCGCAGAATGAAGTGATGGTGCAGCTACGCTGGTATCACTACTAACGGAGTGTAGCGACCCTGCGCTACGCCTGCAGGCCCCTCAGCGGCACCCACAGCATGTCGTCGCGCAGGCGCGCGACAACCCGGAAAGCGCCCCCTCGACCAGTGATGCTACAACTGCGCTGGTATCACGGGGTGTAGCGCCCCTGCGCTACGCCTGCAGGCCCTCAGCGGCACCCACAGCATGTCGTCGCGCAGGGGCGCGACAACCCGATAAGCCAGGGCTCAGCCGCGCCGTAGACGCTCTGCGGCACCGCGCAACAGCTGCTCGGTACCCGTCCAACCCAGGCAGCCATCGGTGATGGACACGCCGTACTGCAGCTCACTCGACAGCGGCTGGTTGCCGTCGAACAGGTGGCTTTCCAGCATGACCGCGCGCAGGCTGGTGTCACCGGCCAGGCGCTGATCGATCACATCATGCAGCACCTTTGGCTGGCATAGCGGGTCCTTGCCACTGTTGGCATGGCTGCAGTCGACCATGATGCGAGGCTCCACCCCGGCCTTCTGCAAGGCCGCACGCGCCGCCGCGACGCTGGCGGCGTCATGGTTCGGGCCCTGATTGCCACCACGCAATACCAGGTGGGTATCCGAATTGCCTGCGGTTTCCACCAGCGCCGGACGACCCAGGTCATCCACGCCGAAATGCTGATGGGCATGGGCCGCCGAGCGCATCGCATCGACGGCGATACCCATGCTGCCATCAGTGCCGTTCTTGAACCCGACCGGCATGTCCAGCCCGCTGACCAACTCGCGATGAACCTGCGACTCGCTGGTCCGCGCACCGATCGCCGCCCAGCCGAGCAGGTCATCCACATAGCCCGCCACCAGCGGCTGCAGCAGCTCGCTGGCCAGCGGCAGACCCAATTCCAGCATCTGCAGCATCAGCCGGCGGGACAGTTCCAGACCGCCGGCCATATCGCCACTGCCATCCAGCCGGGGATCGTACACCAGGCCTTTCCAGCCGATGGTGGTGCGCGGCTTCTCGATGTAGGCGCGCATCACCAGCAGCAACTGGTCCTCGACCTGCGGGGCGAGATCGGCCAGGCGCCGGGCGTACTCCAGCACCGCATCGGGGTCATGGATGGAACAGGGACCGACCACCACCAGCAGGCGCTGGTCATCACCATTGAGGATGTCGCGGATGGACTGGCGCTGGGCCTGGACCCGTTCCGCCAGGGCGCGGTGCAGCGGCAGATGCTGGCGCAGTTCAGCGGGAGTCGGTAGCGGTCGGGTGTGACGACGGGTGTTGCTGGCGAGGCTCTGCTCAGGCTCGATACTGTGCAGAACGGCGATATTCATGGCGGAAACGGAAGAATTCATCAGTGCTGTCCTCAGCCGCGCGGTTCACTCCGCGCGGCGCTCTATCGTGTTAGTCGATGTAATGTCTGGTTGTCATGGGTACGACCGCTAAATCGCCAGCTGCAGTAACGGTAGGAGTAGGTGAAGTAAGTGCTCATGTCTGAATCCTCTATGTGTATCTGGCCGTTATCGGCCGAAAAAACAAAACCCCCGGTCGGAGGGCCGACCGGGGGTTTCTGAATGCTGCGGTGGGCGGCCCGTTTCTATTGGGCCGCCTGATAGGGATCAGGTCAGCCCGTGGCTAAACCAATACCCATAAAAATAAGCGGAAACACCCGTATCCACAGCACAGGCAGCAGCCGCCACGGCACTCGCCGGGATGCTCTGATGCTGAATGGATGTGATCTGTGACATGGGTTGCTCCGTTGACTGACAGTTAACTTACTGCATTAGCCGGGTCTGTTCAACTATCTGCGTCAAAGCATGGCAGCTGGCGATGATGATAAGGACGGATCAAAGCGTTACCCATGTCTCCGAACATTCTGTAACCCATGTCCCCGGTCTATACAACAGGGAGCCTAAATGGACGTATTCACGGCATCTTTGCGGAGCATGCAGCGGATAGACGATCCCAACTCGTAACACATCGACAACCTATTGCTTCACCGTATCCAGCGTTTTGGTAATAGCCGCTACCGCCGCACCGATATTGCTCAGCTCCGCCGGCAGGATCATGGTGTTGTTGGTCTTGGCCAGCTTGCCGAACTCGGTGACGTACTGCTCGGCCACCCGCAGCGCCACCGCATCCTTGCCGCCCTGGGTATTGATCGCTTCGGCCACCAGGCGCAGACCTTCGGCGGTGGCCTGGGCCACCAGTTCGATCTGCCGTGCGCGGCCTTCGGCTTCGTTGATCTGACGCAGTTTGTCGGCTTCGGAAAGGTTGATGGTTTCCTGCTTGATACCCTCGGAGACGTTGATCTTGGCCTGCCGTTCACCCTCGGACTGGGCCACCACCGCACGGCGTTCCCGCTCGGCACGCATCTGCTTTTCCAGTGCATCGAGGATGGTCGCCGGCAGTTCGATATCGGCGATCTCGTAGCGCATCACCTTGACGCCCCAGGGCCGCGCCGCTTCGTCCAGCGCATCCACTACCTGCACGTTGATGGCATCACGCTCCTCGAAGGTCTTGTCCAGATCGATCTTGCCGATCACCGAACGCAAGGTGGTCTGCGCCAGCTGCGTGGCGGCATACCGGTAGTTGGATATACCGTAGCTGGCAGCCTTGGGGTCCACCACCTGCAGGTAGATGACACCATTGACCACCACCTGGATGTTGTCCTTGGTCACACAGGCCTGGCGATCCACATCGATGGCTTCTTCCTTCATCGTGTGACGATAGGCAATGCGGTCGACAAAGGGGATCAGCAGGTGAAAGCCGGCCTCCAGGGTCTTGGCATATTTACCCAGCCGCTCGACCACATAGGCAGAGCGCTGCGGCACTATCTGTGCGGTCTTGGCCACGGTAATGACGATCAGCACCAGCAGTGCCAGGGCGATAATTGTTGCGGTTTCCATACATGCCTCTCCGTTCGATTGGTTTTATAGATTCAGATTCAGGAAACGCTGTCGGTACGCCGCGCAGCCACCTTCAGGACGATGCCGCTGAAACCGATCACCCAGGCCGTATCGCCGGCGCGCAGCGGATCGCTGGATTCGGCATCCCACTTGGCGCCATTAAGCTGCACATCGCCGATGCCGTCGCTGAAATCGGTCAGTACCGTCACTCGCTGGCCGAGCACACCGGCATCATCCAGGTCGTTATCCGGGCGACCAGCCACCGAGCCCTTGAGCCAGCGCGTGCAATGACGCCGCAGACCGAACAGGGCGGCCAGGCTGATCAGCCCGAAGTACAACAACTGCACCGCCAGGCTGTCGATGATACCGAACAGCGTGAGCAGACCGACGACCAGGGCGCCAATGCCGAAGAACGCGGCGACCAGCCCCGGAATGAATAATTCGGATATCAGCAACGCCAACCCCAGCAGCAGCCAGAAGGCGTATCCATTGAGAAAGCTGCCAAGCAACATGGACTTTTCATCCTTAGACGCCCCACCCGGGGCCACGCGGCCAGACTAGCAGATTGGCCGCTCAGCTGTTGGAAAAATGCCCTGAATGTGTGAACCCGGCAACGACCCGGAGCCTGCTTATGGAATCCCTCGGCAACAGGCCCTAAGCAATGGTGATGGTCGGTATCGGCGGCGTGGTCTGGGCGGTGGCGGACAATCTCGCGGCGATCTTGCGGGCGATACCCATATAGGTCTGGGCCAGCGCGCCCTGCGGATCGGCCACGAGAATGGGACAGCCGTCATCAGCACCGATGCGGATGCGGATATCCAGAGGCAACTCACCAAGCATTTCACTGCCGTACTGCCCGGCCATACGCAGTGCGCCCCCTGCCCCGAAGATATGCTCCTCATGACCGCACTGGCTGCACAGGTGGGTGCTCATGTTCTCGATGATGCCCAACACCGGAATGTTGACCTTCTGGAACATCTTCAAGCCCTTGCGGGCATCGAGCAGGGCAATATCCTGTGGAGTGGTGACAATCACCGCGCCGGAAACCGGCATGCGCTGCGCCATGGTCAGGTGGATATCACCGGTTCCCGGTGGCATATCGATGATCAGGTAGTCCAGTTGCTGCCAATCCGTCTCGTTCAGCAAGCGTGTCAGCGCCTGGGTGATCATCGGGCCGCGCCAGATAACCGGGGATTCCTCATCGATCAGAAAGCCGATGGACATGGTCTGTATGCCATGACCCAGCATGGGTTGCATGCGACCTTCAGCCGTTTCCGGCAGGCCAGCCAGGCCCAGCATTCTCGGCTGGCTGGGGCCATACAGGTCGGCGTCGAGGATACCGACCCTGGCTCCTTCGGCGGCAAGTGCCAGAGCCAGATTGGTCGCCGTCGTCGACTTGCCGACCCCGCCCTTGCCCGAGGCCACGGCAATGAGATGTTTCACCCCGGGTACCGACTGACTGGTGACCGGCGCGCCGACTATTTCCCAGTCCACATCGATCTCAACGGCCAGTGCCCGGGTATGCGCCATCAGGTATTCCTTCAACGCCTGCGCCAGTTGCCGGCGATAGCCCTGCGCCGGGAAGCCCAGCCGAATCTCCAGGTGGAGCTGACGAGCACGGGCTTCCAGCCGGCGCACGGCACCGGCACTGATCAGGTCGGTCCCCAGGACCGGGTCTATCCACTGACCCAGAGCCCGTTCGGCCTCCCGGGTCAGTGGCTCTGCTGCGATGTTGAACGCTGCTTGCGACATGCGGTACTCCTGGCCCGGCGGTCATGGCCGGGCGGCTGTCATTTTTCGACAAAGGCTCGTTCGATCACGTAATCGCCCGGCTCTCCCTGCTGCGCCGAGGCGCAGAAACCCATGCCATCGAGCATGCTGGTCAGTTCCTCCAGCATGGCCGGACTCCCGCACATCATCACCCGGTCGGTGGTGCTGTTGATTGCGGGCAAGCCCAGATCGCTGGTCAGCTTGCCGGTCTCCAGCAACGTGGTGATGCGGCCCTGGTTGCGAAACGGCTCGCGGGTGACGGTGGGATAGTAGATGAGCTTTTCACGCACCTCTTCGCCGAGGAATTCGTGCTCCGGCAGCTCCCGGGTCAGATAGTCGTGATAGGCCAGTTCGCTGACCTGACGCACGCCGTGCACCAGTATCACCTTCTCGAACCGCTCATAGACTTCCGGATCACGGATGATGCTCATGAACGGGGCCAGCCCGGTGCCGGTGCCGAACAGGAACAGGTGCTTGCCCGGGCGCAGATCGTGAATCACCAGGGTGCCTACCGGCTTGCGGCTGATCATCAACGAGTCGCCTGCCTTCAGATGCTGCAGCCTGGACGTCAGCGGTCCGTCCGGCACCTTGATGCTGAGAAACTCCAGATACTCGTCATGGTTGGCGCTGACGATGCTGTAGGCGCGCATCAGCGGCTTGCCGTCGATTGGCAGGCCGATCATGACGAAATGCCCGTTCTCGAAACGCAGGCTCTGGTCGCGTGTGGTCTTGAAGCTGAACAGCGTATCGTTCCAGTGATGGACACTCAGAACACTTTCCGTACCTATTGCTGCCAT
>Ga0172382_10004570_pt1 | contig 21144 bp, 14 predicted proteins | sample Leawel138RmetaG_FD_122245 | JGI IMG/M metagenome (GOLD analysis project Ga0172382, IMG submission 122245) | Leachate microbial communities from a municipal landfill in Southern Ontario, Canada - Leachate well 138R metaG | ecosystem: Engineered > Solid waste > Landfill > Unclassified | place... | reverse complement strand
GGCTTGGTGTCGCTGCTCGATGCAACGCGACGACTCCAGTGTGTCCAATGAACCGCCGGATGCGGAACCGCACGTCCGGTGGTGTGGGAGGACGGCGGGGGTGACCCCGCCTCCTACCCGATGCACTACCCGCGGCTGCCACCCTGTGCGCCAGGAGGCGCTTTTTGGTAAGTTTCCGCTCCAACCAAGAAAAACAACAAACAAGGGACCCTTGTCATGGCCTTCGGCCTTACGCCCACCCGGCGCCAACAGGCCGCGCTGTTCGCTTTGATGCTCGGCACCGCCCTCGGCGTGGGCGCGATTGCCGAAATCAGCCTGTTCGCTGCCGCATTCGCGCAGAAAAAACAGGCCTTGCTGGATATCGTACACAGCCAGGCCAACCTGCTGTCCGCCACGGCCCACGACGGCAATCAAATCGACAACGCCATCACGGCCTTTGCGACCCTGGAAGGACTCGGGCGTAGCGGCGAGCTCTCCATTGGCCGGGTCAACGGCGCCCTGATCGAGCGCGTCCTGCTGGGCCGCCGCGCGACGGCCACCGATGCGGGCTCGGGCGGCGTGACGGTGGACTGGCACGTCATGAGCGAACCGCAGTTGGGCGAAGCCATGCGCCGCGCACTCCGCGGTGAGTCGGACGTGATCATCGCGGCGGATTTTCGCGGCGCGGAGGTGCTGGCGGCATTCACGTATCTGCCGTCGCTCGGCTATGGCCTGGTCGCAAAGACCAATATTGCCGAAATGCGTGGGCCGCTGTTGACCGCCGTGGCGCAGACGACCCTGGCGGCGGTGGTGCTTGCGCTCATCGCGGCCAGCCTGTTCCTCCGCATGAGCGGCGCCCTGGTACGGCGCCTGGAAGCCAGTGAGGCGCGGCTGACCGCCATCGTCGACTCTGCTGCCGAAGGCATCATCACCAGCGATAATGCCGGTCGGATCACCTCGGCGAACGCGGCGGCGGAACGCCTCTTCGGCTACCGCGGCAGTGATCTGCTGGGCGCGCCGCTTTCCCGCCTGCTGCCCGGGCTCGCTGCGGCGGGCGAGCAGGACGTGTGCCGCGGGCTGCCCGTGGGAGAACGCTGCGAGACCTACGGCCGGCGCGGTAACGGCAGCGCATTCCCCGTGGAACTGGCCATGAGCCAGGTGGGGGCGGGCAGCAAGGCGTTTTTCACGGGCATCGTCCACGACATCACGGACCGGCGGCGCGCCGAGCAGGCCATGCGCGACGCCAACGAAGCACTGGAACGGCGCGTGGCCGAACGCACGGCGGAACTCGAGCGCAGCAACTGTCTGCTGCGTGCCGTCGGCAGCGTGCAACGGAGTTTCATCACCGGGTGCGCCGGGTATGAAACGCTGCTTACGGAGTTGCTCACGCTCGCGCAAGGCAGCGCAGGCGCGGTGCTGCTTTCCCCGCCGGCGGCCGGTCAGCCACCACGGACAGTGGCCGAGCGCGCCATGCCACAGGCCGGGACGTTTGATTGGGAGCGCCTGCGTGCCGGCGATCCCACCGGTGACGACCTATGCGCGGCCCCCTTGGCACTGGGGGACGAGACGGTCGGCGTGGTGGTGTTCCAGACACCGCAGACGCCCCCTGAGGATCTGCTCGGGTACCTGGAACCTTTTCTCTCCGCCTGTGCGCATGCGGTACACGCGGCCGAGCGCGATGCCGAGCGCGAACGGACACGCCAGCAACTGCTCGACTACGAAAGCGAGCTGAACGCACTGCTGCTCAACATCAAGGACGTGATCCTGCGCACCGATCTGGATGGGACCATCACCTGGGTTTCGCCGTCGGTAGAGCAACAATGCGGCTTTCCCTGCGACGTACTCATGGGACGCCCGGTGGCTGACCTCCTGGCGGAGCCGGACAGCGCCTTGCGCCTGCGCGACGCACTCACTACAGGCGGTGGCCAGGTGCGCGACTTCGAGGCCCGCTTGCGACGGGCCGATGGAGGTGAGTTCTGGGGTTCGGCGAACTGGCACTATCGCTACAACGAGGCGGGCCGGCCGATCGCCATGGAGGGTGTCGTGCGCGACATCAGCGTGAAGCGCCAGGCAATGCAGCGCGTCGAAGTGCTTAACCGGCTTTACAGTGTGTTGAGCGACGTGAACCAAGCCATCGTGCGCTGCCAGGACCGCCGCATGCTATGTGACGAGATCTGCCGAATCGTCGTGGAGAAGGGCCGCTTCCGCATGGCCTGGATCGGCGCGCTGGACGAGAGCGGCAGATATGTGACGCCCATGTCGGCCGCCGGTCACGTGGGGACTTACCTGGACGGGTTCCGGGTCGATCTGGATTGCGAGGTGTCGGCGCGGGGGCCCACGGCGGCGGCGCTTCGCAGCGGGCGCTATGCCGTGGTCGACGACATCGCCGCCGATCCGCGCATGGCGACCTGGCGCGCCGACGCGCTCACCCACGGTTATGCCGCCAGCGCCGCCTTTCCCTTGCGCGCCGGCGGGCAGGTGGTCGGCGCACTGAGCGTCTATGCGCCGGATGCCGGATTCTTCCACCCGGAGAACATCGCACTGCTGAACGGCCTGAGCGATGACGTCTCCTACGCCTTCGACATGTTCCGCGCCGAGCAACAGAACGCCGCCGCCGTCGAGGAACTGCGCGCGCTGTCGGAGAAGCTGACGCACCTGATCCGGCACACGCCGCTTGCCGTCATCGAAACCGATGCGCAGCTGGTGGTGCGCCAATGGAACCCGGCCGCAGCGACCATGTTCGCCTATTCGCCCGATAGCATCATCGGCCGACCCGTCGCCGCGCTGTTCCCTGCCGAGGAGCAGGCGGATGCCGCGGCGGCATTGCGCCGGCTCATGACCGGCCCGGGCAGCGACGTGGTCAGCCGCGACGGCTGCACCTGCGACGGGCGGCGCCTGAACTGCGAGTGGTACGGCACCGCGCTCGGCGGAGCGGACGGCCGGGTGACCGGATTGATCCTCATGGCCAACGACATCACCGAACTCGTGCTGTCGCGCAACGAGGCCCTGGCGCTGAACAGCGAGCTGGAACGGCGGGTCCACGAACGCACCGGCGAACTGGAACGGCTGAACAAGGAGCTGGAGGCCTTCTCCTACTCGGTGTCTCACGACCTGCGCGCACCGCTGCGTTCCATCGATGGATTCAGCGGACTGTTGTTGAGACGCTATCAGCACGCCCTGGCGCCCACGGCGGCAGACTATCTGTCCCGGGTGCGCGCCGCGAGCCAGCGCATGGGCGAACTCATCGATGACTTGCTCGAACTTTCGCGGGTCACACGTAGCGAGCTGCGGCGCACCCGCATCGATCTTTCCGCCATGGCCGAGGCGGCCCTGGCCGAACTCCGGCAGCTCGATCCGGAACGTCGCGTGCGGTGCCGAGTGGCGCCCGGCCTGCGGGCCGACGCGGACCCGCGCCTCATGCGGCTCGTGATCGCCAATCTGCTCGCCAACGCCTGGAAATTCACCAGCCGCCTGGAGATTGCCGAGATCCACGTCGGACTGATCAACCAGGCGGGAGAGTCCGTATTCTTCGTGCGTGACAATGGCGCCGGCTTCGATATGGCCTATGCAGGCAAGCTGTTTGCAGCCTTTCAGCGCCTGCACGCTGCCAGCGACTTCGAAGGCACGGGCATTGGGCTCGCCACGGTGCAGCGCGTCATCCATCGCCACGGCGGCCGGATCTGGCCGGATGCGGCGCCGGGCCGGGGTGCGACGTTTTATTTCACCTTGAGCCCCGCGGCAGAGGCGGAACAGCATGCCTGAGTCCAAGATGCCACTGGAACTCCTGCTCATCGAGGATGACGAGGACGATGCACTGCTTATCGTTGAAGAACTGCGCGACGGCGGCTACGCCCCGGCGGTGACGCGCGCGTGGTCGCGGGCGACCATGCACCAGGCCCTCGCGTGCCATGCCTTCGACGTGATTATCTGCGATCACAAACTACCAGGATTCTCGGCCATTGATGCGCTTCTGCTGCTGCTTGAGTCGCGGCAGGACATTCTCTTCATCATCGTATCGGGCACCATTGGGGAAGAGCTTGCCGTGGAGGCGATGAAATCCGGGGCGCACGATTTCATCATGAAGCACAGCCTGGCGCGCCTTCCACCGGCCGTGGCCAATGGCCTGCTGTCCCGGGACATGCGGCGCAGCGCCGCCGCGGCGCAGGTCGAGGTGCGGGCATCGCGGGAGCGACTCCGCGAGCTGAGTTCTCACCTGGAGTCGGTGCGCGAGCAGGAGCGTGCACGACTGGCGCGGGAGATCCACGACGAACTGGGCGGGCTGCTCACCGGGTTGAAGATGGACATCGCGTGGCTGGGCCGTCGCACCGGTGCAATCCCCGATGTGGGGGCCAAGCTTCAGGCGATGACCCGCCTGACCGATGATGCCATTCGCACCGTCCGGCGCATCATCACCGACCTGCGCCCAAGCCTGCTGGACGACCTGGGACTCATCGCCGCGGTCGAGTGGCAATGGTCCGAATTCCGGCAGCGCATGGGGATGCGCGGCACCTTGGCCTTGGGAGTGGAGCCCAATGTGACCACGCTCCTCTTCGATGAGCGCACCGCCGTGGCGGCATTCCGTATCCTGCAGGAATCCCTCACCAATATTGCGCGTCATGCCGAAGCGGAACGGGTGGACGTGCGCGTGGCAGTCGAGGACGGGGCGCTGGTTCTCGAGATCACGGACGACGGCATCGGCATGAACTCCGGCCAGCGGAATAAAAGCGGCGCCTATGGCATCTTGGGCATGGTGGAACGGGCACGTCACCTCGGTGGCGAGCTGTCAGTGGACAGCAGCCCCGGCCAGGGGACCCGCGTGCGGCTGCGGCTCCCGATGGGAACCGGCCAGGAGGAGGCAGGATGAAGGTATTGATCGTCGATGATCATGCGGTGGTCCGCGCCGGGCTCCGCCAGATCATCCTGGAGGCCAATGAATCCTTCGTGGTGGAGGAGGCCGCCGATGCCGCGGCGGCATGGGAAAAGCTCCGCGCAGGTACGTGGGATCTGGTGCTGCTGGACGTGGCCATGCCCGGCAGGAACGGCATCGAGTTCCTCAAGCAAGTAAAGGCTGAATGGAAGCGTCTTCCGGTGCTGGTTCTGAGTATGTATCCGGAGGACCAGTATGCGCTGCGCGCGCTGCGGGCCGGCGCATCGGGCTACATGACCAAGGAGACAGCGCCGGACGAACTGCTGGTTGCCATACGCCGCGTGGGCAGAGGCGGGCGCTACGTCAGTGAGCAGTTGGCGGATTTGCTGTTCGCACGCTTCGATGAATCCGATCTGCCGCACCGCGACCTCTCGGACCGCGAGTTCGAGGTGCTGCGCCTCATCGCCTCCGGACTGACTGCCACCGAGATCGCCGAGACGCTGGCGCTGAGCGTCAAGACCATCTCCACGTACCGCACCCGCATCCTGGAAAAGATGCACATGCACTCCAATGCCGAGCTGACCCACTACGCGGTCAAGAACGGTCTCGTCTGATCCGCCTATGTGAGCCTCCTCCGGCCAAGCCCGTTCCGTTCCCGGAAAGAACTGTAGGACAAACACCGACACCGTCGGGGCGCCGGCGCCTACATCGATTTCGGATGGCCTCCGCTGCCACAGCGAGGCGCGACGCGGGACAATGTTCTGCCCATGCGAAGAACTGCATGTCCGGCGCGGTGCAACAGCAGACGGGAACGCACGCATGACTGCGGGGAACAACCATCGACGGTCCGCCAAGGCCGTTCCACTCACGCTCGGCATGCTGGGCGCCATCCTGCTTTTCGCCTGCAACGCACCGGCCGTGTTCACGGCTGGCATGGTACTCGCCGGCACCGCCGGCGCCGCGTGGCTGTCCCGCCCGCGCCGGGTCCTGACGGAAGACCGGCCTGTCACTGAGCCGCCGCCGTGCGATGGCGCTCTGCTCGACCTGAAGGATGCCTGCACGCGCGTCCTGCCGATCTGGGAACGGAATGTCCGTTCGGTACGTGAGCAGACCGAGGACGCCGTGGTGCGACTTTCGGCGCGCTTTTCGCAGCTGGTGCTACGCCTGGAGGCGGCGGTCGCCAGCTCGGAACATGGCGGCGCCACCGACCTGTCACGGCAGACGCTGTTCAAGGAGAGTCAGGAGGAACTCGCCTCATTGGTGACCGTGCTGCGTGCCGTGCTCGAAGAGAAGCACGTGATGTTCGCCCAGATCGCCGATCTCTCCAGCCACGTCGGCGAGCTCAAGGGCATGGCCGACGACGTGGCGAAGATCGCCTCGCAAACCAACCTGCTCGCCCTGAACGCCGCCATCGAGGCGGCACGGGCGGGTGAATCGGGGCGCGGCTTCGCGGTGGTGGCGGATGAAGTCCGTCAGCTGTCCATGCTGTCCGGCAACACCGGCAGAGGCATCAGTGAAAAGGTCCAGCGCATCACCAGCGCCATGACTGCGGCCGCCACCACGGCGCAGGAAGCCAAGTCGCGTGACGGACACGCGGTGCAGGATGCCGCGGCACGGATCGGTCGTGTGCTCGGCCGGCTGGAGGCGCTCGCCACGGAACTCGCGCAATCGAGCGACGAACTGCGCCACGAAAGCGTCGGCATCCGCGACGAGATCGCCGACATCCTCGTGTCCTTGCAATTCCAGGATCGCACCAGCCAGATCCTGGCCAGCACCTGCACCAACATCGATGCCTTCGAGGTGCAGGTACAGCGCGTGCTGCAAGACTCGGATGCGCATGGCCCGTCGCACGCCATGGACGTCGAGGCCCTGCTGGCGGACATGAAGCGTACGTACACGACAGACGAACAATTCATGAATCATGGCGAAAACCGCCGGGCCGGCGACGCCGTCACGTTTTTTTAAGAGGATTAATGATGGCAAAAACCATACTGGTCGTGGACGACTCGGCGAGTCTTCGTCAGATCGTCGGCATCGCGCTCAAGGGTGGCGGCTATGACGTCGTCGAAGCCTGCGACGGGCGGGATGCACTGGCCAAGCTCGATGGCCGGAAGATCCATCTCATCGTCAGCGACGTGAACATGCCGAACATGGATGGCATCAGCTTCCTTCTCGAACTCAAGAATACGCCGGCTTACCGCTTCACGCCCGTCATCATGCTGACCACCGAAACGCAGGATGAGATGAAGCAGAAGGGCAAGGCGGCCGGCGCCAAGGCCTGGGTGGTGAAGCCCTTCAAGCCGGAGCAGATCCTCGACGCAGTTGCACGCTTGGTCTTGCCGTGAGGAAAAAGTGATGTCCGTAGACAGCACGCAAACCCAGGAAGGCTGCCGCGCGGTACTTGAAGGCGAGGTCAACATCTATCGCGCCGCGGAAATCCATTCCTGGCTCAACACGTTGCTTCCCCGCTGCCGCCGTCTCGAACTGGAACTGTCGGGTGTCACCGACATCGACATGGCGGGCGTACAGTTGCTGCTGTTGGCAAAACGCGAATTATCGGCGCGCGGTTATCACTTGCACCTGGTGGGTAGCAGCCGTGCAGTGGCCGACGCCTTCGCGCTCTGTGGCTTGGGAACGCACTTCGCGATCGAAGCCGGTGTCGATGCGAGGACATCGGCATGAACATGATCGAGGTGCAGCGCACCTTTCTGCTGGAGAGCCGCGAACTGCTGGAGGAGATGGAGCGGGCACTGCTGGCCCTCGAACACACCCCGCACGAACCGGACCTCATCAATGCGGTGTTTCGCGCCGCGCACACCATCAAAGGCTCGGGTGGCGTCTTTGGCTTCGAGAAGGTGCAGACCTTCACCCATGCGGTGGAGACCGTGCTCGACCGGCTGCGCATCAATGAGCTTACCCCCGGACCGGACATGGTCGCCCTACTGCTGGAGTGCCGTGATCACATGGGCATCCTCGTCGAGCAGGCGGTGGCGGGCGAGCCGGCGGATGCGGCTCTGGCAGCGCGCGATGCCGGGCTGCTCGACAGGCTCGGCCCTTACCTGAAGGCGGGCACGGCCGAAACCATACGCACGAGCTGTTCCGATCCGGCGACGCCAGGCAGCGGTCTGGCGCCGGTGACCTATCACATCACGGTCCGTTTTGCCGAGGACGTGTTGCGTAACGGGCTCGATCCCCTGGCGCTGCTGCGCTATCTGCGCCGGCTGGGTGAGCTCGAGAACGTGAACACACTTTGCGACGCCATGCCCGGTGCGGAGCACATGGATCCAGAGTGCTGCTATATGGCGCTGGAACTCGACCTGTGCACGCACAAGGCGCGCGAGGAGGTCGATGCGGCATTCGAGTTTTTCCGTGAAGACGCGGAGATCCGCATCACGCCGGTCCCGGCGCTGACAGCGGGCGAGGGGAAGGAGACGGCGCTGAAGGTGAGCGGCATCCTGGCCGACCTGCACCTGCCCGAAGCGCCGACCATGATCCCAATCGCCGACACGGCACCGCCGGTGGTGCCGTCGCCGCCCTCCGGTGAGCCGGCACAGGAAAAGCACGAGCGCGGACGGAGTCTGTCCGAGCGCAGCATCCGCATCGACGCGGACAAGCTCGACGCGCTCATCAACCTGGTGGGCGAGCTTGTCATCGCCGGTGCCAGCACCAGCCTGCTCGCCCAGCGCCGTGGTGACGGTCAATTGCTGGAATCCATTTCCATGGTGGGGCGCCTGGTGGAGGAGATCCGTGACTCGGCCCTGCGTCTGCGCATGGTGCAGATCGGCGAGACCTTCAACCGCTTCCAACGCGTGGTGCGCGACGTCAGCCGCGAACTGGGCAAGGACATCGGTCTTGCGATCAGCGGCGCCGACACCGAGCTCGACAAGACGGTGGTGGAGAAGATCGGTGATCCCCTCATGCATCTGATCCGCAATGCGATGGATCACGGCATCGAGAACGCCGAGGAACGGCAGGCCGCGGGCAAGCCGGCCCGTGGCCGGGTGAGCCTCAACGCCTACCACGAATCAGGCAGCATCGTCATCGAGGTGAGCGACGACGGACGTGGTCTGAACGCAGCGAAAATCCTCAACAAAGCCATCGAACGCGGCCTTATCGCCCCCGGCCAGACCCTTACGGCGAGTGAGATCCAGCGACTGGTGTTCGAGCCGGGGTTTTCCACCGCAGCGCAGGTGACCAACCTATCGGGCCGCGGCGTTGGCATGGACGTAGTGCGCCGGAACATCGAGGCGCTGCGCGGCACCATCGAATTGTCGAGCCAGGAAGGACACGGCACCACCGTCGCCATTCGTCTACCGCTCACCCTCGCCATCATCGACGGCTTCCTGGTGGAAGTGGGCAGGTCCACTTACGTCATTCCGCTTGATTCGGTTCTCGAATGTATCGAGGTGGGCGAAGGGCAGTGCCTGGGTGAACAAGCCGCGTACATCAATCTGCGCGGTGAGGTGCTGCCGTTTCTGCGGCTTCAGGAGGTCTTTGGCGAACAAAGGACCGGGCGGACGCGCGAGAACATCGTCGTGGTGCAGTACGGCGGCCAGAAGGCCGGGCTGGTGGTGGATACCTTGCTCGGCGAATTCCAGACGGTCATCAAGCCTTTGGGCCGGATCTTCGAACGCCTCGAGGGTATCAGCGGGGCCACCATCCTGGGCAGCGGCGAGGTGGCGGTGATCCTCGATGTGCCGCAACTGGTGCAGTCCGCCACTGCCCGGATAGAAAAGACACGCAGCAAGAACCTTCATTGAACCACCGGACTTGAGAAGAGGAAGCGCAGCACATGTTCAGGAATATGAAAATCGGGGTGCGGCTCGGGCTCGGCTTCGGGCTCATCATCGTGCTTTTGGTGAGCGTCGCCGTGCTTGGCCTGGGCCAAATGAGCGCGCTGAACAGCAGCATCAATACCCTGGTCGATGACCGTTATCCGAAGACCGTGGCAGCGAACACGATCCTCGAACACCTCGGCGTCATCGCCCGTGCCGGTCGCAATATGGCGCTACTGCGCGACCCGAAGGCGGTGGAAACGGAGCGCGCCCGTATCGCCGCATCGCTCAAGATCGTGGATGAACAGGCGGATGAACTCACCCGTACCATCAGGTCGGAAGATGGCAAACGCCTTATGCAGGCGATGCTCGCGGCGCGTGACGCCTTTCTCCCCCGCCAGAGCCGTTTCATGACGCTGCTCGATCAGGGGCTTCGCGATGAGGCCGTGGACTATCTGACCAGCGAGATGCGCACCTATCAGGCGGCCTACTTCTCCGCCGTCAGCGACATAGTGGCGTTCCAGGGAAAGCTCATGGATGCAGCCGCCGAGGCGGCCAACACGGCGTATACCAACGGTCGCACTCTCACGCTGCTCATCGTCGGCCTCGCCGTGCTCGGCGCCATCGGCATCGCGTTGTGGATCATGCGCAGCATCACACGCCCGCTTGCCGAGGCCTTGCGCACCGCCAACAGCCTTGCGGAGGGTGACCTGCGTGTGAAGGTGGACGTCAACTCGACCGATGAGACGGGTCTGTTGCTTGCCGCCATGAAGAACATGATCCAGCGCCTGTCGCAGGTCATCGGCGAGGTGACGAGCGCCGCGGACGCGCTGTCGTCCGCATCGGAAGAGGTCTCGGCGACCGCCCAGTCCCTCAGCCAGGGTGCTACCGAGCAGGCCGCCAGCGTGGAGGAAACCAGTGCAACACTTGAGCAGTCCGCCGCCTCCATCCAGCAGAACACCGAGAACGCCCGCGTCACCGACGGCATCGCCAACACGGCGGCGCGGCAGGCGACGGAAGGCGGCGAGGCGGTGAAGGAGACGGTCGATGCCATGAAGCAGATCGCCGACAAGATCAGCGTCATCGAGGACATCGCCTACAAGACCAACCTCCTGGCACTCAATGCGGCCATCGAGGCGGCGCGTGCCGGCGATCACGGCAAGGGTTTCGCGGTGGTGGCTGACGAGGTCCGCAAACTGGCCGAACGCAGCCAGGTGTCGGCTCAGGAAATCTCCGATTTGGCGGCCAACAGCGTCAAGATCGCCGAGCGTGCGGGAGGATTGCTCGAGGAAATGGTACCTTCGATCAAGCGCACGGCGGAACTCGTACAGGAGATTGCCGCTGCTTCAGAGGAGCAATCGTCCGGCATCGGCCAGCTGAACACGGCCGTCTCCCAGTTGGACCAGGTCGCCCAGCAAAGCGCCGCGTCTTCCGAAGAGCTGGCCTCCACAGCGGAGGAGATGAGTTCGCAGGCCATGCAACTCATCGACACGGTCGGCTTCTTCAAGATGGACGGCAACACCCGCAAGGTGCAAGCGCAGGCGTCCGGGACCGGGAAATCCCGTCCGTCCACCCCGGACCACAAGCCGAACGCCATGCGCCCGCGTCACCATGACAAGGACTTCGAACGGTTCGAAGAGGGGTCGCGTGAGTGACTGCCCAGGCGCTGCCGGCCACGCGGAGCCGTGATCTCAACAAGTACCTGTCGATCCGCGTCGCCAGTCAGAATTTCGGCATTGGGGTGCTGACCATCAAGGAGATCATCGAGTATGGCCAGGTCACGTCCATACCGATGATGCCGTCCTTCGTGTGCGGTACCATCAACCTGCGCGGCCACGGCGTCCCCGTGCTGGATCTCGCTGCCCGTTTCGGCGGCAGCGCGTCGCAGGTATCGAACCGGAGCTGCATCGTGATCGTGGAAGCGCCTGCCGATGGCGGTGGTGCATGCGACGTGGGCCTGCTCGTCGATGCCGTCGACGAGGTGGTGGACATCGCTCCCGAAGACATCGAGAGCGCGCCCTCGCTGGGCGGTCGCATCCGCACCGACTTCTTCGCCGGCATGGGCAAGGTTAAAGGGCGCTTCGTGCTGCTTCTGGATATCGGGAGGCTGCTTGCCATGGACGAGTTGGAGGTACTGTACGCCGCGGCGGCCCGTGGGCACGACAGGGGGGAAGAGACATGAACCAGGCAGTGGAGGCCCGCCAACCGGATCGCCCGTTGCGCGCCATGGCGGGCGGCGATGCACTGAAGGTGCTCACGTTTACGGTGGGCGGTGAAATCCTTGCGCTGGCCATCAGTCGCGTGAAGGAGATCATCGAATATACCGATGTCACCCGCATCCCCATGGTCCCGGACTACATCCGCGGCGTGATCAATCTGCGCGGCAGCGTGGTGCCGGTGATCGATCTGGCGGCGCGGCTGGAGCGGCCAGGCGGACCGACCGGGCGGCGCACGTGCGTGATCATCGTGGAATTGGCAGAGGCCGACGGACACCTGGAGGTGGGCATCATGGTGGATGCCGTAAACGAGGTACTCGACATCGCCCCAGGCGACGTGGAACCGCCGCCGAGCTTCGGCGCATCGGTGCGTGCGGATTTCATCGAAGGCATGGCCAAGGGCAAGGGCGGGTTCACCGTCGTGCTCAATGCCGCGCGGGTGTTGTCCCTGGAGGAACTCAGTGATTTCGGCCACGCCTGAGCGCGCTGGCGCTCGCCCTGCCGAGGCGCAGGAGAGCGGTGTGCAGACGCGGCCTGTCTCGGCGGCCGCCGCGCGCAGCGCACCGGGCAGGGCAGGGGCCGTGGGCCCGGGCGGCATCACCGACAGGGAATTCACACTGTTTCGCGACCTTATCTTCGAGATTGCCGGCATTCACCTGTCCGATGCCAAGAAGGCCCTGGTCAGCGGCCGCCTCGGACGCCGCCTGCGGCACCACAACCTCGCCACCTTCCGGCAATACTATGAACTCGTCACGCGGGAAGACCAGGCCCTCGAACGTCAGGTGATGGTCGATCACCTGACCACCAACGAGACCTATTTCTTCCGCGAACCCAGACACTTCGATTTCCTGCGGGACGTCGTCCTGTCGCGCTTCGCCAACGTCCCCGAATTGCGTATCTGGAGCGCCGCCAGTTCTTCGGGCGAAGAAGCCTACAGCATCGGCATGGTGCTTGCTGATGGACGGTCGGGCAACTGGCGCATTCTGGGTACCGACATCAGCGCCCGTGTGCTCGAAGCGGCACGCAAGGGGATTTATCCGCTCGAAGATGCGGAGCGCATTCCTCCCCGTTATTTGCAGCGGTTTTGTCTGAAGGGCGTTCGCTCCCAGGCAGGCAACTTCATGGTGGACCGCGGCATACGCGAGCGCATCGATTTTCGTCCCTTGAACCTCAATGGCGAATGGCCGGAGCTCGGTCGTTTCCACGCCATTTTCCTGCGCAATGTCATGATCTATTTCAATCCGGCGACCAAGGCGCGCCTGGTGCAACGGCTGATCAGCCATCTCGAACCTGGTGGGTTTCTCATCACCGGCCATTCCGAAAGCCTCAACGGCATCCGTACGCCCCTGCGCATGCTGATGCCGTCGGTGTATCAACTCGGACGATGAATATGCTGCGACACGATATCTACCTGAAACCCGGCGAAGTCTATTTCGGGCAGGGTATCGGTAACGTCCGCACGCTGCTTGGCTCGTGTGTTTCCATCACGCTCTGGCATCGGAAAAGCCGCCTCGGCGGCATGTGTCATTTCGTCCTGGCCTCACGGGGAGAGGGGCGGGGCGACGGACGTTACGGTGACGAGGCCATGGATCTGCTCGCGACCGCCATTCGCAAGGCCGGCACCCATCTGCAGGACTACGAGGCCGGCATTTTCGGGGGTGGAAACATGTTTCCCGCGGCAGGCAACGCCGGTTTTCGCGTCGGCGAGCAGAATATCGCCATGGCACGGGCACTCGCGCGGCGCTACGGCCTGAACGTCGTGTACGAAGACGTCGGCGCGTGCTGCTATCGCCACATCACACTCCAGCTCACCAGCGGTTCCATGCAGGTCAGAAGCACCAACGTGCGCAACACATGAAGCACGGCGTGGCGAAAATAAAAGTCCTGCTGGTCGACGACTCGGCGGTGATGCGGCAGGTGCTGGCGGACGTGCTGACCCGCGACCCCGGCATTGAGGTGATGGCGGCCGTCCCCGACCCGATCTTTGCCATGCGCCGCATGGAGGCGGCCTGGCCCGACGTCATTGTGCTCGACGTGGAAATGCCGCGCATGGACGGCATCAGTTTCCTGCGCAAGCTCATGACAGAACGGCCAACGCCAGTGGTGATGTGTTCGACGTTGACGGAGAAGGGCGCCGAGACCACCCTGCAGGCGCTTGCCGCCGGCGCCATTGAGGTGGTCACCAAGCCGCGCGTCGGCTTGAAGGAATTCCTGCACGAGGAGGCCGCGCATCTCATTGAGGTGGTGAAGTCAGCGGCCAGGGCACGCCCCGATCGCCTCGGCGCGGCCCGTGGCCGTCGCCCCGCCAAGCCCGCGCCCGCACCCGTGTCGACCGCCATGAGCCACACCACCGATCGCGTGGTCGCCATCGGCACCTCCACGGGCGGTACCCAGGCCCTCGAAGTGGTGCTGTCCGATCTCACGCGCGTGGTGCCGGGCATCGTCATCGTCCAGCACATGCCGGAGAAATTCACCCAAGCCTTCGCGAACCGCCTCGACAGCCTGTGCGACATCGAGGTGCGCGAGGCGCGCAACGGCGATCGCGTCATTCCGGGCTGCGCACTGATCGCGCCGGGCGGGCACCACATGCTGCTGAACCGCAGCGGCGCACACTACCATGTGGAAGTGAAGGATGGTCCGCTGATCAATCGTCACCGACCCTCGGTGGACGTGCTGTTCCGCTCGGTGGCGAAGCACGCCGGCGCGAACGCGCTCGGCATCATCATGACGGGCATGGGCGACGACGGCGCGGAGGGCTTGCTGGAGATGCACCAGGCGGGCGCGCGCACCGTCGCGCAGGATGAACAGAGCTGCATCGTGTACGGCATGCCCAAAGAGGCCATACGCCGCGGGGGCGTGGACCTGCAATTGCCCCTCGACGCCATTTCCCAAGAGATCATTCACTACGCCACCCACTGACATGGAAGAACAGCGCCTACAGCCAGGACGTGACGCCAGACCCTTGCGGCTTCTGATCATCGATGACTCCGCCGATGACGCGGAACTGATGCGCGAGGCGCTGCGGGAGGACGGCTGGGCGCCGCTCATGCATCGTGTGGACGCCCCGGGCGCGCTGGCGCGGGCACTGGAGCGGGAGTGGGACATCATGCTGTGCGACTACAGCCTCCCGCAGTTGGCGCCCGGCGACGTGGTACAGCGCCTGCGTGCCCATGACCGGCCACCGCCGCTGGTGGTCGTCTCCGGTCAGGAAACGGCCGCGGTATTGCCTGAATTCGCGGAGGCCCGCGCGCGGGGTTTCGTCTGCAAACAGGAACTCGGGCGTCTGGCCAAGCTGGTGCGCGACGTGCTGGCACGCCCCGTGGAGCGCACGGCAGAGGACGGCACGCCGCGGATCCATTCCTGGCGCGAACTCCGCCACAGCCTCGACGAACGGCTTGCCGGGGCAGGGCGCCGCAGGTTGGCCTGCCTCATCGTCGACGTGGATTCCATGCGGCGGATCAACCACGGCTTCGGCTTCGAACGGGGCGAACTGCTGCTCGAGGCCGTGGAAAGGCGCGTGGTCGAGATCGCCGGCCCGGGCTACATCGGCCGCTCGCGCGGCGACGAATTCATGCTGCTGGCGGCGCTTGATGACGATGCCGACGCAACGGCATTCGCCAGCCGCGTCGTGACGCAGCTGCGTGAGCCTTACGCGCTGTTCGAGACCCAGGTATTCGCGCCGGTCAGCGCAGGTCTGGCCCTGTTCCCGGACCATGCCGCCGACGCCGCCGGTCTGGTGCGGGAAGCCGAGAACGCCCTTTACGATGCTAAGCGCCTCGGTGGCGATCGCCCGGGCATCGCCACGCCGGCAACGCCTGCCCACCGCGCGTTGCGGCTCGAAAAAGAGCTGCCGCTGGCGCTGGAACGCGGCCAGTTCCACCTGGAATACCAACCCCAGGTGGAGCTCCGCACCGGCGAACTCACCGGCGTCGAGGCGTTGTTACGCTGGGATCACCCCGTACTCGGCCGAATTTCCCCGGCACGTTTCATCCCCGTGGCCGAGGAGACGGGCGCCATCGTGGACATCGGCGCCTGGGTGATCCGCACCGCCTGCGCCCAGGCCGGCCAATGGCATGGGCTTGCGCAAGGCCAGCGGCTGCGTGTGGCCGTCAATCTCTCCATGCTGCAGTTCCTGCACGGCGACCTGATCGGCACCGTCGACGGCGCGTTGCGCGCGGCACAGCTACCGGCCGCGGCGCTGGACCTGGAATTGACGGAAAGCGTGTTGATCCGTGAGCACGACAAGGTGCTTGGCCAGCTTGAGGCCTTGCGCAGCGCCGGCATACGCATCGCCGTGGACGACTTCGGCACCGGCTATTCCTCGCTCAGCTACATCCGGCGCCTGCCGCTCGACGTGCTGAAGATCGACCGGTCCTTCGTCACCGACATGGCCGGCGACCCGCGGGCACGGGCGGTAGTGGCAACCCTGGTCCAATTGGGCCTGAGCCTAAACATGGAAGTGATCGCCGAAGGCGTCGAGCACGCCAGCCAGCTCTGGCTGCTGCGGGAGTTGGGCTGCCAGGGCGCGCAGGGTTTCCTCCTGGGGCCGCCGTGCGACAGCGGCCGCATCGGCGAACTCCTGGGCCAAAACCTGTACGACGGGCTCTGAGAGGCATGGACGGAAACGACGCATAATGCCTATTATGTTAAATTCGCGCTGATGGTAATCGGCGCGGCTATGTGGCTGATGTCCGACTGAACCAACTTGGTCCTACTACCGGGCAAATCTCCGATGCAGGCGGCGGTCAAGTTAGTTGAAAGGCAGCACCATCTTGCTGAGGTGGAAGAACTGGGTAGGCGCGGATCGGGCAGCTGCGGACCCAAGTGCTAGGGCTTGAGCGTCGCCTTGCTGCCGAGAACCAACCGGTTTCATATCCGGATGATGGTTCGGATCTCCACGCCCCAGTACCTCGAAGGAAACACCGTCAACGCGCTCGGAGGGTTTCACTTCTTACCATCCCCATCACGCTGCGGCGCTCAGAATCCGCCCGATCACGGCATCCGGGTCGCGTTCCCACTCCCGTCCGGTGATGCGCACGATTTTCCAGCCACGCATCGTTAGCACGTTAGGCGTATGCACATGTGTCTCGAGTGGCGAGCGAGTTTCCCGCCCTTCTTCACACAGGATGCCCAAGCGGTAGTTCCCGGGGTTACGTGCGTCGACCACGGCCAGCTGAACTCGAAAATCTGACGTACCCACATCCATCTCGCTGCGCACGCCCTTCTCCTCCAGGGCCATGGCTATCTGCGCCTTGAGCGGAACGTAACTGGGCGGGAGATGAGATGGGGCGGCACCACTCTGCGCAGTTGGTGCACAGCGGACGAGAGACAGGACACGTTCTGCCTGGTTGCGCTGACCGCTGGACATGTGGTGTGCGAACTCCAGGAACCCCTTGAACAGCTTCGGCCCTTCGTTCTTACTGCGTGCGACGGATAGGAGCCCTGGATCGAAAGACGCGACCACAATGATTTCCTTCTTGGCACGGGAAACTGCCACATTAAGGCGGCGTTCACCGCCCTTCTGCCCAAGGGGTCCAAAACGAGCCGGGACGTAGCGCTCGATCTTGCCATCACGGCGGGTACGCTCCACGGGGGCATGGCCCAGTGAAAAGATGATGACATCGCGCTCATCACCCTGTACCGATTCCAGGTTCTTCACGAACGGCCGCTGGTCCATTTGGGGCCTGGCCATCGCTTCATCGAACAACGCTGCGAAGCCTGCGTCCTCGGCGCGGCGAGAATCGATTTCATCGAGGATCGCTCGTCGTTGATAAAGGTTAAACGTAACAATGCCTACACTTGGTTGGTCGGGCCGGGCAAGCAATTCCCCTATTAAGTCAACCACCCTCGCCGCTTCGGCGGGGTTGGCGCCTTCCTCATAGCGTCCATCAGGAACCGCAACCCAGCGAATAGCCGCTGGAGACAGGCGACTTGCTGTCGATGGGATGGTGCGAAGGCCGCCGGCGTATAGCGCGTGGTTAGAGAACGCGATCAGTTCCTCATGTAGGCAACGGTAATGCCACTGTAAACCAATATGCTCGGCACGCGCTCGCGCGAGAACAAGCAGCGATTCCGCATCAAACATCTCCCGCGCTTCGCTGGTGACCTCGGCATTGTCCTCGTCGCCCCCTTTGAAGAAGCTGGTCGGCGGCATCTGCTTCTCGTCTCCAGCAATTACCGCACGACGTGCACGCATCAACACCGGCAACCCGCTTTCCACAGTGCACTGGGAACCTTCATCAAGGATCAGGAGGTCAAACACGGGTGCACGAGGGAACAGCACAGCCATAGTCTCCGGGGAAAGCAGCCACACCGGCATGGCGTCCAGTAGACCTTCGTTCCAGAAGCGACGAACAAATGAACGCAAAGGAAGCAACCGATTCTTCTTGCGCGCCTCCTTCAGGATCGCTTCTCGGCTCGCCTGTTCTGGGGTTCGGCGCTTTCCCTTTTCCGCCTCCGGCACCCGGAGGAACGGCCGGCCGTCCTGCGCCGCAAGCAATTGCTCGGCATTCAGTGCTGAATACTTGTGAAGGAGCTCACTCAGCCGCGCTCCGTGGCGTGCGTCGATCTCCCCGCCCTCGGCGTCAAGCCGAGGGATTGAAGCGTGCGTTGTCTCTATGGCGGTAATTCCGGCGTAGGACCACGTTTTGCGTAGCGTGTCGGCCCATGAACCTGACGGGGCGCTGGGCGGCTCGGCAGCAAGATTGCGCAGTAGTCGTTCAGCCTCTGGGTAGTGGCCGCGGACGGCTTCAAGGCAACCATCGGCTTCAGCGAGACGCTGCCCGTCCCGAGACCACGCCAGAGACAGAGCCTCAATCGCCGCTGCAGACGGTACGTTGGGCCACCAAGGAAGCAAGGCACACAGCGGCTGCATGGCCGCCGTCATAGCATCCCGGAGGTCGAGCAGGTTTCTGCGTGCCTCGATGCGTTGCCCCCACTCCTCAAGTGCCGTGCCCAGCAACGCCTTAGGCCAAGTCTGCGCCTCCTCCAGGGGGGCGCGCAGGCCAGCAAGTGCAATGGCATCCCGAGCCAGTTGCGCGGCATGCCCAAGCCAACTGCGTGCCGTGCTCGCCGATTGAGGACAATCGACGCCACCCGCCAAGGCAACTACGGCCTCGATCGCCAGCCAAGCCCGCGCCGTGGCATGACGGTCAGCAATTTCATTCGCCAGAGAAGCGTCAATTTTCGCGCCTGCCTTCTCCGGCCACTGGGCGCTTAGCAACTGGCGGATTTGGCTACGTGCCTTCCACCACGTTGGATTCAGAAATCGAAGCGCGCCACTGCCCAGGCGCCGGATGTCTTCCACGGCGACAAGCTGTGTTGGGTTAAGCACGAAACGTACGGGGCCGCCGAACCGTTCCGGTGCCTCGCGGGCGTCGCGCCACGCGTGAGCAGCGGCATCGATCTCCTCGAAGCGACTGATGCCTTGAGTCGCTCGCGCTAACAGTGCCGCGAGAAGGGCGCGGTCACCGGTTCCGTTGCAGTGACCGCAAGTCTCAGATGCAGCATTGATGGCGACGCGCGCGGCTTCGACGGAGGCGGCTTGGCTGCCGGTGAGCCCCTGCACCGTGCAGGCGGACTCGAATGCCCTTGCCGCAGCGAGAGCGGCATCCATTGCAGAGGCGATTTCCTTCTGCCGCGGCGCGTCAAAGCCCGTGAACGTGGCGCGCGGTCCCGAACCATCCGGCGCAAGCCAGGGTGATGCGGGGGCCCAGAGATCTGCAAACACGCGCAGCCGTTCAAAATCACTCGCGGCCTGCTCCATGCGCTCCAGTGCGAGCCGGTCCAAACCGTCGCGCATCGAAGATGCATTTCCGTCCATAGCGGCGGCAAAGGTGTGTAGCTCCCCAAGCGAAAGGCCGCCGTGGCGAACGGAAAGGGCAAGCGACTTCTCCTGCAAGCCATCGAACACCGTCCTGGTTTCCTCCGCGACTTTCCTGATCGCCGCCTTCTGTTCACCCCGTTCTCCGCGTTCGGTCAGGCGTGCGACAACTTGATCGAACAGGGAACGACGATCCTCCTGCACATCGTGCACTACGGCGAGCAGGTGGCGCATGCCCACGCTATCCAACCGGTTTGCGACTACGTCGAGCGCTGCGCGCTTTTCGCACACCACCGCCACCCGCTCCCCCCGGGCCAGCGCGTCGGCGACCAGGTTCACGATCACTTGGCTCTTGCCGGTACCCGGTGGGCCATCCACCACCAAGGCCCGGGTTCCCCGAGCCCGGGCCAAGACAGCGCGTTGGCTGGGATCGGCATAGATCACCGGAACCGGCTCAGGGGCGTTTTCCGCAGGCGGCTCAGTGGGTTTGGCAAAGATGGTTTTGAGGTCACCGGGCAACAGTTCGACCGCACAGCTGAGGAGCTCTGAAGGCGATTCCCCCTTGCTCACGGCCTCAAGCAACTCGTCATAATCCTGCAGTAGGTCGGAACCCGACTGCGGGAAAAGACCGAGCACCGCGCACTCCTCGACTTCCAAGCGATCGTCGCGCCAGCCGTCCAGTTCCTCGGACCTGTCGACAAAAGGTACGAGTTGGCCCGACAGTTCCACGGCGCCCAGACCAAGGCGTTCGAGTTCCCCAAAAACGGCTTGGGGTGATTCGAGAGCCAGGGCATCCAGCTTTTCTGCCAGCTCATCCGGGTAAGGGAGACGCTTCCGCGCAAACATGAGTTGCACGGCGGATTGGTTGAGGCAGGGCTCCGCTCCTTCGACAGGTGCTATTCCATAGCTGGCCGAGCCCAGATCGCCACGCTCGATGGTGATGGGATAGAGCAGCAGCGGCGCGCGGAACAGATAGCCGCCGACGAGCCCCGTCACGAACGGGTAGCCAAGGTGGAGGTCATAGGCGCCCGTCTCTTCGACCCGGGCCCGGTGCTCGCGATCAAGTGCAACCAATTCGCGTGCCAGGCCGCGGGCACCCTCGTGGGTAGCGGTTTCGGCCGCATCGACCACACGCGCCTTGCGGCCGGAACGCAGTAATGTCAGCGTGCGTTCTGCAAGACCCGTGGAGACCCGCTCAAGCAAGTGCAAATCGAGGTTTCTGCCAGTGCGGCACGTGCGCAGCCGCACGGAGGGGCTGCGGCCATCGCCAGAAATGAGCCGGTCGCGCAGGCGCGCGAGGCCATTGCGCAGCCGTTCCGTGTCACCGCCCTGCCCCACGGGCGGGGGCGCGCTGCGCTCTGCCCGTGCGGCAGCCGCTTCCGGCGTTAACACCAGTTCGTGGAGTTGATCCAGCTCCTCGCCAAGCGTCGGCTCGAAGACGAGTCCCGCGCGCGCTGCTTCTGCCGCAATCGTATTGACCACTTC
>Ga0172382_10004566_pt1 | contig 21155 bp, 19 predicted proteins | sample Leawel138RmetaG_FD_122245 | JGI IMG/M metagenome (GOLD analysis project Ga0172382, IMG submission 122245) | Leachate microbial communities from a municipal landfill in Southern Ontario, Canada - Leachate well 138R metaG | ecosystem: Engineered > Solid waste > Landfill > Unclassified | place... | reverse complement strand
TTCTGAGGAATCAGGAAATTGCGTGCGTAACCATCACGAACACGAACAACCTCACCCAGGTTACCCAAATTGCCGATTTTTTCTAGCAAAATAACTTGCATGATTAATAATCCTTAATTATTTGTGGTTGTCAGTGTATGGAAGCAAAGCCAGAAAACGGGCACGCTTGATTGCTGAATCAAGCTGACGCTGGTAGTTTGCTTTTGTACCTGTTAAACGGGCAGGAATGATTTTGCCTGTTTCCGTGATGAAATCACGTAATGTATCAACATCTTTGTAATCGACTTCTTCAACGCCTGCTGCTGTGAAGCGGCAGAATTTGCGACGTTTGAACAATGGATTTTGCTGCGTGAATTTGCTGCGTTTGTCCTTGTTTTTTTTCATGAAAGCCATGATTTTGCCTTTATTCGTGTGTGAGGCTTAGCCTCTAATTCATAAAAGAGCTTTATGCCCTGAACCATAAGTATTTCAGACAGTTGTGTGAACCGTTACAACACCTTTTGACGGAAACTGAACGCTCTGGATATGCAGAATGACGCGTCCCGAGTTTTTACGGGCCTGGGCCAGAAAGCCCTTGACACGTATTTCACTTCCCATAGAAATACCCGACATAAACTTAGCGGTTTCTCCGAGTGCCCTCGCATGAATGATTAACTCAATCATACGTGGATGTGAAGCTTCCATGATTTCCGATTGGTGCTGAAGCACAAGGTCCAGTGCCGGCAAACCTGCCGGGGTATGCCGTAAAGGTTTAACTTCCAGTACTCTGGCCTGCAATTGAACCTGGTTCACAAGCATTAACCAGCTGATTACTCTTCGCTATCTTGCTCTGCAGATGACTCAACAGTTGCTTTACGCGCTTCTTCACGCTCTACAGATTTCATCATGATAGATGCCTCTGTGTGCGCTTTGCTGGCTTTGATAACCAAATTGCGTAAAACTGCATCGTTATAACGGAAAGAGTGTTCCAGCTCGTCAAGCGTTTCCTGGTTGCACTCGATGTTCATGCACACGTAATGGGCTTTAACCAGTTTTTGAATTGGGTATGCCAATTGGCGACGACCCCAGTCTTCAAGACGGTGGACAATACCATTGTTGCCTGTTACCAAAGCTTGGTAACGTTCGATCATTGCAGGGACCTGTTCACTTTGGTCCGGGTGCACGATAAACACTACTTCGTAGTGACGCATAATAACTCCTTAAGGATATCTTGCCATTAATGACAATGACAACTGACAGCCCGCTTACCTCTTTTTGCAGCATGGCTTAACAAGATTAAACCCGCAACAAAAGACAAGTCGAGCAAGAAACCATCAAATATAACATAATTATTAAAAACGAACAAAAAAATCTTTAAGATCTTTTTGTTCGTTTTTAAATGCCGGCGAGACACTGCGTGTTTTGTCGCAGGTTTGCGACAAAACACGAGCATATCACCCTTCTATCACCGCATAAGCTGAATGATTATGGATCGACTCAAAATTCTCAGCTTCGATCTTATAACGCCTGAGTTGAGGTATTTTCCGGATATTTGCAGCCACATCACGGATCAGGTCTTCGACAAACTTGGGGTTATCGTAAGAATGCTCGGTGACATACTTTTCGTCCGGACGCTTTAGCAGCCCCCACAACTCGCAGGATGCCTGTTTTTCCACGGTTTTGATAACCGACTCCATGGTATAGCTGCTATCGGCAACCAGTTGCACGGTAATATGGGAACGCTGGTTATGGGCACCATAGGCGGAAATTGCTTTTGAGCACGGGCACAGACTCATGACCGGCACAACCACATTGAACTCAAATTCAACATCATTATCTCGAGCAACCGCAAACCAGGTAACCTGATAATCCATCAGGCTCTCAACGCCTGAAACCGGGGCACTCTTGTTGATAAAATACGGGAAAGCAACCGTGAGATCACCTTTTTCAGCATGTAGCAAAGGCAGCATTTCGCGCGCCATTTCCTTGAAAAGCTCAATGGTCATGGCTTGTGAACGATAACGCTCAAGCAGCGCCACAAACCGGGACATATGAGTCCCTTTCTCATGTTCAGGTAAAAACACGGTTAGTGTCCATTCAGCAATGGTGGGCTGCACTGAACCGTCTGCAGCCTGCACCATCATGGGGTGTTTTACACGCCTGATTCCTACGCGTTCAATTGGTATATGACGCAAGTCCTGGGAACTTTGCACGTCGGGCATTAACTCGTCCGGGCCAATCATGGAATTCATATATTAAAAACCTAAGTAATATTCAAAACGGATTTAAAACGTGCGTGGATTGCCGCCTCGATTCCCTCAGAATCAAGACCCACACCCTTCAAAAGCGCAGCCTGATCACCATGATCAATAAAGCGATCGGGCAAGCCAAGCTGCAAAATGGGTTTACTGAGCCCAAACGCGCTCATAAGCTCAGCCACAGCGCTACCAGCACCTCCCATTACACTACCTTCTTCCAGCGTTACAAATACGTCATGTGACGCTGCCAGCTGCTTGATCAGTTCTGCATCGATGGGTTTTACAAAACGCATATCAACCAGCGTTGCATTCAATTTTTCAGCGACCGGCAAGGCCGCATGCAGCAAAGGTCCAAAAGCCAGAATAGCCAAACGTGAACCTTCACGGCGCACCAACCCCTTGCCTAATGTTACCGGGTCAAGCGTCTCACTGACACTTGCCCCCACGCCCGCCCCCCTGGGATAACGTACGGACGCCGGCCCTTTATAGTGATAACAGGTGTTCAGCAACAAACGCGCCTCATTTTCATCAGAGGGGACCGCCACCACCATATTGGGAATGCAACGCAAAAAAGCAATATCATAGTTACCGGCATGGGTGGCACCATCCGCCCCTACCAGACCCGCCCGGTCAAGAGCAAAGGTAACATCAAGATTTTGCAGGGCAACATCGTGAATAAGCTGATCATACCCCCTTTGCATGAAGGTTGAATAAATAGCCAGTACAGGTTTAAGGCCTTCGCAGGCAATACCCGCGGCAAAAGTGACTGAATGCTGTTCGGCAATACCAACATCAAAGTAACGGGCCGGAAACCGTTTTTCAAACTCAACCATGCCACTGCCTTCTCGCATGGCAGGCGTAATACCAACCAGTTTTTCATCTTGTGCAGCCATATCGCACAACCAATGCCCAAAAACCTGGGTAAACGTTTGCTTACCGGGCTTGGCCGGTTTCTGGATACCCACTTCCGGATCGAATTTACCAGGACCGTGATACAGAATGGGGTCAGCCTCGGCCAGTTTATAACCCTGCCCTTTTTTGGTCACCACATGTAAAAATTGCAAACCACCCATTTGACGCAGGTTTTGCAAGGTTGGCACCAATGCATCCAAATCATGACCATCTATGGGGCCGACATAATTAAACCCGAATTCTTCAAACCAGGTGGCTGAACCCAGTATTCCTTTGGCATGCCCTTTCACTTTACGGGCCATTTCCATCACCGGCGAAGGAAACTGCCCCAGCACCGCCTTGCCCACACTGCGCGCTTCCTGATAGAGCGTACCCGACAACAACCTGGCCAGATATTTATTAAGCGCCCCAACTGGGGGGGAAATAGACATATCGTTATCGTTCAGGATAACCAGTAAATTGATCCCGGGGGTGACGCCTGCGTTGTTCATCGCTTCGTATGCCATACCAGCCGTCATGGAACCATCACCAATGACCGCAATGTGCTGGCGTTCTATTTGCAAATTGCGCGAAGCCACTGCCATCCCCAAGGCAGCCGAAATGGAGGTGGAAGAATGGGCAGTACCAAAGGCGTCATATTCTGATTCGCTGCGCTTGGGGAAACCGGAAATACCACCTTCCTGGCGTAAATGCGCCATGCCCTCGCGCCGGCCCGTCAGGATTTTATGCGGATAGGATTGATGCCCCACATCCCAGACAATCCGGTCATGTGGCGTATTAAACACATAATGAAGCGCAAGCGTAAGCTCTACCGTCCCAAGATTGGACGAAAGGTGACCGCCGGTTTTGGATACCGAGCGAATAATAAAAGACCTAAGTTCGTTAGCCGCCTGTTCCAGCTCTGAACGGCTTAACTTTCTGACATCATCGGGAGCGTTGAGCTTTTCTAGAAAATTTGACATTAATACGTTTCACATCAGTAACTGCGGTGAATAATGAAATCGGCCAACTCTTTGAGTCGAACAGCAGAATCACCTAATGGTTTAATGGCTTCGATTGCCACTTCATGTAATTTTCGGGCAAAATCCCGGGATGCATCAAGACCCATGATTGATACATAAGTGGGCTTATTCTCATTGGCATCCTTACCGGCTGTTTTACCCAATCCTTCGGTATCAGCCGTGACATCAAGAATATCATCAACAATCTGAAAGGCCAAACCAACGGCAGAACCATAGGTTTCCAGTGCCCGTCTTGTTTCTGAGGTGGCTCCGGTAACAATGGCGCCCAGCAAAACACTGCCTTCGATAAGTGCGCCTGTTTTCAGGCGATGCATGAACTGCAATTGCTCAAGGGTAAGCGTTTGGTTGACACTAGCCAGATCTATAGCCTGACCACCCACCATGCCCAAGCTACCGGCTACCCGGCCAAGCACCTGTACCGCCTGCACCACCAGGGCAGGCGCCACCGGCATTTGTGCCAGCTCGGCAAAAGCCAACGGCTGCAGGGCATCTCCGGCCAGCATCGCGGTGGCTTCCCCAAACCGCACATGTACTGTGGGCCGCCCCCTGCGCAGGACATCATTATCCATGCAAGGCAAATCGTCATGGATCAGGGAATAAGCATGGATAAGCTCGACTGCCGTGGCAGCCTTGTCTAGGGCATGGCTATATGACGCTATCGCAACGCCCTGTTGAAGGGCTGCCTTGCCTGCAGCGTACACCAGCGTGGCACGAATTCTTTTGCCGCCACCTAGCGTGGCATATCGCATGGATTCATGTAATTCAACAGGCACCTCGGTGGTGCCGGGAAGTGCTTTTTCAAGCGCCGCCTCCACATTGTTGACACAGACAGACAGCCAATCCTGAAAATGCATTGAACCTGTACTCATTACTTATTCAGCCTCGATTTGTGCCGGGCGCAATAAATTGTTCTGAAGTACCTGGACCTGCTGCTCAGCAGCATCCAGACGCTCCTGACATACCCGGGACAGCGCCACCCCTCTTTCGTATGCCTGCAAAGATGCCTCCAGGGAAAGCACATCGCTTTCCATTGACTGTACAATCTCTTCAAGCTCTTTCAGGGCAGACTCAAAATCCTTAGGTAAATCAAGGACCTCCAGTTTTTTGGTTGATTCTGACAAGGGGCACTCCAGAAAAATTCAAATAATCAGGTATTGTACGAAATCATAGGCTGGCAAGGGCCATATTTTAATAGTTTTACGTATTTTCCAATCCTCCCTGCCATTACAAACCGTAAAAACAATGACTCCCCTCACCTTTTTTTAAGATTAAGGTATTGAATTTTCGGTACAATTTGTTATCACACTCCATTTCAACAATTTGCCGGCTCATGACCCTTGGTGAGACGGCTTTATTTTTTTATGCGGGGGATCCACAAAATGTCAGCACTTGCATCCATAAATCATATTGAAGCGGCACAAACTCAATTACCGGTACGTGTTTATTTTGACGAAAACGTCTTTGCCAGGGAACAGGACCAAATCTTCAAACGATCCGCCTGTTATATTGGTAACGAAAAGATGGTGCCCAATATGGGAGACTGGAGAACGCTGGTTCAGGAACAGGCTGGGCGAATTTTGGTTCGCAACAAAAATGGCCCTGAATTATTATCCAACGTATGTCGCCACCGCCAGGCAATTATGCTGGGCGGTGAAGCTGGCAATGTAACCGGTGCCGTCAAAAATCATGGTAACTTGCAAGAAAACGGCGGTAATATTGTCTGCCCCCTGCACCGCTGGACTTACGACAACCAGGGAATATTGCTGGGCGCCCCGCAATTTGATCAAAAACCTTGCCTGAACCTGCAAAAATCTCCACTTTCAAACTGTCATGGCTTGCTTTTTGAAGGCCCACGTAACCCTGACGCAGACCTTAGTCCGCTTTTTGCCAAGCCGGAATTTGATTTTTCTGATTACATCCTGGATCACGTGGAAGTGCACGAATGCAATTACAACTGGAAAACCTTCATTGAAGTTTATCTTGAGGATTACCATGTTGCGCCCTTTCATCCCGGACTGGGCAAATTTGTTAGCTGTGATGATCTAACCTGGGAGTTTGACGACTGGTTCAGCGCACAATATGTAGGCGTCCACCAGGCACTGGCCAACCCTGGATCCGAGGTCTACAAAAAATGGCACGCTGAACTACTCAAGTTCCGTCAAGGTGAGAAACCCGAATTTGGTGCCATATGGGTGACTTACTATCCCACCCACATGATAGAGCTTTATCCCCATGTCCTAGTGTTATCCACACTGTATCCGGTCAGCCCACAAAAAACCATCAATATGGTCGAATTTTACTATCCTGAAGAAATTGCCATGTTCGAGCGCGACTTCATCGAAGCCCAGCGGGCGGCCTATATGGAAACCGCCATTGAAGATGATGAAATTGCCGAACGAATGGATGCCGGTCGCCTTGCCCTGCACAGGCGCAACACCAGCCAGACGGGTCCCTACCAGTCTCCAATGGAAGACGGCATGCAACATTTTCATGAATGGTACAACCGCATCATGAACAAGTAATACCTTTTACCGCAGCACACTATATTTCCGGCTTACCATAAACAAACCCCTTGAAACGCAATTTTCTTTTCAAGGGGTTTGTTTATTAACCAGTTTTTTCAGCAGTTAGCCAACGGCAACGGGCCGGGAACTGTCACTGCACCATTCGCTCCAGGATCCCGGGTAAAGCACGGAACCCCGCAAACCCGCCACTTCCATGGCCAGCAGGTTATGGCAGGCACTAATGCCTGAGCCACATTGGTGAACAATATTTTCAGGCGTCTGATTGCCAAGCAATTCTGCAAAACCGGACTTAAGTTCTTCAACAGGACGAAAAAAACCGTCACTATCAAGATTACGGGCAAATGGCCAATTGATCGCACCAGGAATATGCCCGGCAACAGGATCAATGGCTTCATTCTCTCCACGAAAACGGTTTTCAGCACGTGCATCAATCACGGTAAAAACAGGCTGGTTGATATTGGCCAGCACGGCATTGGCATCCACCACAGACATGGCGATAACGTTAGACACCCACTGGACGGGCGCACGCGGTGCCGGTTTTTCACGCTCAATATCACCGCTAATCTGGCCCCAGGCACTCCAGCCACCATTAAGCACTCTCACACGGGTGCAGCCAGCCCACCGCAGCATCCACCACAAACGGGCGGCAAACATGCTGTCCCTGGCATCATAAACCACAATATTGGCTTGGAAATCAATACCCAGATTACCCAGCAACCTGATAAATTCCTCACGATCAGGCAATGGATGGCGACCATTTTTCCCTGTCTTTGGACCACACAGATCATTTTCCTGATCAAGAAAAATAGCGCCCGGAATATGTCCCTCGAAATATTGCTCCCTGCCCAGTTGATGATTGCCCAAATCATGCCTTGCATCCAGCAGGATCAGGGTATCATCATCGCTTAATAAATCTTGCAACTCGAGTGCTGAAATTAAGGGTTCCACTTTCTTGCTCCAGATAATTCAAAAAATTATTATATTCAGGTGCCAGCCCTTTTTTTCCGGGATCTGGCGGCCTCTGCCAATTGCATGGTTCTCCAGGCTGAAAGCAACCCGGCCAGAATAATCAACCCCATGCCAATCCAGGCCAGTAAATCGGGGATATCTCCCCAGAAAATAATTCCCAGTATAGCCGCAAATATAATGGTGCTGTATTGCAAAGCCGCTGTCAGGATCGGAGAACCTTGGCCAAAAGCACGGGTAAGGGCAAGCTGACCGATCAGTCCACTAACCCCCACACCAAACAGTGCCAGCCAGGTTGTCAGGGTTGGGGTCCCATAGCCGTGCGCCTTCAGCCCGAGGAAGCCGGTTAACACCACAATCATGGAAAAATAGAAAACGGTTCTCCAGATAGGCTCACCAATGGCCCCCAGCTCTTTGATTTGTAGCATGGCAATGCCGGCAAATGCCCCTGACATCAGCCCCAGTGAAGCGGCAAACCACTGGTCCTCGGTAATGGTGGGCCGCAACACCAGCAACACCCCCATAAAACCCAGAATAACAGCCAGCAAACGCATTGAGTCTTTCGGCCCCTTGTGGGTAAAAAACAGAAAACAGGCGATAAACAGGGGGGAAGTATAGTTAAGGCTGCTGCTCGTTGACAGTGGCAAGACAGAATATCCATAGAAACCCATCCACATGGCCGTCACGCCAAACAGGTTACGTAAAACATGCAATTTGACGCTTTTCGGCTTCAGGGACTGATGGCTTAAAACCGCCCACAATACAATCGCAACAATGGAAGGCAAACCACGGGATATCACAATAAGCGCCAGTGTTGAACCCGTCTCATAAGACAACTTGATACAAGCCCCCATAATGGCGAACATTAAAGCCGCCAGAAGCATCCATAACGATTGCATAGCCTACCTGACCTTGAAAAGGAACATGCTGAAATAAGAAAATCATCATTCTATACCCAAGGTCACTTTAAATTACAGCAATTCACCTTATATAATTATTAAACAAATCAATATCACTGATTAATCATTTTATTTAAACTATATTATGATGCAGCTGATATCCATAAACAGTTTAATTTAAAGGTTTTTAACCCCCCTTATGAAACGTATTTTTCTATTTCTTATGACCAACCTGGCCGTTATGGTTGTGTTGGGTGTCACGTTAAATATCCTGGGCATCAACCGCTTCATCACGGCCGATGGCCTGAATATGACGCAATTGCTGGCATTTTCAGCGGTTGTCGGCTTTACCGGCTCCATCATCTCCCTGCTGATAAGTAAACCCATGGCAAAATGGAGTACCGGTGCCCGCGTCATTAACCCGGCCTCCCCCGCCAACAGCACTGAAGCCTGGCTGGTTGATACTGTTCACCAACTGGCCGACCGCGCAGGCATTGGTCATCCTGAAGTGGCCATTTATGAAGGCGAGCCCAATGCTTTTGCCACTGGTGCCTTCAAGAATGATGCATTGGTTGCCGTTTCCACCGGTTTGCTAAGCAGCATGAGTGAAGAAGAAGTTGCCGCCGTTTTAGGGCACGAAGTGGCTCACGTGGCTAATGGAGACATGGTTACCCTTACGCTTATTCAGGGTGTCGTCAACACCTTTGTAGTCTTCCTGTCCCGTGTCGTGGGTTATGTCGTTGACCGGGTTATCCTGAAAAATGAACGTGACGTTGGGATTGGTTACTACATTTCCGTCATTGTCTGTGAGATTGCATTTGGCATCCTGGCCTCCATTATTGTGGCCTGGTTTTCGCGTCAGCGTGAATACCGCGCCGATGCAGGCGCCGCACAGCTCATGGGCTCGGCCGATCCAATGATTCACGCCCTGGCCCGTTTGGGTGGCCTCACCCCCGGCGAACTGCCCCAGCAATTGAACGCTTCGGGCATCAGTGGAAAAGTCAATGTGGCTGCCCTGTTCTCTACCCATCCGCCTATCGAGCACCGCATCAATGCATTGCGTGCCCGTATTGCCAAATAATTACCCGCCATCCATCACGCTTCGGGAGCAACCGCCCCCAAAGCGTTCGCAACCCAGCTAACACAAAAAACAGCGATCCGGTATATAAATAAACCGGATCGCTGTTCTGTCATGACACCGGTAAGGCTGCAAAGACCTTGGCTGTGATCCTATCCTTTAATGGGCCTGCTCCCAATTCGGGCCCATCCCCAACTCGGCCACCAGTGGCACTTTCAGTTCCGCCACATTACACATGAGTTCAGGCAGTTTGGCCTTAACCAAATCCACTTCATCTTGTGGTACCTCCAGCACTAATTCATCATGCACCTGCATGATAATCATGGTTTTCAGGTTTTCTTTTTCAATCCATTCCTGCACGGCCACCATTGCCATTTTGATCAAGTCTGCCGCCGTGCCCTGCATCGGTGCATTAATAGCCGCCCTTTCTGCCGCGGCTTTTCGAGGCCCTTTGGCTCCCTTGATTTCGGGCAACCACAACCGGCGACCAAAAACGGTTTCAACATAACCCTGCTCATTTGCCTTGACCCGGGTATGCGCCATGTAAGTGGCCACACCAGGATAACGTTCAAAATAGCGATCAATGTAAGATTGCGCCGCATCCCGGGTAATACCCAGATTGCTGGCCAGGCCAAACGCCCCCATGCCGTAAATCAGGCCAAAATTAATGGCCTTGGCAGCACGACGCTGCTCGGCGGTCACGTCCTCCAGGGGTGTACTAAATACCTCTGATGCCGTTGCCCTGTGAATATCCTTGCCTTGGGCAAAAGCCAATTGAAGGTTGGCATCATCCGACACATGCGCCATCACCCGCAACTCAATTTGCGAGTAATCGGCAGACATAATGACGCCCCCTTTTTCCGGCACAAAAGCGGTCCTGACCTTGCGCCCTTCTTCGGTACGGACCGGGATATTCTGCAAGTTGGGATCGGAAGAGGCCAAACGCCCGGTAATAACTGCCGCCTGCGCATAATTGGTATGTACCCGACCGGTTCTGGGGTTGATCATTTTGGGCAACTTGTCGGTATAGGTTGATTTAAGCTTGGCCAGCCCACGATACGCCAGCAAGGTAGCCGGCAAGGGATAATCCTGGGCCAGTTTGGTTAATACCTCTTCATCGGTTGAAGGCGCTCCCTTGGGCGTTTTACGGATAACCGGCAATTGCATGCGCTCAAACAAAATCTCGGCCAACTGTTTGGGAGAATTCAGGTTAAACGGCTGGCCAGCCAGTTCATACGCCTTGTTTTCAAGCTCAACCAACTTCTGGCCAATCTCATGACTTTGCTGCTGCAAGGCTTTTTCGTTAATTTTAACGCCGTTGCGCTCAATCTTCGCTAGCACCTCGGAAACCCACAACTCAAGCCGGTAAATCCGGTCAAGCCCCTCTTCGGCTACCACCAAGGGGCGCATTAATCCAGCCAACTGCAAGGTGAAATCAGTATCTTCACAAGCATAGAAAGAAGCCTTTTCAATTTCAACCTCATCAAAACCAATCTGGCGGGCTCCCTTTCCACATAAATCGATGTAGTCCACCCCTTTTCTGCCCAGGTACCGCTGTGCCAGATCTTGCATGCCAACACTGCGATGGGATTCAAGCACGTACGCCATCAGCATCGTATCGTCTTTTATTCCTTTTAACTTAATACCTTCATTGGCAAAAACATGCGTGTCATATTTGGCATTTTGCAGCACCTTGCCCGCACTATCGCTCTCAAGCCATGGGCGGAGCTTTTCAAGCACCATAGCTTTATCTAGCTGACTGGCCAACATATCTCCCTTGTGAGCCAGTGGGATATACCAGCCCTGCCCGGGATGAATGGACATGGAAGTCCCTACCAAAGAGGCCATCATCGGATCAAGTGAAGTGGTTTCGGTATCCAACGCAACCAAAGCGGCTTCACGGATCTGTTTCAAACAATCTTCCAGTAACTCGGGCGTATCCACCGTTACATAGTCAAGCGTATCCGGTGCGGCAGGAATCTCATGGGCCACCCTGGCGTCCTGCTGCGGTACGGCCTTGGCATCACCGGTCAACTCACGCAACCAGGTCCGGAAACCAAAATGATCAAAGATTTTTTTCAGTGTGTCGGCATCTTGGGGCTTCTGTGCCAGATCGGCCATTTCTGTAAAGAAATCATCAACCTCGCAATCGCGCTTGATCGTAATCAGCTGACGGGTAAGCTCAAAATTGGGAATCGTCTCACGCAGATTATTGCCAACCACCCCTTTGATCTTGTCAGCATTTTCAACCAGATTCTCAAGAGACCCGTATTCGACCAGCCATTTAGCTGCAGTTTTGGGACCCACCTTGGGTACACCCGGTACGTTATCCACCGTATCACCAATCAGCATCAAATAATCAATAATTTGCTCGGGAGACACCCCAAACTTGCTTTTCACCCCTTCTATATCCAGGGTTTCATTGGTCATGGTATTAACGATACTGACATGTTCATTAACCAGTTGGGCGATATCTTTATCGCCGGTGGAAATAATGGTACTGACATCATTTTGTGTGGCAATTTCTGCTAAAGTGGCAATAATGTCATCTGCCTCTACCCCGGGTTTTGCAATGACGGGCCAACCCATGGCACTGATGGCCTCGTGAATAGGCGCTATTTGCAACACCAGATCGTCAGGCATGGGGGGACGGTGCCCTTTGTAGTCAGGATACAAATCATCGCGAAATGTTTTGCCTTTTGCATCAAAAATGCAAGCGACATAGTCTGCCTGATAATCCTGGTTTATTTTGCGCATCATATTGATGACACCATAAATTGCACCGGTAGGTTCACCCAATGCATTTCTTAAATCAGGCATTGCGTGGAAGGCCCGGTACAAATAGCTAGATCCATCAACAAGTAATAAGGTTTTTTTCATGTCAGTAACAAAAGCAACGACGATCCAGGAACAAATCAGGGAAATTTCCGCTGAGTTACAAGATGCCGCCGATCATTTAAAAGATATTTCAGCAGCTGTAAGTATATTCGGAAGTGCCCGTACAAAAACAGATTCACCTTACTATCATAAAACGATTGAGATTAGCCAAAAACTGGCACAAGCCGGGTTCAACATTATTTCGGGCGGTGGCCCGGGCATTATGGAAGCGGCCAACAAGGGCTGTTTTGAAGCAGGGGGCACTAGCATCGGGCTAAATATCAAGCTGCCGCATGAGCAGGCAGACAATCCTTTCCAGTCGCAAAGTATTTACTTCAAATATTTCGTTTCAAGAAAAACCACATTTTTCATGAATAGTTCTGGCTATATCATTTTACCTGGCGGGTTCGGCACACTTGACGAACTCTTTGAAGCACTTACCCTGATACAGACAGGCAAGGCCCATAAGGCCCCCATTATTTTTGTAGGCTCTGAATTCTGGAATGGCCTGCTGCAATGGATAAAAAAACAAATGCTGGAAAATCACTATATTTCAGCCAACGATATTAATCTGTTTATTGTTGAAGACGACCCTGCCCGTATCGTTGGGCATATTCAGGCACATCATCAAAAAAACCTGGGTGAAGAATTTCAACTTGGGCTTTGCTGATTTCAGGATCAAACGTGTACCGCCTCCCATTCTGATGGGCATTTAATTTCCAGCTGCGGCCTTACTGCCGGCTTCTGTTTTCGGAGGGCGGCACTGGACATAAACCACTGGTACGTCCTCCTCCCTAATTTCGCTACCCACAACCGTACCCGAGGTTGCCTTGACACATTTGTCAGTCATTTTTTTCAAACAAATACTTTCGTCCTGATGGCAGGGAAGAACCAAGTGGACATCAGTTTTTTCATATAAAACAGAACCACTGCCACAAGCCGTCAACAAAACAAATGTTACTCCGGCAACCAGCGCTTTGATCAATCGCACTTCACATCTCCTGCTTATTTTCCTAAATAGAAAAATCATTTTCAAATGACTCATTGATTATTATTAATTCAATTTATTTTTTGAAATAAATCAAACAAATGAACATTATCCCGTGCATATTCTTATCCGCGAGCTATTATTTGCAAAAAAATAACAATACGTAACATATTTTGAGAGCGAGCGAGATAAAAAATGATAACCGACCAAACCCTTCAATCTATTTTCAACCCACTGAATAAAATAGAGCAGCAAGGGTTCTTAAAGCAATCACTTCAAGAAAGCGGTTTCGAATATTATATTTACATTCAAAACCTGCCCTTTCCGTTTAATAATACCCAATCACAATTCCTGTGCACCAGCAACTTGCCTCACTCAAGCCTGAAAAATCTTCAGGATGGCATTGTGTTAACAAACAATCCACTCGAACACCTGCTCTCTTCTTCAACAGCCCAATACAAGACATTTACCTGGAACAGCAACAACCTTTCCAATCATCCTGACATCATCAAGCTATTTAAAGACTATCTTCGATTATATGGCCTGAATTTTCCCTGCCAGAATATTTCCGGCCGCAAAAAAAGCGCCCTGACCCTGCTCAGGACCAGCCAGCCCGTTTCCATGCATGAAATACAACAACATCAGTTCCGCTTGAAACATTTGGTTTTTTCAGCCTTTTATTTAATCAGACAGCAGCTTGTAAACCATTATCTGAACACAATGTACCCCGCACTGCCACCCAGACAAATGGAAATAAGCCGATGCATTATTGCAGGTATGACAAATAACGATATTGCAGATCTCCTTCACATCAAGAACGAGACCGTCACGTATCACGTGAGGCAAATTCTCAGAAACACCAAATCCAGCCGTCGTACCTCGGGGGCTCTCAAGGCAATGCTACCGGAACTGATCGGCTAAATACCTACGCCATTGAAAGCGATCCCATACTGCTATTCCAATCGCCATTTATTCAATTCGATCCCAACTAACAAAACAACCTACTCCAACCTGTAAAGACTTATAATAATACGTTTTACGGGATTTATCCCAAGCCCATTTTTTACCGCAGAAAGTCATGTTGGAACAATATAACCCACTGGAAGTAGAACAAAACGCTCAACGTAACTGGCAAGACACAGATGCCTATCTGGTCACCGAGCATGCCCAAGACAGCAACGGCAATGACAAGCCCAAGTTTTATGCTTGCTCAATGCTCCCCTACCCTAGCGGCAAGTTGCATATGGGCCATGTCCGCAACTACACCATCAACGACATGATGGCACGCCAGCTGCGCATGCGTGGATTCAACGTGTTAATGCCCATGGGCTGGGACGCTTTTGGCATGCCAGCCGAAAATGCCGCTATCAAGTCAAAAGTCCCCCCCGCAAAATGGACTTACGACAACATTGCCTACATGAAAAAACAAATGCGGGCAATGGGGCTGGCTATTGACTGGTCACGCGAAATGTGTGCCTGCGACCCCGATTACTACAAGTGGAACCAATGGTTCTTCCTGAAAATGCTTGAAAAAGGCATTGCCTACCGTAAAACCCAAACTGTCAACTGGGACCCGGTCGACAATACCGTACTGGCCAATGAACAGGTTATTGACGGACGCGGCTGGCGCTCAGGTGCCCTGGTTGAAAAACGTGAAATTCCCGGCTACTACCTGCGCATTACCGATTACGCCGAAGAACTGCTGCACGAGGTAAAACATAACCTGCCCGGCTGGCCCGAACGCGTACGACTGATGCAGGAAAACTGGATCGGCAAAAGCGAAGGTATCCGCTTTGCCTTTACCCATGACATCAAAAACAATGAAGGCCAGCTTATCCAGGATGGCCGCATGTACGTGTTCACCACCCGCCCCGACACCATCATGGGGGTTACCTTCTGTGCGGTTGCTCCCGAGCACCCGCTAGCCAGCCAGGCGGCACAAAACAATCCTGCCCTGGCTGCCTTTATCGAAGAATGCAAGCTAGGTGGCACCACTGAAGTCGAAATGGCAACCCGTGAAAAAGAAGGCTTGCCAACCGGTTTGTTTGTGACTCACCCCATTACCAATGAGCAGGTTGAAATCTGGGTAGGTAACTATGTCCTCATGAGCTACGGTGACGGTGCCGTCATGGGCGTCCCTGCTCACGATGAACGTGACTTCGCTTTTGCCCTCAAATACCAGTTACCCATCAAACAGGTCATCTCGGTTCAAGACAAACCCTTCTCTACCGCACAATGGCAAGAGTGGTATGCCGACAAACAAAACGGCATCGTCGTCAACTCAGGCCAGTTCGATGGCCTTAACTATCAACAGGCCGTTGATGCCGTTGCCAACGTGCTTTCCGGCCAAGGTCTGGGCGAAAAACAAACCACCTGGCGCCTGCGCGACTGGGGCATTTCCCGCCAGCGTTACTGGGGCACCCCAATCCCTATTATTCACTGTGCCGATTGCGGTCCGGTTCCCGTCCCTGAAAAAGACCTGCCGGTAAAACTGCCCGAGGAACTGATTCCCGATGGCAGCGGCAACCCGCTAAACAAACATGAAGCATTCCTGTCCTGCTCTTGCCCCAAATGTGGTAAGCCGGCCCGTCGCGAAACCGACACCATGGATACGTTCATTGATTCTTCCTGGTACTTTATGCGCTATACATCTCCTGGCAATAACAATGCCATGGTTGATGCCCGCAACGACTACTGGATGCCAATGGATCAATACATTGGTGGCATCGAGCACGCAGTCCTTCATTTGCTCTATGCCCGCTTCTGGACTAAAGCCATGCGCGACATCGGCCTGCTCAAGTTTGACGAACCGTTCAAGAAACTGCTTTGCCAGGGCATGGTGCTTAACCATATCTATTCACGCAAAAACGAAAAAGGCGGTATTGAATATTTCTGGCCTGAAGAGGTTGAAAACGTCTACAACGACAAAGGCAGCATTATTGGTGCCCGTCTAATCAAAGATAATTCACCGGTAGACTATGGTGGCATTGGCACCATGTCCAAGTCCAAAAACAACGGTGTAGACCCACAAGCCCTTATCGACACCCTGGGTGCCGATACCGCCCGTCTGTTTGTCATGTTCACCAGCCCCCCAGAGCAAACACTGGAATGGTCCGATTCAGGCGTAGACGGCTCACACCGCTTCCTCAAGCGGCTATGGTCCATGGCCCACAGCCATAAGGCCACTATTGCCCGTGCGTCTGCCACAGCCCCTGACTTGAGTAATGCCCCCAAAGCCGTCAAAGAATTGCGTCGTATCGCTTACTCCCTGCTCAAGCAGGCCAATTACGACTACGAGCGTATCCAATACAACACCGTGGTTTCTGCCAACATGAAACTGCTTAACGCGATTGAAGATGCCAAACTTGACGCCAGCCCCGAAGCAGATGCTGCCATCAAGGAAGCGGTTGGCATTCTGCTACGCATGCTTTACCCGGTCGTTCCCCATATTACCTGGCATATCTGGCGTGAGCTTGGCTATGCCCAACACTATGGCGACCTGCTTGATGCCCCTTGGCCCGAGCTTGACGAGCAAGCCCTCATTGCCGATGAAATTGAAATGGTGCTGCAAATCAATGGCAAACTGCGTGGATCAGTCAATGTGCCCAACGGTGCCAGCAAGGAAGACATTGAAAAACTCGCACTTGCCCATCAAGCGGTTGAAAAATTTCTTGAGGGCCGGCCACCAAAACGGATTATTATTGTTCCTGGCAAGCTGATCAACATTGTAGGATAAGCAAAATATGCAGACACAAGCGCACGTCATCAACCCATTTGCCAAACGTATTCACCTGCTGCTGGCGGTGGGCATTCTCCTGTGTCTGCTCATTGCCGGCTGTGGCTTCAAAATGCGCCAACCCATACCGTTGCCGTTTACCAAGCTGTATACCAATATCCCTCAAAACTCCGCCTTTGGCTCAAGGGTCTGGCGCGCTCTTCAGGCCAACTCTCCCGGTACGGTTATCACTGAAGAAGCTGCCGGAGCAGAAGCCATGTTAATTCAGGAAGGGTTTAATCGCGCCCAGCGTGAAATTTCCCTTGACGCTCAGGGCAAGGTAGAGGAATACGAACTCAACCTGGTCCTGACCTTCACCATGACAGACAGCCAAGGCAATGAACTCATCCCTACCTCACGAATATCGGCAACCCGCCAGCTGCCTTACGATGAAGATGACGCGGCGGCCAAGCAGGAAGAAATGTCACTCTTGTATTCGGACATGGAAAAAAGCATTGCCGACCGCCTGATCCGTCGCATCACTTCCCCAGATGTCATTACGACCTATCTGGAACACAATCCAAGCCCGGGGTTTGTGCCCGCACAGTAGAATGGGACAAACCTTTAACCATGATTCGTTTGCCAACCATCTTATCCAGCCTGACACAGCGCTGGATACGCTTTATTGCGTTTGTGCCGACGAACTCTTGCTACGCAATGAAACCGTTGACAGCATACGGCAGATATGCCGGGATAAAGGTTATAACGAACGTACCAGCCTGATTCTTGACGCCAATGGCAACTGGAATGCCATTCAGGAATGCACCCAAAGCATTTCCCTGTTTGGCGATCTGAAAATCCTGGAAATCACCATTCCCACCGGCAAACCAGGTAAAACCGGTGCCACGGCACTGATCAATCTTGCCACACAGGTACAAAAAGGTGAAATTACCGACACCATTATCGTTATCAGCCTGCCCAAACTGGACAAAACCACGGCCAAAACCAAATGGGCCCAACAGTTGCTGGCAGCCGCTACCGTTGTCAATATTGCCAACATTGATCGCCAGCAATTGCCCGCCTGGATCAAACAACGCCTGAAACGGCAAAACCAGTCTGTCGATGAGGCCACGCTTGCCTGGATGACTGACAAAGTGGAAGGCAACCTGTTTGCCGCCCATCAGGAAATTCTTAAGCTGGGCCTGTTATACCCCGAAGGTCAAATCCAGGCGGAAGATATCGAAATGGCCATTCTGGATGTTGCCCGTTACGATGTTTTTTCCCTGTCCAATGCAATGCTCGAGGGCAATGGACAAAGAACAGTCAGGATGATCCAGGGGCTTAAAGCCGAAGGCGAGGCACTGCCGCTGGTATTGGGTGTCATGACCCGGGAAATACGTACCCTGTACACGCTGGCAACCGCTCGTCAGCAGGGTGAAAACATTGCCGGTTTATTCAGGCAATTGTATATTTTTCCGCCACGCGATAAATTAATACGCCAGGCCCTTGAAAGGCTCTCGTTAAAACAGTTAATGGGCATGATTCAGCACGCCCATGACATAGACCGCCTCTTCAAAGGCTACCCCGTTAATGGCCGCATGGACGATGCCTGGGAAGAAATCACCCGACTGGCCTTAAAAGTCGTGAACCCGGCCATTTTATGAATAACAAGGTTGATATTTAACAATGACGCAATCTGTAAATGAACTCATGGAGCAAATCGGCATACAGGCCCGTAAAGCATCCAAATACATCATGCAAGCCAGTGACGAGCAAAAGTCAACGGCCTTGCGTTTCATGGCGCAACGTCTGCTTGAACAAGCCGACCATCTGAAAGCTGAAAATGCCAAAGATCTGGAAAATGCCAGTAACAACAATCTGGAACCTGCCCTGCTCGACCGGCTGACCCTTTCCGACAAAGCCCTCAACCTAATGGCCACCGGACTTAAGCAAATTGCCGCGATGGCAGATCCGGTGGGCAGTTTAAGTGCCACTCGTGTCCTGCCCAATGGCATTAACATCGCCCAAATGCGGGTACCGCTTGGCGTAATTGGCATTATTTACGAGTCACGCCCTAATGTCACCATTGATGCTGCCGCACTTTGCCTGAAATCGGGCAATGCCACAATTTTACGCGGTGGTAGCGAGGCCTTTCATTCAAACCTGGCCCTGGGTAATGTCATTCGCGAAGGGCTGGCACATGCTGGTTTGCCTGAATCGGTTGTACAAGTGGTCAGCACCACCGACCGTGCCGCGGTAGGAAAACTGATTACCATGACCGAATACGTGGACGTGATTATTCCCCGCGGTGGTAAAAACCTGATCAAGCGCCTTAGCGAAGAAGCCCGGGTTCCCCTGATCAAGCACCTGGACGGAAACTGCCACATTTATGTTGACCAGCACGCTGATCCTGAAAAAGCCTTTCAGGTTGCCCTGCATGCCAAAACATTCCGCTATGGCATTTGTGGCACCATGGAAACCTTGCTGGTGCATGCCAGCATTGCCCAGGAAGTATTGCCCCGTCTGGCACAAGCCTATGCCGAACATCAGGTAGAGCTGCGCGGCTGCGAAAAAACCCTCACCTTCATTCCTGATGCGAAACCGGCTACCGAAGAAGACTGGGATACCGAATACCTGGGACCGATTCTGGCCATCCGCGTGGTAGACAGCCTTGAACAGGCTATTGAGCACATCGCCCGGCACAGTTCGGGCCATACCGAGTCCATCATTACCGAACGGATTCACGAAGCTACCCTGTTTCAAAGACAGGTTGATTCCAGTTCGGTATATGTTAACCTGCCTACCGTCTTTGCCGATGGCTTTGAGTATGGCCTAGGTGCGGAAATCGGCATTTCCACCAACCGTCTGCATGCCCGTGGCCCCGTAGGCCTCGAAGGCCTTACCACCTACAAGTGGGTACTTAACGGTAACGGCCAACTTCGCAAATAAGGGTAACAAAATGCTGTATTTATGGCTTAAAACACTGCATATCGTTTTTGTCACCTCCTGGTTTGCCGGGCTTTTTTACCTGCCACGCATTTATGTCAACATGGCGCAAACCCCCAACCCTGATGCTTATCAGGCCATGCTGGGCATGGCTGCCCGCCTGCTACGTTTTACCAACAAACTGGCCATCCCCGCCGTCATCTTCGGCCTGTGGATGATGATCCAGTTCAAAATCGGCCTTACCGACGGCTGGATGCACGCCAAACTGATTCTGGTCGCCGGTGTACTTGGCTATCATTACACCTGCGCCCGCCTATACCGGCAATTCGAACAAAACAAAAATACACGCTCTCATGTTTACTACCGCTGGTTTAACGAGATACCCGTCTTTTTGTTGCTGTTCATCGTTGCGCTGGTCATTATCAAACCTTTTTAAAAAACAATATACATGTCTGAAGACAACACACCACCCCGCAAGAAGCTCGTATTAAAAAAACCGGCCAGCCAAACTGAAAAAACCACCGGTAACGACTCTCCAAAGCCGCGCCTGCGTTCCGGTGCGCGCGCCCGCAATGTTGCACTGGCCAATTTTGCCGAGTCCAGCACGAGCGCTGACGAAACCATCAAAAACAAGCTTGAGTCTCGCCCCCTGCCCCGCACGGCCGGCTATGCCAAGCATCGCCCAAGCCTTGCCGACCGCTTAAACCGTGGTGCCGAAACGATCGGGCAATTTCCCGACCCGCAAAAAAGCCCCACAAAACCGGCTGTGGTCAAAGGAGACTCGTCCTACGAGGCATCAACACATCCCCGCAAAGAACCAAGCAGGCAAAAAACCCAATTCCGGAACACTGAAATATTCCGGGTCTTTGCCCCCTGCCCCCAGGGGCTTGAAGAAGTCCTGTTCGAGGAAATCAGCGCACTGGGCTTTGAAAACGTGGAAAAAGGACGTGCCGGATGTGCTTTTAGCAGCGACTGGATGGGCATCATGCG
>Ga0172382_10004563_pt1 | contig 21166 bp, 18 predicted proteins | sample Leawel138RmetaG_FD_122245 | JGI IMG/M metagenome (GOLD analysis project Ga0172382, IMG submission 122245) | Leachate microbial communities from a municipal landfill in Southern Ontario, Canada - Leachate well 138R metaG | ecosystem: Engineered > Solid waste > Landfill > Unclassified | place... | reverse complement strand
CATCTTGGCAATAATTCTCCCTTTAATCTCTTGAGAGTCTTCTTGCTCTAAAACGGTTAGGCCATCCATAAAGGTGTTTGCAAATTCACTTAAATTAGGTTTAATGACATCAACGCCGTAGGGGAGAGACTGGAGGAGGTCGCCCCCTTTAATATCCAAGATTACCCTTTTACCTTGAGCTTTGGCCTCTTTTACAAAATCGGTGTAAAGAGAGGGGGAGTAGCCGGGACTCCGTGTCCCAGAGATGACTAGAGTGGCACTCTCTTGTAAAGCTGTTTTAAACTGCTCAACAATCATCTCTTCAGTCCCCTGAGCCACCTCCTGTGGTTCTTCTACTAGCTCTGTAGTTGTTTTATTATTACTGTTAATAATGGTGGTGCAGGTGCGAATAGTACTCCGGGAGTCGCTCCAAAAAAGTTCTATACCATCACCTTTCAACATCTCGATGAATTCTTGGGTACGGTGGGAGCCAAGGTGGGTTAGATGGATAGCTTTGCCTCCCAGTTGAGCAATAACACGGGCTACGTTGACCCCTTTACCCGAAGCATCGAGGCGGTAATGGTCCGATCTATTAACTTCTCCTTCCAAGAAGGTCTCAAATACCATAGTTCTTTGAAATGTTGGGTTTAAACAGACAACCAGAACTTTATTCACTTCTATCCTCCACAAGAAAAGAGATCTCTAATTTTTCCCGCTCTAGCACTAATTTTCGCAGTTTAACGCCTGCTAATTTAAACATCCTCAGGCTGGCGGTAATTGAATCGGTTCCCTCATATTTATTGCTAAGGTAGACCACCTCTGTAATTCCCGCTTGAATGATGGCTTTAGCACACTCATTACAGGGAAAGAGGGCGACGTAGATCGAGCACTCTTTTAAATCGCGGGAAATACTGTTCAAAATTGCATTGAGTTCAGCGTGGCACACATAGGGGTACTTCGTCTCTAAGTAGGCCCCCTCTCTAGCCCAAGGCAGCTCATCATCGCTACAGGCGGCGGGGAAGCCGTTGTAGCCCACTCCTACGATTTTTTTGTCGGGGTTTACAATACAAGCCCCCACTTGGGTATTAGGGTCTTTGCTCCGTTGGGCCGACAGGAGAGCTATTCCCATAAAATACTCATCCCAACTAATGTAATCGGTGCGTTTCATAGTTCTCCTCCTAAAAAAGTGAGAATCTCGTCCATTAACTCCTTTTGCACCGAGTTGTACATTAATAGAACATGTTTACGGTGTGTTGCTTGCATAGCCGTGGGGCGAGATTTAAAGTTTTTGGAATTAACCCCATGCCCTATTATGCTGAGGTTTTCAAATCGAATGGTTTGGTCTCCCCGGTCGTGGATGGCCAGTAAGGGAGCGGTTATTTGCGGTAAGTTTTTCCTGATTTTCTTTAAAGCATGCATAAAACTGACTCCCCCCTGTACAAAGCTCCCTTTATAACCAATCCAGAGTTCGTCCCCGTCATTCACTTCTTGTCCCCCCTTGTAGATTGAAGGCGAGAGGGCGGGGGTGAAGAGGGCCACAATTCGCATCAGGTAGAAGAGCCAGTTCTGCACCGCCCCTAGGCGTAAATCGTTGAGGAAGACGGGTGCCGCGATTGTAACGAGAGCATCGGGGGCCTCTGCTCCTTTGAGTTCTTCTCCCGCTAAAAGGGTCATCGCCCCTCCCATACTGGTTCCTAAAAGAAAAAGGGTATCGTACTCTTGCCGTTTTGTGAGGAAGAACTCTTTCAGGTAGGTGTACCATTGGGTAAAAGTTGTCCCATAGAGGTCCTCGGGAGAGGTGCCAAATCCCGGTAACAGGGGGGCATAAACATCGTAGCCCGCTTCATAAGCTCTTTGAGCGGCATAGGTGAAACTATAAGGGGTGCTGGGGTAGCCGTGCACCATGATTATAGCGCGATTGGCCTCCTCGGGGTGCTTTAGAGTGATGGGGAGGCAACGGGGGTCAAAAACTTTATCCAAGGAGACGGTGAGTTTGACTCCCTCCTCTTCACGGTAGCCCCACAGTTGGGAGCTCCACCCTAATATGAGCAGAAGGACTACAATTACGATAAATGCCATCATGAGCTCAGAATAGACGAAAAGTTAGCTTGAGACAAGTAAAACGGCTCCTCAAAGAGGAACCGTTGGTAACTATTTTTACATAAAGACCGCTAGGGCTGGCCTTAAACCGTTGATTAAAGGTTCCATAAAAGGTACCACGGCTAACAATACACCAGCGGCTACTGCCGAACCTATAACACCGGCTACGTTGGGACCCATTGCGTGCATTAAGAGGAAGTTCTGTGGGTTGTACTCTTGGCCGACTTTACTGGAGACTCTGGCAGCCATGGGGACCGCAGAAACACCGGCTGATCCAATTAGGGGATTGATGGGGTGTTTGGGGTCAATTTTGTTCATCAGTTTGGCAATTAATACCCCGGCAGCCGTTCCAAAGCCGAAAGCAATCATTCCGAGCACCAAAATACCTAAGGTGTTGAGGTTAAGAAAGCCGGTAGCTTCCATCTTGGAACCAACCGAGAGACCCAAGAAGATAGTGACCGTATTCATTAGAGCGTTTTGCATTGTGTCACTGAGGCGATTAACGACGCCACACTCTCTGGCGAGGTTGCCAAACATGAGGGCACCAATTAAAGGTGTTGCTGATGGCAAGAGGATAGCACAGATTGTCAGTACCGAAATGGGGAAGAGGATCTTCTCAATTTTAGAAACCGGCCTCAGCTGTTGCATCCTGATTAACCGCTCATTTTTAGTAGTTAGCGCCCTCATAATCGGAGGCTGGATTATAGGGACGAGGGCCATGTAAGAATAGGCGGCGACTGCTATCGACCCCAATAGGTCGGGAGCCAGCCGGCTGGTAACATAGATAGCCGTTGGTCCGTCAGCTCCTCCAATAATCCCAATCGAAGCGGCAGCGTGGAGGTCAAAGTTTATTCCTGGGATAAAACTCAGCCCAAGGGCTCCCAAGAGTGCAATGAAAATTCCAAACTGGGCTGCGGCGCCTAACAAGAGGGTCTTGGGATTGGCAATGAGGGGGCCAAAGTCTGTTAAGGCGCCCACCCCGATAAAGATCAGGATAGGGAAAAGACCCGTCTCAATTCCGGCATCATACAGAATCTTAATAAAGCCGACGGCACCCAAATCACTGGTTGGGTCCATTCCGGCGATGTAAGCAAAAGGGATATTGGCTAAAATACAGCCAAACCCGATGGGGACTAACAGAAGAGGTTCAAACCCCTTGGCAATTGCCAGATAGAGGAGCACAAACCCTACGAGAATCATCACCGCATTGCCCCAGCCGCCTGCTGAGAGGAAACCGAGGAGTCCGGTTGTTTGCCATAATTGTGAGAATGCTTGTCCAATCATACTACTACTCCCTATCCTAGAACCATAAGCAGGTCATCAGCCATTAGTTGATCACCTTGTTTTACTAATATTCGTTTTACCGAGCCGGCGACAGGCGCAAAAATCTCATTCTCCATCTTCATCGCCTCCATCACCATTAAAATACCATTCTCCTCAACTCGGTCGCCCTCTTTAACTTCAATCCTTAAAACTAACCCCGGCATTGGTGCTCTAATTTCACTATCGCTAGTAGCAGGAGTTGGGTTTGTGGCAACTGCAGCCGGTTTAGGATTAGCTACGGGGCCAGGATTGGAAGGATTGCCTCCAATTACCAACAGGACATCATCAGCGTTAAGTTGATCGCCCTGTTTAACTCTAATTTCTGTAACAACACCGGCGATGGGCGCAAAAATTTCGTTCTCCATCTTCATCGCTTCCATCACCATCAATACATCATTCTCGCTGACATTATCGCCAACTTTGACGTTGGTGCGGAGGATTAAGCCTGGCATGGGAGCTTTGACTTCAACGGCTTTAGCGGGGGCATTTGTGACTACAGCCACCTGTTCAATACCCTCTTTGACATTAATATTGTAAGGCACGCCATCCACAAAAGCCTGTTCACCTTTAAGTTGAACGGTGTAGGTGGTGTTGTTGACTGTAATGGTGTAATCACTGTCACCGGTTTTAGCAGGGGCGGCCACCTTTTTCTCTTTGCTCTTGAGGCGAACGCCATTTACCCGAGCGTTTCCGGTGAGGTAGAGAATCCCTTTCTCTTTACAGGAGGCGGCAATGAAGATATTTTCATCGGTTATGGGGAGATTCTCTGCCTTTAACATCTCAATCGCGGCGTCGCGTCCTTTTTTGGGATCTTTATCGTTGATATCAACCGCCTTCTCGGTGGTTGGTTCGAGTTTGAGCTGTTCGCTGGAAATCTTAACAACCTCGTCATCCGGGGTAACCGGAGTTTTTCCAAAATAGCCGAGAACCATCTTACCATACCCTTCGGCAATCTTCTGCCAAGGGCCAAACATGACGTTATTGAAAGCCTGTTGGAAATAAAATTGTGATACCGGGGTAACACTGGTAGCATAACCGCCCTTAGCCACAACATCTCCCATCGCCTTGGTAATATCGCTATATTTACTCATCAAACCGTTGTCCCGTAACATCTGGGTGTTGGCCGTGAGGGCTCCTCCCGGCAGAGGGGAGAAGGGGATGAGGGGGTTGACCATAGTTGCCTCGGGGGGCAAGAAATAGTCCGACATACACTCTTCAAAGATTTGCTCAGCCTCCATCACCTTGTCGATATCGATATCGAGGGTGAAGTCGGTTCCTCTGAGGGCATGCCACATCGTAATTACATCGGGCTGACAAGTGCCCCCCGAAACGGGGACAAGGGAGAGGTCAACCTGGTCGGCACCTGCCTCTAAGGCGCTGATGTACTGGTAGATACAGACGCCGGCGGTATCGTGGGAGTGGAAAACGATATTCATCTCTTTGCCGAGTAACTTACGGGCCCGTTTAATGGTCTCGTGGACAATCTTAGGGGTACTGGTCCCTGAGGCGTCTTTGAAACAGACCGAGTCATAGGGGATGCCCGCATCGAGAATGTCGCGCAAGGTTTTCTCGTAGAACTCTGGATCGTGGGCGCCGGTTGCCCCGGGAGGGAGGGCCATCATGGTGACACAAACCTCGTGCCTTAAGCCGGCTTCGTGAATTGAGCGCCCGCTATCGATTAAGTTATCGACATCATTGAGGGCGTCAAAGTTACGAATAGTCGAAATTCCGTGTTTCTTGAAAAGTTTGGCATGCAGGTCAATTATGTCGCGGGGTTGAGAATCTAGACCTACTACGTTAATACCCCTAGAGAGGGTCTGCAGGTCGGCATCCTTTCCGGCAACACGACGGAATTCGTCCATCATATCAAAAGCATCTTCATTGGTGTAGAAGTAGAGGGATTGGAAACGGGCTCCTCCACCTGCCTCAAAGTGGGTTATACCGGCGGCTCTGGCCGCTTCCACTGCCGGCATAAAATCTTTAGTAAAAACTCTGGCTCCATAGACGGACTGAAAGCCATCTCTGAAGGCTGTACACATAAATTTTACCTTTTTCATAGGGGCTCCTTAGCTTCTTTTAATGTTTTGGTGATCGCGCAATTGCTGCAACAATAGCGGCAGCAACTTGTGCCCCCTCAGCTTCAGCAGAGGCTCCTTGAAAAGGAGGTTTTGAGGCATTCGATTTGTCAGGAAGATATTTTCTTACCAGCAGGGAGAGAAATTTTGTCGAAAAGACTAACAAAACCAGAAAAACAAAGACGACTCCCATCCCTAAAAGCATGATAATAATCCCATTGTTAATTTGGGTTAGAAGTATCTCTCGAGGTAATTGTTGTAGCATGTGCTGTGCTCCTTAATCTTTGCTATACACCAATTTCGGTGCATGATTTTAAAGTCAATCTACTATAGCGGGAAAGTGGAGCTCTTTCAAGGTGTTTTGCCTCCCTTGTAATTTAATTAACCACTCGCTACATTCAGTACTTGAGAGAGGTTCTGTGGAGAGGAGCAATGCGCACTCTGGCGGGGATTATTATCATCGGCTCAACAGAGCCGGTAGCCAAGAGGCTCAGGGGATAGCCAAATATCTGGAAGAGAGGATGGCGTACTATGAAGAGTTTTGAGCGCTTAAAATGGAGGACCCTCGGGAGAGAAAATCTCCTACATGGGGGTATCTTCAGTGTTAATAGAGTTGAAAGAGAGTCCTCAGATGGAAGGGTTGGCTCTTTTATTGAGATAGATGCCCCCCAATGGGCTACCGTTATCCCGTGGTTCCGTTCAAAGGAGGGCCTTCCCCATTTCCTGATGGTACGTCAGTATCGTCATGGCAGTGACTCCATAACCATCGAATTCCCCGCCGGTACGGTCGACCAAGATGAAGAGGTGCAAACTGCAGCCCTGCGTGAACTGCGCGAAGAGACCGGTTATATTCCGACGGGAAAAGTTCACCAAATTGGCAACATCTCACCTAACCCCGCTTTTATGAATAACCGAGTCTGGTTTTTCCTAGTTGAGGGGGTCAAAAAAGTGGGGGGTCAACAGCTGGACCGTAACGAGCAACTCGACATCTTAGAAGTACCGGTGCAAGCGGTGGTAGACTCAATGGGTAGTGGCCTCTATGATAATGGCATAATGATGATTGCGCAGGCCTATTTCTTACGCTTTGCGCAAAATAGAAGAGATCTCTTGCAGTAGGGGGATTTATGAGGAAAATCGGTATAGCTCTTGTTCTGATCCTGGCAGCCTTTTTTTTAAGCAGTTGTCACTCCGTATCTCTAGTTGAAAAAAGTCGTACAATTTCGGTACAGGCGACGGGGAGCCTCACCGTAGAGCCCGACACAGCAACGCTGGGGGTGACGGTGAGTGAACTGGCGTCAACCACTAGTGAAGCGCAACAGTTGGCGAATCAGAAAATAGACAAACTACTCCAGATAGCGCTCAGTTTAGGCATTGGCGAGAAGGATATCAAAACAACATCCCTAGAATTCTTTCCTGAGTACCAATGGAAAGATGAGGAGCAGGTCTTAGTTGGCCAAAGGGTGCGGCAACGTCTGGCAATAGTGGTTAAAGAGCTCGAAAAAACCCTGCCTTCCTTAATCGACCAAGTAGCGACCCTTAACGGTGTAACAATGGGGCAGATTGCTTTTTCCAAAGGTGAGACCGCAGATGAGTATAGGATAAGCAGGACTCTGGCAATACAAAAGGCTATTGAGAAGGCTTCCAACTACGCAGAAGCTGTCGGAATGAAATTGGGTAAACCTCTTGTGATTAACGACTACTCAGCAGCCGATGCTAAAAATGCTCCGGTAGCGATGATGGCGCGCTCAGTGGCAGAGGGCTACAGTGGTGCTCAAGTGCCTACCGGCACCCTCGATATCACGAGCACGGTTACGGTGCTCTTTGAGCTATTGTAAAAGGAGCTCCTTCTCGGCAGTTTCACTGAGGGTCATCACTACATGGAGGCGCTGGCCCTCTTCAATATATTTATCACCCCTCTTAAAGCCGAGTGAGGCATAAAAATTGGAGGCTTGCACTTGTGAGTGGACGTAGATACGCTCCTTTCGGTAGAGCTCACGTGCCCTTTTGACGCCTTCAATAACCAGCAAGCGTCCCAATTTATTACCCCGATACTCTTTTAAGAGGGCGATTCTTTCCAGTTTTAGCCCCTCTTCAGTTTTACGTATCCGCAGGGTTCCAATGGGATGAGCCCCCTTTGTTAACAGTAGATGGGCACTCAAGGCATCGTTGGAATCTTGCTCTACTTCAGAGGGGACCGCCTGCTCTTCAATAAAAACCCTCCGCCTGATTTCACGGCAAGAATCCATTGTGAGGGGCATTGAGGCTTCCACAGGGATAAAGACGAATACCAGGCTATCAATTTCTTTCATTCTTTGGCCTTAATATGGTAGAGCCGCCCGGAGAAGTCTCCCATTACCCTTGTCTCTTGGTCGTACCCCTCTCCGGTGAATTGCTGGTTGAGTACAATCCCATGGTAGGCTAACAGGTCCCCGCCAACCGTGTAAAACTCAACTTCGTTCTCAAGGGCAATTTTTTCACTGACAATGCGCTGGAGAGCCCCGTCATTTTTGATTTTGATGGGCGAGTACTTGTTGAGGAGCGTCCCGAAACTCCTTATGTCGATATATTCCAGTCGAGGAGCGACTGTATAGACTTTAGTGACATCAACTATAGGGACCTTTAAGATGTCTTGGGGTGCACTGGTGTGAGCGTGTTGCTGAAAGAGGAGTACCAGCATCTCAGTCCTGTCTCGGTTAGTCACAGCCCAGAGGGTTCTGTTCGCCCCTGTCGGTTCAAGACGGAAAAACTCTCCATACTGAAAGAGGGCCCGGTGCGATTTGTAAAAAGCAATTTGTCGCTCGATAGTGATCTTCTCCTGTTTGGAGAGGAGCAGGAGGTCTACCTCGTACCCTAAGAGGCCAAAGGCGGCTACATTGAAACGGGACTCAAGGGAAGAGTTCCGCAGAGTTTGGTGGCTGGGGGAATCAGCGACCCGATTGGCCATCGTGGAGAGGGGGTAGGCATAGCTACTGCCCTCTTGGATTGCTAGGCGGCTGAAGGGATCGCTATTCTCACTCACCAGCGCTTGGCTCATATAACAGAGGATACCGAGGTCAAACCGTCCACCACCGCTGGCACTCCCTTCAAAAAGGATATTGGGGAAAGCCTCTACAAAGCGCTGTAAGAGGGCGTAGAGTCCCAACATATAACGGTGGTTAAACTCATCTTGGCGGAAAGAGCCCCTTAGTGAGTACATATCACTGAATGTGCGGTTCATATCCCACTTAACATAATCGACCTTGGCGACCTTCCAAATAGTGGAGAGGGTATCAAAAAGATAATCACGCACCTCACTGTTGGTAAAGTCGAGAATATACTGACTTCTCCCTACCGCCGGTGTTGAATTGGGAAGGCCTACCAACCAGTCGGGGTGCTCCTTAAAAAGCTGGCTCTTTCGACTCACCATCTCCGGTTCACAATAGAGACCAAACAACAGCCCGAGGGAGTGGATTTTTTTAGAAAAATCGGCGATCCCTTCGGGAAATTTTTTAGTGTTGGTAAACCAATCGCCCAGTGAGGTACTCTCATCTTCACGACTGGCAAACCACCCATCATCCAAGACAAAGAGTTCAATCCCTAAGTCTGCGGCGGCTTTGGCCAATTTTAACAAGGAGGCAGCGGTAAAGTTGAAATAAGTTGCCTGCCAGTTGTTGAAAAGGACCGGTCGCTCGAAATGCTTCCCCTTTGCCCGAATTATATGGGAGTTGATGAACCGGTGGAAGTTGCCACTGGCTCCATTGAGTCCCTCATGGGAGAAGGTCAAAATAGCTTCAGGGGCAGAGAATTTCTCGCCACTAAAGAGTTGCCATCCAAAAGTCGCGGGGTTGAGCCCGGTTAAGAGGCGGACTTGCCGGCGCTCGGTGACTTCGACGCTTTGAGCGTGATCTCCACTGTAGATTAAATTACAGCCGTAACAGTTGCCGTGAAACTCTGTACACCCCTGTTCGGCTAAAAAGAGGGCCGGGTTATGAAAATGGGAACTGCTACCGGTCTTTGAGTCGTTGACATGGATGCCGCTACGTAGTGGTGTCCTAGTTCTATGGCGCTCTCGTCCCCAAGCGCCGTCAAAAGTGATTAAATCATAAGTGCCGACCGGTAAATCTAGTTGTAAACTGGCAATTCTTCTGAGGTCGACCTTCTCCTGCCCTTCGTTGGTCAAGGTGACCCGCCGGGTGATCACATCGGTCTGTTCAAAGACAGAGTAAATTAGCTCGAGTCTCAAAAGGGCACTCTTTTCAGAGAGTACTACTATTAAAGTGGAGCACTCATCACTATTTCCGTAAGATTCGGGGAGGTTGGCGAAAGAGCGCGGTTTGCCCTTGATTATCCGGTGCTCTTTATAGAGGAAATCGGCCACCCGATTGCCGTCAGCCAGGGAGTAGAGCAGGGCACTTTCACGGTAATCGCCCTTAGCGTAAAAAGAATACTCCAAACAGATGTTGTTGAGGGAGTAGGTGGGGTGTTCTTCGTTATAGGCGACGGCGTGTTCCAAAGGGAGAGTATTTTTAAAGTAGAGGGGTTGTAATGGCAGGTCGCTGTTAATCCGTCTCCCATAGTAGAGATGCTCCAAGTGGTTAGTTGCATTAACCCTAAAGAGGTAACTGGTGTTCTTCGTGTGGAGAGTGAACTCCTTATTTTTCTCGCTAATCATCGGTAACTCCTATTAGATGAGAGTTGTAGCAGTGACTTTTCCGTGGTAATATCACCTTGATGCAGTATAGCGTGCTGTGAATGATTTGTAAAATAATTGAAACAAATATTAGTTTTGATGCGGGAGAGAGCTATGGATGTAAAAAGGCTTGAGTTGTGGAAAGATAGAAATGCTACTGTCCTTTCGAACGAATCGTTAAGGACTGTCATTGAAGACCGCGGAGGAATGGTCCTCGAACTTAGTAACCTAAATGCGACCGGGGGGCGCGTGAATGCCCATCCACTCTACTGGTTCCACGGGAAAGGGCCCGCAGTAGAAGAAGATGTTAATGCCTCATTTTACGGCAATAGCGGACTCCTCTATAATTTAGCAGGAAACTTCTTGTGTTTTCCAAACTTTGGAGGAGACCACGAGTTTGACGGCGTTATGCACGAAGCCCACGGTTGGAGTGCCAATTTAAAATGGAATGTCGTTAAGTACGGCACAGATGCCGAGTCGGGCGCTAATTGGCTCTTGTCAACAATGGTTAGTGGCAATGCCGGCTACCCCTTTAAGGCTTGGAAACTCGATTTGGTAGTCCCCGGACACCCTGTCCTCTACACCAGCTTTTTAGTCAAAAATACCGGCGATAAACCACTGCCGGCAGTAGCTGCGTGGCACAATACGGTTGGTAGCCCCTTCTTAGAGAGTGGCTGTGTAATTAACTTAAGCGCCGAGTCGTTTGTCACCATAATTGAGGCATCAGAATTCCAGAAAACGGGACGCTTAGCCTTTAATCAAGAGTTTGATGATTTAAGCAAAGCCCCGTTGAAGAAAGAGGGGACCTGTGACCTCTCAATAGTTCCCGGGATGATTGGTTATACCGACTTTGTGGCCGGGCGGATTCCCGACAGTGCCAAACTGGGGTGGAGTAGCGTCATCAATCCACGTCAAAAGATGATTTACCTCTCTTTCTTCCCTGGTCCCGATGCGGTACAAGCGGATGAGATTCCCTTCTACTTTAACAATATGTGGATGCAGTACGGTGGGCGATCATTCACCCCTTGGGCCCTTTATGAGGGGGGCGCCGACCAGACTTTCTGTTTGGGAGTTGAAAACAGCATAAGCTACTACGCCAATGGCCTTAAAGAGGCGGTTGAAAACCAGAGCCTCTTAGGGGCTCCGACAACCTTTATGCTTCCTGTGGGGGAGCGACGCGTACAGCGCTACGGCACTGCTTTTAGTGCTTTTGAGAATAGCAAACTAACCGGCGGAGTTCAGTCGATTGAGCAAAGCGCAGAGGGGCTTATCTTGAAGCAGGGGAAAGCCTCTGAACTGTTAACTTGCGACTCCACCTTCACCCTCCTTAAAGAGATTGAAAAGAGAGTCCTAGATTAGGCTTTTAAGTGTTGCAATAAAATGTCCTCTGTAGCATATTACCACTACGGAGGACTTTTTTATGGCGACCTATACCAACGAACCATCAAGGACCTTTAACGAATACCTTTTAATCCCAGGGTACTCTTCTCAAGAATATAATCCTAAAAATGTCGATTTAAAAACCCCTTTGGTGAAATTTAAACGGGGGGAGAGTGCCTCCCTCAATCTCAATATTCCCCTTGTGTCGGCAATTATGCAGTCGGTGAGTGGTGAAGAGATGGCCATAGCCTTGGCTAAGGAGGGTGGTCTCTCCTTCATCTTTGCCAGTCAGTCGATAGAAGAACAGGCTTTGATGGTGAGGCGAGTTAAAAGCCATAAAGCGGGCTTTGTAATCAGCGACTCCAATATTAAGCCGACGGCAACTCTCGCCGAATTGGTGGCTTTGAAGGAGCGAACCGGCCACTCAACCGTAGCCGTTACCGAAGATGGCTCCGCTACCGGTAAATTGTTGGGCATTGTTACCAGTCGTGACTACCGTGTCCACCGGATGGAGAGCACGACACCTGTGGCCACTTTTATGACCAAGAAGGAAGCCTTAGTCTATGGGGATGAGTCTCTCACCTTAACCGAAGCCAACGACATGATCTGGGACCATAAATTGAACACCCTCCCGATTGTCGATAAAGAGGGGCATTTGGTCTCTTTGGTTTTCCGTAAAGACTACGACAACCATAAAGAACACCCCTTAGAGCTCCATGATGGAGCTAAGCGCCTGATGGTAGGTGCCGGTGTTAACACCCACGACTACAAGGAGCGCATACCGGCTTTAGTGGAAGCCGGTGCCGATCTTCTCTGTATTGACTCTTCTGAAGGGTTTACCGAATGGCAGGCTGAAGTTCTCCGTTATGTGGCGCAAAAGTACAAGGGGAAAGTCAAAATCGGCGCCGGGAACGTCGTAGATAGTGATGGCTTTAGGTTTCTAGCTGAAAGTGGGGCCGATTTTGTAAAAGTTGGTATCGGTGGCGGCTCCATCTGTATAACCCGCGAAACCAAAGGGATTGGTCGTGGGCAAGCCTCTGCTCTAATAGAAGTGAGTGCCACACGCGATGATTACTACCAAGAGACCGGTATCTATGTCCCTATCTGTAGTGATGGCGGGATAGTCTACGATCACCATTTAACCTTGGCGCTTGCCATGGGAGCCGACTTCTTAATGCTGGGGCGCTACTTTGCCCGTTTTGATGAGAGTCCAACCAATAAGGTTTTTGTCAATGGTTCTTACATGAAAGAGTACTGGGGAGAGGGTTCAAACCGGGCCCGTAACTGGCAACGCTACAATGGAGGCGAGGGGGGGCACCTCTCTTTTGAAGAGGGGGTGGACTCCTATGTTCCCTACGCCGGGGCCCTCAAAGACAACCTTCAGCTCACTTTGGCCAAAGTACGTTCCACTATGTGTAACTGCGGAGCTCTTAATTTAGGTGAGTTAAAAGAGAGGGCAAAATTAACGGTGGTCTCTGCTACCAGTATTGTTGAAGGGAGCGCCCACGACGTTGTTTTGAAAGAGAGTAGCCACTTCAATTAAAAGAAGGTGCCGACCGGATTCGAACCGGTGAATAGAGGTTTTGCAGACCTTTCCCTTACCACTTGGGTACGGCACCACGCTTATGGGAAGATAACAGAAAATAGGGGGAAGTTCAACCCCGCTTAAATCTTAGAATATGATTTTAATTGAACTTATTTTTAACTAAAACACATTGACACCCCTTTAAACAATCATTATCATTCAAATAAGTTCATTTAATGGGAGTGTAGTAGGTATGGGTCTTATCCCCGCCGACCGACAGAGACAAATTTTAGCTTTAATTGCCCAAGACGGAGTAGTCCAAGTCCAGGAATTAAGTGAACGTTTCGAGGTCAGTGTTTTAACTATTCGCCGTGACCTCGATTATTTGGCTGAACAGGGTTTTATCGAGAGGACCCATGGAGGAGCCACCTTACGCCGCTCTCTCCCTATTGAACCCTCTTATGCTCAAAAATCTATCGAATTCCCCGTTGAAAAAAGGGCAATCGCTAAGGCGGTAAACCACTTGATTGAAGATGGGGATACCCTTTTTATTAACAGTGGTTCAACTACCCTTGAGGTGATTAAAGCCTTAAAGGGTAGGGATGTGACCATCGTAACCAACAATATTGATGCCGCTTGGGTAGCCAATGAAGAGGCTCTCTTTAGACTGATTTTAGTGGGCGGGATTTATAGAAATCGCTCCCACTCTGTCTCGGGAGGGTTGGCCGAACCGGTCATTCAACAAATATTTGCCAATAAGGCTATCATTGGTGTCGATGGTTTTTCTTTAACTTCAGGATTGACGACGCCGGTCGTTGAAGAGGCGGAAACAACGCGTCAAATGATAGAGCGGACTGTCGGAAAAGTAATAGTGGTGGCAGCCAGTCATAAAATTGGCGTTCTCTCCAATTTTAGTACAGTAGACGCCACCCATATCGATATCTTAGTGACCGATGAAGGGGGGCGAAAACTCCTCTCATTAGCGGAGCTAAAAGAGAAAGGAATTGAACTAATTATTGCACAATAGGGGGCAGCAATGGCTTACGAAGAGAATTACAAGGATTGTGTGTGGATTGATTTCGAGACTTTGGAGAACTTTATGGTAGATGTCTTAATTGCCAGCGGGGTTCCCCAAGAGGACGCCCAAATTATTGGTGATGTCTTAATTGAGTCCGACAAAAGGGGCATTGACTCGCATGGAATAGGGCGCCTGAAGCCAATCTACATCGACCGTATAGATAAAGGTATTTTAAACCCAATCACTAAGATCGAGGTTTTAAAAGATGATAAAACCACCGCCGTTCTCGATGGGCACAACGGAATGGGGCATGTTGTCAGTAAAAGGGCGATGGAGATGGCCATTGAAAAAGCCCGGGAGTACGGGATGGGTATGGTTGCTGTGCGCAACAGCACCCACTATGGGATTGCCGGTTACTACGCCACAATGGCCACCACAAAGGGGATGATTGGTATCACGGGCACCAATGCCCGCCCCTCAATCGCGCCCACTAACGGGGTGGAGAACATGATGGGGACCAACCCTTTGACCTTTGGTTTACCGACCGATGAGGAGTTCCCTTTTGTTCTGGACTGCGCTACCAGTGTCACTCAAAGGGGGAAAATAGAGGTTTATGGACGAGCTGGTAAGGCCCTCCCTGAAGGGTGGGTGATCGGCTTAGACGGGAAAACCAGAACCGACACAGAACAGGTGTTGGTCGACTTAACGACGGGAAAAGCAGCCCTTACCCCGCTTGGCGGTATTGGTGAAGAGACAGGTGGTTACAAAGGATACGGCTACGCAATGGTGGTTGAAATCCTTTCGGCCGCCTTACAGGAGGGCTCATTTATGAAGGCCCTTAACGGGTTTGATGAAAACCAGCAACCGATTCCCTATCCTTTAGGGCACTTCTTTATAGCCATTGACCCGGCTAGGTTTATGGGACTGGAGATCTTTAAAGCCATTGCCGGGACAATTTGCCGCCAACTGAGAGCCTCAAAAAAGGCCCCTGGTGAAAATAGAATCTACACTCCCGGAGAGAAGGAGTGGGAAGCTTGGCTCTACCGTAAAGCGCATGGATGTCCGGTTCCTGAGAGTTTACAGAAAGTGATGGTGCATTTACGCAATCGATTTAAGTTAAATTACGATTTCGATTTTGAACACGAAAGGGGAAAATCATGGGAAAATTAAGAGAGAAAGCGCTCGCCTACCACACTCTAAATGGGGTCCCTGGTAAAGTTTCTGTCGTTCCAACTAAGCCCTGTACCACCTCAGATGAGCTCTCTTTAGCCTATACCCCAGGTGTAGCTGAGCCGGTGCTGGAAATTGCCAACAATCCCGCAGATGCTTACAAATACACTTCTAAGGGGAATTTAGTGGCGGTGATCTCTAATGGGACGGCCATTTTAGGCCTCGGCAATCGGGGGGCATTGGCCTCAAAGCCGGTTATGGAGGGCAAAGGGGTCCTCTTCAAACGTTTTGCCGACATCGATGTTTTCGATATTGAGCTCGATGAAAGGGACCCACAGAAGATTATTGAAATTGTTAAAGCCATGGAAGTCACCTTCGGAGGGATAAACCTCGAAGATATTAAGAGTCCGGAATGTTTTGAGATTGAGCAGAAATTGATTGAAATCTGTAATATTCCGGTTTTCCACGATGATCAGCATGGCACGGCCATTATTACCACTGCCGGCCTTTTAAACGGCGCAGAATTGGTCGGTAAAGCACTCTCTGAAATTAAGGTAGTTTTTAACGGCGCCGGAGCAGCCGGGATCTCGTGTGCCAAGATGTTTGTCGCGGCCGGAGTTAAGTCAGAGAATATCACCATGGTCGACAGTAAAGGGGTCATCTACAAAGGGCGCACGGGGGGAATGAGTAAAGAAAAGGCCGAATTTGCTTCCTCGACGCCGTTGAGGACTTTAAGTGAAGCTCTACAGGGGGCTGACCTCTTTGTGGGTCTCTCTGTCGCCGATTGCCTTACCCCTGAGATGCTTCTCACGATGAATAGAGACCCCATTGTATTTGCAATGAGTAACCCCGACCCCGAGATCAGTTATGAATTGGCAACCGCCACCCGTAGCGATGTTATTATAGCTACAGGGCGGAGCGATTATCCCAATCAAATCAACAATGTTTTGGGCTTCCCTTTTATCTTTAGAGGGGCTTTAGACGTTCAGGCAACCAAGATTTCGGAGGGGATGAAGATGGCCGCCGCTAAAGCTTTAGCGGCCTTAGCCAAAGAAGAGGTGCCCGAAATAGTCAGAAGGGCCTACGGCGGAACAGAGTTCTCATTCGGTCGCCATTACATTGTCCCCAAACCATTTGACCCCCGTGTAATTGAGTGGGAAGCGGTGGCTGTCGCCCAAGCGGCTTGCCGCGAAGGCTTGGCTAAAAAACCAATTGAGGATTGGCAGGCCTACCGACAGAGCCTCGCTAAGCGGATGGCCCATTACTGGTAGGGGACCAAATTCCTTTGAGCTGCTCTTTGGCCTGTTCTAATACCTGCTGGTATTGGCCAGAGAGCTGGTTGAAGTTCCTTTGCAAGAATTGAACAAATTCAGGGTCCTGTTCCATCGAGATATTAGCCCCCGAGCCATACTGCTGACGAAGTTGTTCGCGCTTCTCTTCAAAAATAGGCTGGTACTGTGCTCTAGCCCTTTCCAGCAGTGAGTCGCGTGCTTCGACGTATTTTGCCAAAACTTGACCGATCTTAGCGATAAGTGGTACCGCCTCACTCTGTGGTCCATCAACTATCTCCGCAAGGTGCTGTAGTTTTTCGACTCTTTCGGCGAAAAGAGAATTTTGGGGGAGGGCAATGTTCGCGAGGATGGTAGCTCTAATCCCATCTGCCATCAATTTGCGCTGCTCCTCAGTGGCCTTTTTGAGTTGTTTAGGAATCTTAGAACCGTTATCTTCCAGCTCATTTAAATAAGTTCCGGCTAAGCGACGCCCTTTGTTGAAGAGCTCTTCTTCCCTAATTTTTTGGGGGTCGCCTTCAATGTCTTTAGTTTTTTCGAGGGCAATTTCCCAAGCCGATTTTAAAAGTGACATCTATTTGACTCCTTTATAAAGCATATTCCACACCTAAAGATAGCCTGATACTCGCCTTTGGACAAGTCGCTGGATATGGACTAGGGGTGAAAAAAGCGGTATGGTGCAAATATGTTTTCGAGCGAACAACTATACTACCAAGCGCCCTATTCGAGGGAATTAAGAGCTACAATCATCGCCATCAGAGAAGAGAAGGGAAGCACCGCAGTCATCTTAGATAAGACTATCTTCTACCCGGAAGGGGGCGGGCAACCCGGGGACAGAGGTTTTCTAGACGGTGTAAAAGTTGTCGATACCCAACAAAACAAAGCCACAGAGATTCTCCACTTACTAGAACAACGGGGTACTTTTAGCGTTGGCCAAGAGGTCTCTCTAAAGCTTGACTGGGCTCACCGCTACGACTTTATGCAACAACACTCGGGTCAGCATCTCCTCTCGGGCACCCTTTTCAATCTCTTTAAAATCGGGACAGTGGCCGTCCATTTGGGGCACACAGACCTCTCTATAGAACTTGACGTGGACAACCTCTCTTTCGAGCAGATTAAAGCGGTAGAGGATACTGTAAACCGGGCAATTAGAGAGAATGTCCCTATTGTTGAGCGGACTGTTAAACAGGCGGAGATTCCGTCGCTTGGGCTACGGCGTAGCGTTAAAGTCGACACCGATGTCAGGATTATTACCTTGGAGGGCTATGATGAGATCGCCTGTGGAGGGTTGCACGTTAAAGAGAGCTCAGAGATAGAGTACATTTACTACCTCCGCAGTGAAAGAATTAGGGGTCATTTAAGAACATTCTGGGTCGCCGGTCGGCGTGCCATAGAGGGGATTCGGCGTAACACCATAATAGTCGACTCTGTCGGCACACTCCTTTCTGTTCCTCCGGATGGGATAGTTGAGAGCGTTAGCGCTTTGCAAGCTGAACTCGCCCAAAGCAACTGGGAGCGCAACGTCCATGCAACGGAGGTCGCCAGACTCCTCTTAGAGAAAGCTTATGAGAGTGCACAGAAGGTACAAGGGGTTCCCATCATCCTCTTAGAGGCGAGTGCTTGGCGACAAGATTACTTTAGACAACTACCTGAAGCCTTCACTAAACTCGATGCACTAGCCTTGGCCGTTGTTCGAGAGCGACAAGACGGTAAACTCTCTTGGCTTATTTGCCTAAAAGGGATGGGGGATGAAGGCAAGCTCTTTAACACCATCCGTCAAGAAGCCCTAGTTTTAATTGGGGGTAAAGGGGGCGGGCGACCTCCCATGTGGCAAGGTATTGGGGAGAATAGTGGTTCGAAAGAGGAATTTTTGAAAAAAGTTGAAGCTCTCTTCAGGGAATATTTAAGTGAAAAAGGGACATAGGAATTCTCGAAAATTGAATTTTTTCGCCTCTATCGTCCAGTTTAACGACGAAGGCGACTTGCAATGGGGACACCTCATACAGAAAACCATCGCCCTCATTGCCCTTTTTGTTCTGCTCTACTCAATTGCCCTCTACTTCATTAAAGACCGCTATCATGACATCGGCGCTTGGGTAACTCAACAGATGGGGCTAGTCGGAGTCGCCCTATTTACCTTCTTCGTCGACCTCTTTATCGCTCCCGTAAGTGTCGACATCATATTCCCATTTACCTTCAACTGGTCTCCCGTACCCCTTTTACTGGTAATGTCTTTAGCCTCTATGTTGGGAGGCATTGGAGGGTATTGGATTGGGAGGTCTCTGGGCCACCTTAAACTGATTAAACGGTTTACCGCCAATTTTTCGGTAAACGGGGGACGACTTATAAACCGCTATGGGCCTTGGGCGGTCGTCATTGCGGGCATAACGCCCATTCCCTTCTCAACGGTTTGCTGGTTAACGGGGATGCTCCATGTTAAGTTTTACCCTTTCGCCTTAGCTACCATTACTCGCATTCCCCGCATGATTATCTACTACTTAATCATTAAGGGGGGGCTCGCCTTCATCTTCTAATGCTTTGATAGCCTCACCAATAATCGCTGCCCTTTGGGGTGCATCACCGGTGTAATCCGGGGAGTTTAAGAGGGAGATGACCTCTTCTTGTTCAATGTAGCGCAGTATCGTTGCGTCACTACTTAATAGTTCAGCTAAAGGATTAGCCGCGCCCCTCTGGATAGCCGACCAAGCCTCCAAAGAGTGCTTTCGAATAACCGCATGTAGCACTTGGCGGTCCGCCCCCCGCTTAGTGAGGGTCATTAACAACTTTTCTGTGGCGGCAAAAAGGCCATACTGATTAAGGTTGTATTGGATCCGTTTTTCGTGAAAAGTTAGGTTTTGAACTATTTTGTGGGTTGTTAAGAGAATCTCCTCAGTGGCCAAGAAAATCTCGGGGAAAACAACACGACGGTTAGCCGAATCATCGAGGGTTCGCTCTAAAATATTGTTGGCCGCATTTTCCCAAAGGAGCGCACTCTGGGCAGAGATGAACCGGGCTAGTGAATTGATTTTCTCCGCCATAATAGGGTTGCGCTTAAAAGGCATAGCCGAAGAGCCCACCTGTTTTGCTCCAAAAGGTTCACTCCATTCTCCAATGGGTGGCGATTGTAAAATCCGCAAGTCTAAAGCAAATTTGGCCAAAGAGGCGCTTAAGCCAGCCAGTGCACTGCCAATCTTCCAGTCCTGTTTACGGCTATAAACCTGGGAGGTTACGCTAAACGCTCTAAGGCCCAATTGCTCCATTACCCTCGCCTCAAACTCTTGGGTTGTGATGCCACGCCCCTCTAAAAGCGTTTTGTAGGAGGCACTGGTTCCCACCGCTCCCTTAAGACCTTTGCCTTTGAGAGATTTCCTAACACCTCTGAGGGTCTCTAAATCATCGAGAAGATCTTGAGCTGTTAGAGCTAGGCGGTAGCCGATTGTGGTAACTTCCGCCGGCTGGATGTGGGTAAAGGCAATGCAGGGGTGTTCCAGATTTTCCTCTATCAGGGTCCCTAATCGTCTAATAACTCTAATTAATTCTCCCTCTATTAACTTTAAGGCTCTCTTTTGGCGCAAAACATCCATATTGTCCAAGATATCCATACTGGTAGAGCCGAGATGAATAATTGCTCCGCCAACCGGACATTGCTGGGCAAAACAGATAATTTCAGCCATGAGGTCGTGGTGGATCTCTGCCTCTATCTCACTGGAGCGCTCAATATCGATATTATCCTTTTGTCGCTCTAAGTCGGCAAGTTGTTCGGCACTGACCAGGCCAATCTCTTTTTGGGCTGTCGCTAAGGCAATCCAAATCTTCCGCAAGGTTTTCCGTTTGTAAACTTCGCTGTAGAGCTCGCGCATTGCAGGGGAACCGTAGCGCCAGGTAAAGGGGGAGATATAGGTGGTGTGGTCAAATGAATTGCCCATTACGCCTCCATTATAATAATTTGCTCTCGCTCGGGGCCGACTGAGATGAAACTGATGGGCGCTCCGGTGAGCTCTTCTAAGCGCCTAACATAGGCTTGAGCCTTGGGAGGCAACTCCTGCCAAGTGCGTGCGTCTTTGGTGCTCTCCAGCCACCCATCCACCTCTTCGTAGAGTGGTTGGGCTTTTTCTTGTCCGGCGGTATCGGGCAGGTTAGTGGTAACCTCACCATCAATTTCATAAGCGGTGCAGATTTTTATTTTCTCAAAACTGTCTAAAACGTCGAGTTTGGTAATGGCAATAGAGGTGAATCCATTTAGCCAACAGGAGAAAGAGGCTGCCACCGCATCGAACCATCCGCAGCGGCGGGGTCGTCCGGTAGTTGCCCCAAACTCACCTCCAATGGAGCGTAACTGTTCGCCTTCTTCAGCGTGTAACTCAGTGGGGAAAGGTCCTCCGCCAACGGAGGTGGAGTAGGCTTTAACGACGCCAATAATCTTATCGATGTAGCGGGGGGAGAGACCGGCTCCACTACAGGCGCCCCCGGCAGTGGGGTTACTGCTGGTGGTATAGGGGTAAATACCCCAGTCCAAATCCCTCATAATTCCCAGCTGCCCTTCGAGTAAAACCTCTTTGCCCTCTTGAATCGCCTCACGGAGAACAGGAAGGGTGTCAATGATTTTCTCGCCAAATTTCTGGTTCCAGTGGGCACACT
>Ga0172382_10004561_pt1 | contig 21173 bp, 22 predicted proteins | sample Leawel138RmetaG_FD_122245 | JGI IMG/M metagenome (GOLD analysis project Ga0172382, IMG submission 122245) | Leachate microbial communities from a municipal landfill in Southern Ontario, Canada - Leachate well 138R metaG | ecosystem: Engineered > Solid waste > Landfill > Unclassified | place... | reverse complement strand
CCATCGCGCCGATACCGTCGAACGCGGTCTTGAGCTTGCCCAGGCTCTCCACGGTGGAACCGGGACGCATGTGCTCGTCATGGTCCAGCACGACCAGGCCGTTCTGATCCTTGACCGGCACCACGGACTTGGCGAAGTAGCCGCCCGCCCAGGCTGCCGCGGCACGCTCCTGCGACCGCGCCGCGTAGGCGTCGACGTCCTCGCGGGAGAAGCCCTCGATGGTGGCGATCAGGTCCGCGCCGATGCCCTGTGGGACGAACCCGATCCGGTAGTTGGTCTCGGGATCGCCGGCCCAGGCGCCGCCGTCAGACCCCATCGGGACGCGGCTCATCGACTCCACGCCGCCGGCGAGCACCAGGTCGTCCCAGCCCGACCGCACCTTCTGGGCGCCCAGGTTGACCGCTTCCAGGCCGGAGGCGCAGAACCGGTTGAGCTGGAAGCCACCGGTGGTGTCCGGCAGGCCGGCCACCAGGCCGGCGGTGCGGGCGATGTCTCCGCCCTGGTCGCCGACGGGCGAGACGCAACCCAGGATGAGGTCGCTGATCAGGTTCTCGTCGAGGTCAGGGAAGCGGACGCGCATCTCGTCGATCAGGCCGACGACAAGGTTGACCGGCTTGATCTCGTTCAGGGCGCCGTTTCTCTGCTTGCCGCGGGGGGTGCGGATCGCTTCGTAGATGAAGGCTTCTTCGGACATGTGTTCTCCAGGTCCTGTTCAGGGGTTTCGCGGATTCTCGACCCGCGGGGAGGCTGCTCCTCTGTGCGCGATGCTAGCAGCCTCGCCCAACCGCTTGGTTGGGGCAGTCTGGAGAAACGGTTGTAGGGCGAGCAGACACTAACTCGCACGATCCAGCCGCAGATCGTCCGCGTATGCGTCTGCTCGCGGTTCCGGCGTGCTAGTCCGGGGAGCCCTCGGTGTCGTCGAAGAACGACCACTCGCCGTCGTGCTCGACCTCCATGCGCCAGCCCAGCTCGGAGTTGTCGGCCTTCTGATCGACGAACCAGGCGTGCGCGTCGTCGGCGCTCTCGATGTCTTTGGTGTCGACGACGTCACCCCTGGGATTCAGAACGCGGTAGGTAGCCATGCGCGGGGTGTTCCCATGCTTGCGCGGTCACACACCTGACGTAACAGTTACGCCGACTGCGGCTCCGCAAGCTCATCGAGCGTCGGGTAGTCGATATAGCCGGCCGGCCCCGGGGCATAGAACGTCGCCACATCGGGTTCGTTGAGCTCGGCGCCTGAGGTCAGGCGTTGGACCAGGTCCGGGTTGGCGAGAAAGGCCCGCCCAACGGCGGCGGCGCTGATCACGCCCCAGGTGGCCAGGTTCTCCAGCTCCGCGAAGTCGGTATCGACGTCGCGCGGGGTGTTGAGCACCAACGTGCCCTCCCATTGCGTCCGGATCGCGGCGAATGCGGGAGCTGAGGGTTCACTGACCACATGCAGGTAGGCGATGTTCAGCGACGCGATGCGGCACAGAAGCAGTTCGTACGCGCTGATCTGGTCGACCTCGGTCATGTCCCCTGCGTTGTTCCCGGGCGAGATGCGCAGCCCGACGCGTTCCGGACCGATCTCGGCGGCGACGGCTTCGACGACTTCGGCGGTGAACCGGGCCCTGTTCTGCGGCGATCCGCCGTAGGCATCGGTGCGCTGGTTCACCACTTCGGAGAGGAACTCGTGGAGCAGATATCCATTGGCCGAATGGATTTCGACACCGTCCATACCGGCGTCGACGGCGCGCCGAGCGGCGGCACGGAACTGTCCGATGATTTCTGCGATCTCTGCGGCCGTCAGCGCGCGCGGCACGGGCAACTGCTTCTTCCCGGAGGGCGTGTGCGTCACCAGATCGGCGGCTATGGGCGACGGGCCCACATTCTCGAATCCACTGATCTCGGGGTGGGCCATGCGCCCGACGTGCCAAAGCTGGACGAACATCTTCCCGCCGGCGCCGTGTACCGCCGAGGCGATCTCGGCCCACGCCTCCTGCTGTCTGTCGGTGTACAGACCAGGGGTGTTCAGATATGCGCCGTTGGCCTGCTCACAGACGGCGGTAGCCTCGCTGATGATCAGACCGGCTTCGGCGCGCTGCGCGTAGTACTGGGCGGCCAGCGACGACGGCGTGCCGTCCGCGTCGGCGCGTGATCTGGTCAACGGCGCCATGAAGATTCGGTTCTCGGCAGTGACGCCACCGACCTGGATGGGTTTCAGCAGAGCGGAGCCTGCGCCGAGGGTGAAAGCCATGTCGCAATCAGCACCCGTCGATCCGGATTCATTCCCGGCATTCGTGTCGACGACGCATTCCTGCGCGCCGGGGGCACATGCCCGACGACATCGGAGTAGCGCACCACGGGAGCCCACCCCGTTAGGCTTCGACACCGTGACGGTGCGACGCCTACAGCCTTACGCGGTGACCATCTTCGCCGAGATGTCGGCGTTGGCAGCCCGGGTCGGCGCGGTGAACCTCGGGCAGGGATTCCCCGACGAAGACGGACCCCCGGCGATGCTCAAGGCCGCGGAGAACGCCATCGCCGAGGGAGTCAACCAGTACCCGCCAGGCCTGGGCATCGCGCCGCTGCGTCAGGCCATCGCCGATCAGCGCAGGCGGCGTTACGGAAGCGAATACGACCCGGACACCGAGGTGCTCGTCACCGTCGGCGCCACCGAGGCCATCGCCGCGGCGATCCTCGGTCTCGTGGAACCCGACTCCGAGGTTCTGCTGATCGAACCCTTCTACGACTCGTACTCCCCCGTCATCGCGATGGCCGGATGCCACCGGCGCGCGGTCCCGATGGTTCGTGACGGTCGGGGTTTCGCGATCGACGTCGAGGGACTGCGGCGCGCGGTGACCCCGAAGACGCGGGCGTTGATCCTCAACTCACCACACAATCCCACCGGTTCGGTGGCCAGCGACGACGAACTTCGCGCCGTGGCAGAGCTTGCCATCTCGGCCGACCTGCTGGTGATCACCGACGAGGTCTACGAACATCTGGTCTTCGACGGCAGGCGACACCGGCCACTGGCCGATTATCCGGGCATGGCCGGACGCACGATCACCATTTCCAGCGCGGGCAAGATGTTCAACGTCACCGGATGGAAGATCGGGTGGGCCTGCGGGCCAAGCGATCTCATCGCCGGCGTACGTGCGGCCAAGCAGTACCTCAGTTATGTCGGCGGTGCGCCGTTCCAGCCTGCGGTCGCACACGCGCTGGCCACCGAGGACGCGTGGGTGGACGCGCTGTGCGCGTCCTTCCAGTCCCGGCGGGACAGGCTCGGTTCGGCGTTGAGCGACATCGGCTTCGAGGTGCACGACAGTTTCGGGACGTACTTCCTGTGCGTCGATCCCCGTCCGCTGGGATTCACCGACAGCGCGGCGTTCTGCGCGGAGTTGCCCGAGAGAGTCGGGGTGGCGGCGATCCCGATGTCGGCGTTCTGCGACCCTGCGGCCGGGCACGCAGAGGAGTGGAAACACCTGGTGCGCTTCGCCTTCTGCAAACGCGAGGACACCCTGGACGAGGCGATCCGGCGACTCCGGGCCTTACCGCGTTCCCGCTAGGTGCCGGCGTCGCGCAGCGCCAGCTCCCGTAGCCCGGTCGTGGCCGCGTCGAGCACACCACCGCACGCCCGTCGGATAAGGAACTCGGGAATCGGCACCACAGGCTCGACGGTGATGTCGATGCGCACCCGGGTGCACTCGCCGTGGTCGTCGGAGCTCAGCCGGTACTCCACGTGTTGCGCGTACTGCTGCGACGTCGGCTGCGCATCCCACACCAACCAATCCGGGCCCCAACGGTATTCGAGGATCTCGGTGTCGACCAGACCGAGCAGCCGGATCTTGACCCGAACATGGTGGGGCCGACCGTCCGGATAGCGGTCCATCACCTCTGCACGCTTGTGCATCGACGAGTACGACGGCAACGCGCCGACATCGGCCAGCGCCTCCATGACTGCGTCCCGCGGCGCCTCGATGAGAACCTCGCGCGACGCCCGAATCGCCACGAACGCCGCTACTCCGCGCCGGCCAGGACGCGTTGGCGCAGGTTCTGCAGCGCGATATCGAGCACCATCTTCTTGGCGCGCTTGACCAGGAACCCGGGGTACGGCGCCGCCAGGTCGAGAAGCAGGTCGAAACGAACCCGGGTTCGCTGCTCCCCCACCGACGTCAGGTTGTACTCACCGTGCTGGCAGCGCTGCCGCGACGTCCGCTCGGCGTCCCACACCACCCAGTCGTCGCCCCAGTGGTACTCCAGGAATTCCTTGTCGGTCAGCCCCATGATCTTGACGGTCGCCTTGACGTGGTGCGGGCGACCGTCGGGATAGCGATCCACGACCTCGGCGTCCTTGTGCAGTGAGGACCACGAAGCCACCGCCTCGATATCGGCCAGGGCGTCGAGGATCGCCTCCGGTGGAGCCTCGATCACCACCTCGCTGGAAGCGCGCACGGCCATACCGGCAAATACTAGTCACCCAACCGGCCTCGCGGAGCGCATTTTGCAGCTAACGTCTATGACCAAGCGGTCCGGACGACCGGCGCTGCCTGCTGCGCCGGATCGGCGCCTTCCACGGTGTGGCGGTTCAGCCCTTGATGACCTTCAGCACCTGTTTGCGCAGGCCTTCGGTGGCGGTCTCGACGCCGCCCTTGATGGTGCGCTTGATGATGAAACCGGGCAGCGGGACGGACAGGTCGATCGCGATGTCGAACTTCACCTTGGTCTTGTCGCCGGCGGGTGTGAGCGTGTAACCGGCATCCTGGGCCTTGAGCTGGGTGGCCGAGACCAGCGTCCAGCTGACTTCGTTGTCACCCCAGGTGTATTCGATGACCTGCTCGTCGGTCAGGCCGGCGGCCTTGACCGTCATCCTGACCTGTTTGGGCCTGCCATTGTCGTAGCGATCAAGGATCTCTGCCTTCTGGTACTGGGGCGACCAGGTGGGCGTCGCTTCGACGTCGGCTATGACGTCGAGGATCTGCTCGGGTGTTGCTTCGATCACGACCTCGCGGGAATCCTTGGTTGCCATGGCGCGACCATAGACCACCGACGTAGCCATTCGGATCGAGATCCCCGGACTGTCGTCGTAGGCTCGCGGTCGTGAGCGACGCCCCGGACGGCATGGTTGATCCCACGGTTCCGCCTAGCGGCACCGGTTGCGTCGAGTGTGACGCGGACGGGGGCTGGTGGGTGCATCTGCGACGGTGCGCCGCGTGCGGCCACATCGGTTGCTGCGATGACTCCCTGGAGAGGCACGCGTCGGCGCACTGGCGCGCCACCGGCCATCCCGTCATCCGCTCGTTCGAGCCTGGCGAGGACTGGTTCTGGAATTTCGACACCGGCGCGTACTACGACGGACCCGAACTCGCCGCGCCGCAGAGCCGACCGGCCGACGAGACGGCGCCGGGGCCGCGCGGCCGGGTCCCGTCGGACTGGATGGCCCAGCTGCAGGCCCGCCGCGGCTGAATGAATCGCCGCCGGCCGGGGTAACCCAGGGCCGTGACTAAAGAGAAGCCGAAGACCACCGAGACCGATGCGGGCTCCGAGCATGCCGATGACGACGTGGTCAGCGATCCGTCGAAGGGAACCGAGGATCGGGTCGATTGGTCCGACGAGGGCGGTGCGACCGAGAGCGGCCCCGCGACCTGACGTCAGGTCCGGTCGGCGAGCACCTGCTGGGCGGCGTTGTATCCCGGGATGAATGTGATACCAGGCCCGCCGTGGCAGCCGGCACTGGCCAGATAGAGCCCGTCGACCGGAATCGGTTGATCCGCATAGCCTTTCGGTCCAGGACGGTTGGGTCCCATCTGCTCCGGGTGGATGAGGCCGTGGCAGTAGTCGCCGCCGGGCGCACCGAACATCGTGCCCATGTGCTTGGGCGTGAACGTGGTGTGCCGCAGCATCAGGCTCTCGAAGTCGGGGGCCAGCCGGGTGATCTTGTCGATCACACGCTGCCCCATCTCGGCTTTCATCTCCCCGTAACTCGCGCGCTCCTCGGACAGCGGGAACCACAGCGCAAAGGCCGACACCGCGTGCTTGCCCGGCGGCGCCAGACCGGGGTCGTTCGCCGACGGGATCTGCAGCGCGATGGCCGGATCGGCGGGTACCACACCGCGGCGGGAATCCTCCCATTGCTGCTGCAGTTCCTCGGGAGTGGTGAAAATGCCTATGGCCGACTGATACCCGGGATCGTTGAGCATCTCGTACGGTTCGGCGAACGTCGGCGCCCCGTCCAGCGCGAAGTGCATCTGCAGATAACTGCCGCGGTGATCTATGCGCGAGAAGCGTTCCCGCACGTCCGGCGGGACGGCGCCCCCGTCGACGAGCGTGTTCACGGTGAGGTCGGGCGCGACGGCCGAGACCACCATCGGGGCCGCCAGCGTCGACCCGTCCTCCAGTCGGACGCCCGCCACCCGGCCGTCCTCGACGATGATCTCGTCGACCTTGCTGCGCAGCCGGAGTTCCCCGCCGGCCGCGCTGAACATCTGCAGCAGGTGCTCGGTCACCGCACCCATGCCGCCGCGGAACTTCTTGATCAGCGTGGCGTTCTCGTCGGGCACCGCCAGCCCGAAGGCCAGGGCGGCGGCGCTGCCCGGTGTGGCCGGGCCGCGGTAGGTGGTGTTGACCGCGAGGAAGGCCAGCATGCCGCGCAGCGCGCCGTGCTTCTCGCGGTCTGGCAGGTACCGGTCGAGCACGTCGGTGACCGACCCGAACAACATGTCTGAGATGGCCTGCCGCTCGAATTCATTGGTGGCACAGGCGAACATCTCGTCGAGCGACTTCGGCCGCTGCGCCGCGTCGAACCGACCCAGCGCCCGGGTCGGCGCCTGACACCAGGCCATCAGCCCGGCCATGCCGTTGACCGCTTCCGCCCCGTGAACCTCGTTGAGATGGGTCAGCAGCTTCATCGGATCGGTGTAGTAGACGAGGGGGTCGTCGCCGATGCCGCGAAGTTGCACCGACATCACGTCGAGGTCGACCGTGGGCAGCTCCGCCAGCCCGAGGGCATCACTGACCACCGCCGAGGTGGGCACCTGTACGGAACCGGCGATCTCGAACCTGAAGCCGTCGAAGAGCTCTACGGTCGAGGCCATCCCACCGGCATAAAGCTTGGCGTCCAGGCACAGAGTGCGCAGCCCCGCCCGTTGCAGCAGCGCCGCAGCCGTCAGTCCATTGTGCCCAGCCCCCACGACTATCGCGTCGAAGTCCGCCATCGGCCGAGGCTGTCACGACGGGCGATGTTTTGTCAATATTGACAAAACATTCATCCGACCGGGTCCTCGATCCCGGAACGCAACAGCGTCAGCGCCTGCCGGCACAGCCGGTCCAGTTCGGGCAGCGAGCGGTCCTCGCCGAGCATCCACACCTCCATGGCGCCGAACACCGCCGCCGCGATACACCGCGCTGTCACGGTGGTGCGCATCCGCTCGTCGGTGCCGGGGGCCGCCGCGCCGGCCGCTGCCATGTGCTGCTCGACCGCTTCGGCGAAATCGGCCTCGACCTGGCGGATGTGCCGCACGATGCGGCCGGTGTCGAGTTCCTTGGCTCGCATCGCGGCGATCTTGGTGACCGCCCAGTCCTCGTACGGCGAGGCCATGATCGCCGACTGCACCGACTCGAAGATCGACTCCTCCGGCGAGCGCGCGGCGAGAGCGGACCGAAACCAGTGCAGTCCCGCGTCGTAGTCGGCGAACAACAGGTCGTGCTTGGAAGCGAAGTGGCGGTAGAACGTTCGCAGCGACACCCCGGCGTCGGCGGCGATCTGCTCGGCAGAGGTGTCCTCGACGCCCTGGGCCAGGAAGCGCACCACGGCGGCCTGCCGGAGCGCTTCGCGGGTGCGCTCACTGCGTGCCGTCTGGGCAGGTCGGACCATGTGCGTAAGGTACCGCAGCATGCCCCCCGGGTGGCGGCACCGGACCCCTCGGCCGCTTGATCGGGCAGCCGACCTCACGCAGGATGTAGCCGGGGGGCTCATGTGAAAGTTCATCACCTCAACTGTGGAACGATACGGCCGACGGGGGTCGGCACGATGGTCTGCCATGTACTGCTCGTCGAATCCGCGGACGGACTGGTGCTCGTCGACACGGGTTTCGGCACCCATGACTGCGAGGACCCGAACCGCTTCGGGCGCATCAGAAGCCGGTTCATCCGGCCCAATTTCGACCGCGGCGAGACCGCACTGAACCAGATCAGACAACTCGGATTCCGGCGCTCGGACGTCCGTCACGTTGTGGTGACGCACTTCGATGCCGACCACATCGGCGGCCTGGCGGACTTCCCCGATGCGCTTGTTCACGTCACGACCACAGAAGCGTTCGGCGCCATGCGATCCCCCTCGATTCAGGAGCGGATTCGCTTCCGCCCCCCACAGTGGGCACACGGGCCGAGGATCGTCGAGCACGACATCGACGGCGAGGCGTGGCGCGGTTTCGCAGCGGCCAAGGAGCTCACCGAAATCGGGCCGGGCTTCGTCCTCATCTCATTGCCGGGCCACACCCGCGGCCACGCATGCGTGGCCGTCGACGCCGGACACCGCTGGCTGCTGCACGCCGGTGACTCCTTCTATCACCCTGGCACTCTCGCGGGCGCCCCGCCGGTGCCGAAGTGGACGGCCCGGCTGGAGATGCTGGTGGCCTCGGACAAGCAGAAGGTGAAACAGAATCACGTCCGGCTCGCCGAGCTGTACCGTCGCCAGGACCCCGATCTGATGATCCTGTGCTCCCACGATGTCACACTCTACGAACAGGCCAGGGCCACCGCGCAGACGTGAGATCGCCGCCGATTGTCAACCTGCGCAGCGGGTTTCGCAGCGCGACCGTCAGCGCGCGGGCGGACTCAGCAGGGCGATCGACGCCTCGACCGCTTCGTCGGTGACGTCGCTCATCCGGCCGCCCTCCTCCACCGTGCTGGCGGTGAGTTCACGCAGGCCGCCGAGCAGCATGATGATCCGGCGCCGCGAGAAGGGGCCGACACCCGCAGCGCGGAACTCGTCGGTGGCGCCGAGTGCGCCGACCATGTCGACGAAGTGCTCCATCGCCTCGCGCTGCAGCCCGCGGGCGGCGGCGCCGAGGGCGGGCACGTCACGGATCCAGCTCAGCATCAGCGCCGAGCGCGCCTCCCCCGACGAGATCCACGCCTCGATGGCCTGCCTGACCTGTTTCTGCCACGGTGCGCTCGGGTCGACCGCCGCGTAGATCTGCCGGATCTGGTCGGCGTTGGCGTCCGACAGCAGTGCGACGAAACATGCCTCCCTGCTGTCGAAATGCTCATAGAAGGTCCGTCGGGACGTCTTGGCTCTGCGCACGATGTCGGCCACCGTGGTCCTGGCGTAGCCGTCCTCGGCGATCGACGCCTCCAACGCGTCGAGCAGCCGTTGCCGGAAATCGTTCATGTCACCAGAGATGCTTGCACGCTCAGCGGCAGTAGTTGCGGGTGGCGTGGTCGACGGCCTGCCGGTAGAGCGGGTCGAGCCCACGCTGCGCGGCGACCGTCGCCTTGGCCTGGTCGAGTTCGGCCCGGCACGTCGGCGCATGCAGCTTGTCCCACTCGTCGGCCATCAGCGTGACCATCTCGCGGTTGAGGGCGTCGATGATCCCGCGCGACGACGCCAGATCGGGTGCGTCGACCGGCGCCGTGGCGGGGTCGAATTTCCATTGCGCCAGCCGGCTGTACTCGATCGCCACGGTGGCGTCGATCTGGTCCCGGAACGCCGTCGTCACGTAGGCCGGGTCCAGATCCAGGGCTGTCGCCTCGGCGGACACCGCATCGAGGACCTGTTGTTCACGCACCGGGTCCTCGATCAGCCCGCCGGTGTGGAACTTGTTGGCGGCGATGGGCTCGGCGACCTGCAGCCGCCGGGTGGCGGCGTCCACGAGGTCGACCAGGGTGGTTTGGGGCTGTGCCGCAGCGGCCGGGGCGAACAACGGCAGCAGCGCTGCCATTGCGACGGCCGGGGCACAGAGGCGGATCATCGCCAATCATCATCCACGGGCGGAGCCCCTCGGCCAAGCCGGGGGGTGAGGTGGCCAGGGCCGGGATCGAACCGGCGACCTTCCGCTTTTCAGGCGGACGCTCGTACCAACTGAGCTACCTGGCCGGACGGCACCGGCCACTCTGTTGTGAGTGCCATCGCCGTGATGGCGACCCTGACGGGACTCGAACCCGCGACCTCCGCCGTGACAGGGCGGCGCGCTAACCAACTGCGCCACAGGGCCTTGCTTTCCTGCTGTGCTCCGCGTCTCCGCGTTGCGTACCCCCAACGGGATTCGAACCCGTGCTACCGCCGTGAAAGGGCGGCGTCCTAGGCCACTAGACGATGGGGGCCTATTCCGAATCTCTCCGGGGTGTTCACAACGTTCATGCCGTTGGGAGCTTCGATAGCTTAGGGTACGGACACCCAAATCCTCAAACGAGCAGCATGTCGTATCCTTTCGGGGGTCAGAAACCACCCGAAGCCCCTATAGCTCAGTTGGTAGAGCTACGGACTTTTAATCCGCAGGTCCTAGGTTCGAGTCCTAGTGGGGGCACCACGCAGTTCGACAGGCGCTCCGCGTCAGCGGAAGTAGACCTCGTCACCGTCGGGGTATCCGCCGCCGGTGGTCGTCACGTGCACGTGGTCGTAATGGCCGTAGCCGCCGGCCTTCGCGCCTCCCGGCGTGTAGTACGCGCCCCGCCAGATCGCGTCCTGGATGCCGAAGCGCCCAGCGTTCGCCATCACGTACGCGACGATCTGGTTGCCCAGCGCGATACCGGCCTGTGAGGTCGGGTTCGGGATCATCACGTCCAGCGCCAGACCGTCGGGATGCCAGCGCAGAGCGTCCTGCCGCACCCCGCCGATGTTGTTGATCTCAGGGAAGACCGCGCTGATGCTGCGGGCGGTCAGGATGGTGCGCACCTGCAGACCGTTCTCCGGGGCCACCCCTGCCGGCAGCGTGCGGCTCACCACGCGCCAGCGGGACGCGGACACCAGCGACGCCGGCTCGACGTCGGCGACACCGTCGTCGGTCAACCGGGCGGGCCCGGGTCCGGACGCCGGCGCGGCCACGATCTCGACGCAGCACGGCACGGACTGTTCCTCGACGGGTGCGGGCGCCGGTGCGGCGACGGGCTCTTCCTCGACGGCGACCCGGATCGCACTCGTGTCGGCCTTGACCGCGAGGAACACCGCTGCCGGGGCAAGCGCCGAGACCACGTACACCGAGGGGTTACGCCGCTTCTTGGCGATGGAGTGCCGACCCACGCCCAGCAACATAACGAAAGATCGCGCAAAATACAGCACTGATCATGAAAACTGAACTCGACGCGCAGATTGTTACCGCACCGGGATAAACCGGTTAGCGAACATATATCTGCTGGTCAAAGCGGCAATTCCGGCTAGACCACCACGAGCAGCGCGGCGAGCACAAAAACTGCCAATAACGCCGCGGCGGCGAGCACCACGCCGGTGCGTTGCGGCCGTTGCGCCGGACCGTCCAGACACGCCAGCATCTGATCGGCGGTGGCGAACCGCCAGCGCGGATCGCGCGCCATCGACCGCTCGATCGTGGTGGCGAGGGCCGGGTCGACATCGGGGCGCAGCGTCGCAACGGGCGCGAGTTGACCCGCCGCGATCGCATCGGCCAATGCCGTGAGGTTTTCCTGCGGATAGGCGCGACGCGCCGTCAGCGCCTCGTAGGCGACCACTCCGAGCGCGTAGAGATCGTCGCTGGGCGTCGCCGGTCGCCCCGCGATGCGGTCGGCGGGTAGGTATGCCATCGTCCCGAACACCCGATTGGTCAGCGTCTGCGGCGTATCGGCGCTCTTGGCGACACCGAAGTCCGCGATTTTCACGCCCCCGAAATGGGTGAACAGGATGTTGGCCGGCTTGATGTCGCGGTGCAGGACGCCGCTGGTGTGCGCGGCACGCAGCGCCGAGAGCACGTCACGCATGATCGCGCGCACGTGGTCGACGGGCAGCGGTCCGTGATGAGCGAGCATGTCGGCCAGGCTCTGGCCGGGCAGGCGTTCCAGCACGATGTAGTGCCTGCCGTCGTGCACACCACTGTCGTGGACGGCGACGACATGCGGGTGGTTCAACGCGGCGGCCGCGCGCGCCTCGATCGCGAACCGGCGCCTGGTGTCGGGGTGCGCGCTCACCGACGGGTAGAGCAGCTTGACCGCGACCGGACGCCCCAGCCGTTTGTCCCAGGCGTCGCGCACCTCGGCCATCCCGCCGCGACCCAGAACGCCCCGCAATTCGTAGCGACCGCCAATGAGCTCCGGCGCCTGCATGTTTCCAAGCTAGCCCGTCTGTGCCGAACGCAAACGTGACGCGCGGGCGCGCGTCCGCGACGGCTGTCAGACCTTCGGGCTGTAGTAGTGCGGGTTGTCGCGGTACTCGACGGGCGGAAGGTTGCGGGCGAGGGTCTCGACCAAGGGCGCGTCGGCGGGCAACCGACCGAAGGCCCGGTCCATGGCCGACCGCTTCCTGGGGTGCATCGTCACCCGGTCGGGCAGCAGCGTGGTCGCCAGGTGCAGCATGTTGCCGACCCGCCGGTGCAGCCACTCCTGGCGCGGCGACCACGTGAAGCCCATCAGCTCGCGGATCGGGGGGTCGTAGAGCCCGACGGTCATGAAGAGCAGGAAGCGCTGCATGACCTTCAGGTTCTGCTTCCAGAGCCAGTCCGGGACCCATTCCAGCGACGGATGCTTGGGCATCGTGGACAGGTCGAGCACCTCACGGGTGGCCCAGTTGTTCTCCAACACGTTGGTGCACATGTGGTCCCAGTACTCCTGGAAGTCCTCCCAGGTCTTGGGGACGGGCCGCATGCTCATGCCGTACATCCGGTACCAGGTGACGTGCTCGTCGAACAGCTGGCGCCGCTGGTCCTCGGTGAGCCCGCCGTGGAACCGCTCGGCGGCCAGCAGCGTCGACTTGAAGAACGTCGCGTGGGCCCAGTAGAAGACGTCGGGGTTCAGCGCGCTGTACCGGCGGCCCTGGTCGTCGACCCCGGTGAGACCGATGTGGTAGTCGCGGACCTGGGCGCCGGTCTTGGGAGCCCGGTCGCCGTCGAACACCACGCCGCCGATCGGATAGATCGACCGCAGGAGCCGCGGCATCCGCTCCATGAAGAAGATGGAGTGGTCCTTCACCGCCGCGCCCAGCTGCGGATGCATGTTCTGCATCGACCCGGCCCACGGCCCCTGGAACAGGCCGGTCCACTGACCGAAGTACTTCCAGGTCAGAGAGTCCGGTCCGAGCGGCTGCGGCACGGAGTCGTATCCGCCCGACGTCACCGGACAACCGGCCGCCACCGGCACGGAATCGGCCGCCGACCCGCTGGTGAGTGGGTCCGCCTCAGACGTATCTTGAGTCACTGGTGCTCTTCCCCTGATGAATTCGCGCCGCACGGTATTTTGACTACATGCGTTGTCACTGAGTGAGCTTAGGAGGGTCGTGCCGTCGGGTCAACGACGCGGTAGATGGTCGGGCGTTCCGCTGCAGGACCGCCAGGCCCTGCGTCGCGACGAACTGATCACCGCCGGCATCAGCCTGCTGGGCAGTCCGGGCGGGCCCCACCTGACCGTGCGCGCCGTGTGCAAGGCGGCCGGCCTCACCGAGCGGTACTTCTACGAGAGCTTCACCGACCGCGACGAATACGTCGCAGCCGTCTACGACAACGTCTGCACCGCGGCGATGTCGACGCTGATGAAATCGGACAGCATGCGCGATGCGGTCGAACGGTTCGTGGCGCTGATGATCGACGACCCGGCCCGCGGTCGGGTACTCCTCCTCGCCCCCGAGGTCGAACCGGTGCTGGCGCGCTCAGGCGCGCGGTGGATGCCCAACTTCATCGATCTGCTGCAGCGCAACCTGACCCAGATCAGCGATCCGACCACCCAGGCGATGGTTGCCACGGGGCTGATCGGGGCACTCACTGCGTTGTTCACGGCCTATCTGGACGGTCGGTTGGGCGCCACCCGGGAGCGGTTCATCGACCACTGTGCTGAGCTACTGCTCAGCAGGGCCGTGACCTAAAAGAGCCCTTCACCTCGGCGGAGCGGCGGCGCGGCGACTTGAATGTCACCGAGTTACACAGATATATTGACTGCAACCATCAGGTACAGATAACTGGGAGGTGTCGTGTCGAAAGACCTGACCGACCTGCAACTGCTGACCGAACTCGAGCCCGTCGTGGAGCCCCTGATCAACCGCCATATGCGGATGACCAAGGACTGGAACCCGCACGACTACATCCCGTGGTCGGACGGCAAGAACTACTACGCACTCGGCGGCCAGGACTGGGACCCCGAGCAGGCGAAGCTGTCCGAGGTCGCCCGGGTCGCGATGATGGTGAACCTGCTCACCGAGGACAACCTGCCGTCCTACCACCGCGAGATCGCGATGAACTTCACCATGGACGGGCCGTGGGGCTTCTGGGTCAACCGGTGGACCGCCGAGGAGAACCGGCACGGCATCGCGCTGCGCGACTACCTCGTCGTCACCCGCAACGTCGACCCCGTCGAGCTGGAGATGCTTCGCCTCGAGCAGATGACACGCGGGTTCAGCCCGGGCCAGAACGAGCAGATCGAGGCCGACCTGTTCGCCGACAGCCTGTTCGATTCGGTGATCTACGTGACGTTCCAGGAGCTCGCCACCCGGGTGTCGCACCGCAATACCGGCAAGGCCTGCGAGGAGCCCGTCGCCGATCAGCTGCTGCAGCGCGTCTCGGCCGACGAGAACCTACACATGATCTTCTACCGCGACGTGTCCGAAGCCGGCTTCGAGATCGCCCCCGACCAGGCGATGAAGTCGCTGCACAAGGTGCTGCGCAACTTCAAGATGCCCGGCTACACCATCCCGGACTTCCGGCGCCGCGCCGTCACCATCGCCTCCGGCGGCGTGTACGACCCGCGAATTCACCTCGAGGACATCGTGATGCCCGTGCTCAAGAAGTGGCGCATCTTCGAGCGTGAGGATTTCAACGGCGAGAGCGCGCGCCTGCGCGACGACCTCGGCCTGCTCGTCGAGGAGCTGCAGGAGGCCGTCGACAAGTTCGAGGTCGCCAAGCAGCGTCGCGAGGAGCGTCTGCGGCAGATGGCCGAGAAGAAGGCCGCCAAAAATCTGCTGGTGGGATCATCAGCCTCGTAACAGACACCCCAGGACCGGCCCGATCTGCATTGCGGATCGGGCCGATCGCGTTGCACAGTCCAGTCGTGCTCGCGCCCATGGCAGGTGTGACGAACGTCGCATTCCGCACGTTGTGCCGTGAACTGGAACTCAGCCGCGCAGGCACCGTCAGCGGGCTGTACGTGTGCGAGATGGTGACCGCCCGTGCCCTCGTCGAACGCCACCCGGTCACCATGCACATGACGACGTTCGCGCCGGAGGAATCGCCGCGCTCGCTGCAGCTCTACACCGTCGACCCGGCCAACACCTACGCCGCGGCCAAGATGATCGTCGACGAGAACCTGGCCGACCACATCGACATGAATTTCGGCTGCCCCGTGCCCAAGGTCACCCGGCGCGGTGGCGGCGCGGCACTGCCCTACAAGCGCCGGCTTTTCGGCCAGATCATCAGGGCCGCAGTGGCGGCGACCGAGGGCACCGATATTCCCGTCACCGTGAAGTTCCGGATCGGGATCGACGACGCCCATCACACCCACCTCGACGCCGGGCGCATCGCGGCCGACGAGGGGGCCGCAGCGGTCGCGCTGCATGCCCGCACCGCGGCCCAGCGCTACTCGGGCAGCGCGGACTGGGAGCAGATCGCCGCGCTGAAAGCCCACGTCACGAATATTCCGGTGCTCGGGAACGGTGATATCTTCGACGCTCGTGACGCGCTGGCCATGATGGCCGCGACAGGCTGCGACGGTGTCGTGATCGGCCGGGGCTGCCTGGGACGGCCGTGGCTATTCGCCGAGCTGTCCGCCGCGTTCAACGGCACAGCACCGGCGACCCCGCCGACCCTCGGCGAGGTCGCGCAGATCATCCGCAGGCACGGCGAGCTTCTCGCTGCGCACTTTGGAGAGGACAAGGGCATGCGGGACATCCGCAAGCACGTGGCGTGGTACATGCACGGATTCCCCGCCGGGGCAGACCTCCGTAGGTCGCTGGCACTGGTCAAGACGATTTCCGAGCTCGACGACCTGCTCGATCAGCTCGACCCGGACGTGCCGTTCCCCGCCGCGGCCAACGGTCCGCGGGGCAGGCAGGGCTCTGCCGCGTCGGTGACGCTGCCCGAAGGGTGGCTCGACGATCCGGACGACTGCACGGTGCCCGCCGGGGCCGACGTGATGCATTCGGGAGGCTGAAGAGACTCCGAGACTGTTCCGAGATGGTTCTGACACCAAGGTTCGGGTGGATGTCTCTCGGTACGTCTCAGTACGATAGTGGGATCAAACAGCTCGTCTCCGGTGGCGGAGTCGGGGCCAGTGCTTTATGACAGTGAGCAGGCACCTGGCAATCTGCGTGCCAGTGCGCAACGACGCGCACGCACCCGAAGATGCCGTGGACGCTGGAAGGCCGGTAGATCATGAGTGACGGCGACATGGAGGATGCCGCTGCTACTCATCGCCGTCCGCACCCCGGCGATGAATGGCTTACCCGATCCGCGCGGCCGAAGCGAGGCGCCGCGCCGTGGGAGCGCACAACCGATACCCCACCTTCGGCGCAGGAGCCCGAGTCCGGGGACGAGTCGGCGCCCATCACCGTCGCGGACCTGATTGCGAAGATCCACGGCGAGGCACCTCCGTCGGAACCGACGCGGCACCGCGCCGAGCCGGAGCTCGACTACGAACCCGAGCCGGAGCGCCACGGCCAACCCGAGCCGGCGCCCTACGGCCAACCCGAGCCGGGGCTCTACGGCCAACCCGAGCTGGGGCGCTACGGCCAACCCGAGCTGGGGCTCGGCGAGGAACCTGAGCCGTACCCCGACGGCGACGATCTGGACACCATGGTCCTGCCCGCCCTCGACCCGTCCCGCGCCGACCTGCCGGACCTGACCGCGACGCGCCCGCCTGCGCACACGCTGCCGAAGCCCCGCCTGCGTCCGTCCGGCCGAATTGCCGTGGTGGGGCGCGTGGCGGCGGCGCTGGTCGCCGTGCTCGCCCTGGTGCTCACCGGCGGCGCCTGGCAATGGCAGTCCGCCAAGAACAACCTGCTCAACCGGGTCTCGGCGCTGGATCCCGATTCCCGCGACATCGTCGACCCGAACGCGCAGTTCGGTGACGAGAACTTCCTCATCGTCGGCACCGACAGCCGACTCGGCGAGAACGCCGGGATCGGGGCGGGGACCACCGAGGATGCCGCCGGCGCCCGGTCGGACACCGTGATGTTGGTGAACATCCCGGCGAATCGCAAACGCGTTGTGGCCGTGTCGTTTCCCCGTGATCTCGAGATCGAGCCGATGAAGTGCGAGCCGTGGAATCCCGAGACCCGGGAGTACGGGCCGATCTCCGACCCTGAATCGCCGATGTACGGCATGGACGAGGCCTACACCGAGTACAAGCTGAACTCGGCCTTCGCCGTCGGCGGGCCCAAGTGTCTGGTGAAAGTCATCCAGAAGCTGTCGGGGCTGCACGTGAACCGTTTCATGGCAGTCGATTTCGTCGGCTTCTCGAAGATGGTCGATGCGCTCGGCGGCGTCGAGGTGTGCAGCACCACCCCGATCGAGGACTACGAACTCGGCACCGTGCTGGCCACCGCGGGACGCCAGATCGTCGACGGGCATACCGCGCTGAACTACGTGCGGGCACGGCAGGTGACCACCGAGACCAACGGCGATTACGGCCGCATCAAGCGCCAGCAGCTGTTCCTGTCGTCGCTGCTGCGGTCGCTGATCTCGAAAGAGACGTTCTTCTCGCTGTCGAAGCTCAACAACGTGGTGAACATGTTCATCGGTGACAGCTACGTCGACAACGTCGACACCAAGGACCTCGTCGACCTCGGCCAGTCCGTGCAGGGCGTCAACGCGGGCCGCATCACCTTCGTCACGGTGCCCACGGTCGGATACGCCGACGAGTGGGGCAACGAGATCCCCCGCACCGAAGACATGCAGGCCCTGTTCGACGCGATCATCAACGACGACCCGCTGCCCGAGGAGCGCAACGCCGACAACACCCCGGTACCGGGCACCCCCGAATCGCTGACGAATCCCGCCCCGGCACAGCCGGATCAGGGCCAGTCCGGAGGCGAGATCGTCGACGCCATCACCACCGATCCGCAGAGTGTGACCGTCCAGGTGTCGAACTCCACCGGCTCGACCGGGTTGGGGTCGACCACGGCCGACGCGTTGCAGGCGTACGGCTTCAATGTCACCACGCCGGACGACTACCCGGGCCCACTGCCCCGCACCACGGTGTTCTTCTCGCCCGGCAACGAAGAGGCGGCCGCCACCGTCGCGTCGTCATTCGCCGACGCGACCATCGAACGCGTCGCCGGGATGGACGATGTGGTGCAGGTGGTGCTCGGCAGCGACTTCAACGCGGTCACCGCCCCCTCCCCCAGCGGATCCCCGGTCCAGGTGCACGTCATCCGCGGCACCAAGACTCCGGCCACCACGCTGCCCGAAGACCTCACCGTGACCAACGCCGCGGACACCAGCTGCGACTAGCCGACCGACGTTTGGGCAGGTGGCATTCACCTTTCGTTCACCGGCCGACTCGTGACGGTACGGTTGCCGCCCCGGTAGGGTTGTCGCATGCGTACCGCGTACCACGAGCAGCTGGAGGCCCTGTCCAACAGGCTTGGCGACATGTGCGGACTTGCCGGGGTCGCCATGGAGCGAGCCACGCAAGCCCTACTGCAGGCCGACCTGGCGCTGGCCGAGCAGGTGATCACCGACCATGAGCAGATCGCGGCGCTCAGCGCCCGCGCCGAGGAGGAGGCCTTCGTCCTCCTCGCCCTGCAGGCGCCCGTCGCGGGTGATCTACGGGCCATCGTGAGCTCGATCCAGATCGTGGCCGACGTCGACCGGATGGGCGCGCTGGCGCTGCATGTCGCCAAGATCGCCCGGCGCAGGCACCCCCAGCACGCGCTGCCCGAGGAAGTCAACGGCTACTTCGCCGAGATGGGCCGGGTGGCTGTCGAACTCGGCCACAGCGCCCAGGAGGTGCTGATCACGCAGGATCCGGAGAAGGCCGCCCGGATCCGCGAAGAGGACGACGCGATGGACGACCTGCACCGGCACCTGTTCACCGTGCTGATGGACCGCGAATGGAAGCACGGAGTGGCCGCCGCCGTCGACGTGACGCTGCTCGGACGGTACTACGAGCGCTTCGCCGACCACGCGGTCGAGGTGGCCCGTCGGGTCATCTTCCAGGTCACCGGGAACACCCCCACTGAACAAGAGGTCTCCGAACACTACTGACCATGTCGACATGCCAGAGAACCCCCCGGGTGGATCCCGGGGGGTTCTTCGTTATGCCGTTGGTGCCGAACCAGATTCAGCCGAAGCGGCCGGAAATGTAGTCCTCGGTGGCCTTCTGGCTCGGGTTCGAGAAGATCTTCTCGGTGTCGTCCACCTCGATGAGTTTGCCCGGCTTACCGGTCGCCTCGAGGTTGAAGAACGCCGTCTGATCACTCACACGCGCAGCCTGCTGCATGTTGTGCGTGACGATCACGATCGTGTAGTCCTGCTTCAGCTCCGAGATCAGGTCCTCGATCGCCAGTGTCGAGATCGGATCGAGCGCCGAGCACGGCTCGTCCATCAGCAACACGTCCGGCTGCACCGCGATGGCACGGGCGATGCAGAGACGTTGCTGCTGACCGCCGGACAGGCCGCCGCCCGGCTTGTCGAGACGATCCTTGACCTCATTCCACAGGTTTGCACCCTTGAGGGACTTCTCGGCGATGTCATCGAGGTTCCTACGAACCCCCTGCAGCTTCAGCCCGGCCACCACGTTGTCCCGAATCGACATGGTGGGGAACGGATTCGGCCGCTGGAACACCATGCCGATGGTTTTGCGAACGCTCACCGGGTCGACACCCGAAGCGTAGATGTCCTCACCATCGAGCAGCACCGAACCTTCCACGCGGGCGCCGGGCAGCACCTCGTGCATCCGGTTCAGCGTGCGCAGCACGGTGGACTTACCGCAGCCCGAGGGGCCGATGAACGCCGTGACGCTGCGGGGCATGACAGACAGACCCACGTCTGCGACCGCGTGGAACGAACCGTAGTAGATGTTGAGATCTTTGAGATCCAGCCGCTTGGCCATGAGGCTCCTAAACTCTGTTCCGCATCAGGTATCGGTTGATGAATGCAGCGCCGATGTACAGCGCGGCGATGATCAGGATCAGCGTCAGGGCGGCACCCCAGACACGCAGAACGCCTGCCGCCTCCGGGTTGACCAGTTCCGTGTAGATCAACAGGGGCAGCGATGCCATGTTGCCTTCGAACGCGTCCATGTTGATGGAACGGCTGTAGCCCACCAGCACCAGCACCGGGGCCGTCTCGCCCATGACCCTGGCCAGCGCCAACAGGATGCCGCTGATCATCCCGGGCAGCGCCGTGGGCACGACGATGCGCGCGATGGTCTTCCACTTCGGAACACCTAAGGCGTAGGACGCTTCTCGCAGCTCATCGGGCACCAGTTTGAGCATTTCCTCGGTGTTGCGGACAACCACGGGAAGCATCAGCAACACCAGTGCCAGCGATACGGCAAATGCGCTCTGCTCGAATCCCAGGGTCGCGATCCACAGCGCGAAGATGAACAGTGCCGCCACGATCGACGGCACACCGGCGAGGATGTCGACCATGAAGGTGGTGACCTTGGCGAACCGGCCCTGGCCGTACTCGACCAGATACACCGCGGCCATGACACCCAGGGGCACTGACAGCAGTGCCGCGATGGCGGCCTGGATCAGGGTGCCGTAGATCGCGTGGTACACGCCACCGGCGAACTCCTCGGGCAGCACGCCGGCCAGCGAGTTGGTCCACCATGTCGATGAGACGATCGCGGTGACACCCTTGGCCAGCACTGTGTAGATCAACCACACCAACGGGATCATCGCGAGAACGAACGACGCGGTGAACAGCGTTGTGGCCAAGCCGTTCTTGAACTTCCGTGCGGTACTGAGCGGATGGAAGGTCGGGCCCTTCACCGCCTCGTCAAGCGTCGCGGTCATCCTCCACTAACCCTTCCGCCGGCCGCGGCCCGGGCCAGCGCGTTGACGATGAATGTCAACGCGAAGAGCACGAAACCGGCGGCGATGT
>Ga0172382_10004560_pt1 | contig 21176 bp, 20 predicted proteins | sample Leawel138RmetaG_FD_122245 | JGI IMG/M metagenome (GOLD analysis project Ga0172382, IMG submission 122245) | Leachate microbial communities from a municipal landfill in Southern Ontario, Canada - Leachate well 138R metaG | ecosystem: Engineered > Solid waste > Landfill > Unclassified | place... | reverse complement strand
CATATTTGGGTCATATCCAAGAAAAATAATCAAATATCAAAAAAGCATACAACTCAAAATCAATTACTTAAAATTAATTAAAATGCTATTTCAATGTACGATAAATCCTGTTCTCGCTACTAAGTTAAAAGAGAGAATCTATTCAGGTTCTCTCTTTTTTCTTTCGCTCCCAACTTATCCCGAGTCTTTTATACTTAGTCTTGTCGCCATTTTCAATGTCCCCCATGGGAAGAATCTATTCTTGGTCTATTTTTTGCCACGACAGAATGTCGGACAATAATCGTTAGAATTAACCCAGGTGATTTTCATATTTAAATGAAATTAGTAAGGTCTAAATACAGGCATTTTATTCATTATGCATTGATTGCTTGTGCGCTTTTGATTCAGTTAAGCGTGCTTGTATTTTTTTATAACGAATATTTCAACGAACGGAAATTGTCTGACATTGAAAATCAAATCAAAGAAAGCAAAGGTTTGCGAACGATGATTCAGTCTTCACGTCAAGAATTATTCAATGCCCAGACCCATCTTCAGAATTACGTTCAAACCAAATCCAAAAAGGAACTTCAAGCTTATTTTCATTCTTTAGAGGTGAGTCGGTTCAATTTGGATTCAATCGATGCGTTAAGTGCCAAGGGGGGGTATTTCCAAAATCGTTTCGGTTTTGATGAAGGTAAATCCGATTTGAGAGCGTTTGATTTGTTGATTGATTCAATCTATAAGGCATCTGAAAAACTGGATTTAGATGAAAAAGAATTTGAAATCAAGGACATTGAAATCGATAAGACTCCGAAAATTGAGAAATTAAATATCGAAGTCACGCATTCCAAGGACACCCTTTCGAGAAAGAAATTTTTTCCACGTATAAAAGATGCCATCAAAGGAGAAGTCGAAGTGAAACGGGATACTGTATTTGTGTCGACCACGTATGAACAAGGTGTGGATACAGAGAAAATTCAGGAAAGTATAGACAGTACGTTGACGGTGGTTCAAAATCATTACAAAACTGAACTGGGTAAATACCAAGATTATTTGTCGGGTATTGACGAACAGAACAAACAATTTTTCAGAGTCTACGAAGGTTTGATTAATTCTGCCAATGGGCTGATGAAGATATATGACGGAACGATTGATGATTTTCAAAGCGATTTGGAAAGTCAATTTTATCTTCAAAATTCATTGAATGAAAAGATCAGAAAACGAAGCATTATGGGACTGTTGATTTTTACTTCACTGATGCTTTTGGTTTTGATTTTCTATACCCGAGCTTCCTTCCGAATGGAGAAAGAATTGCAAGAAGCCAATCTAAGAGTGAATCAGCATTTGAAATTTAAAAATAGAATTTTGGGAATGTTGAGTCATGAAACCCTTTCACCCTTGAAAATCATGAATATATTCATTGGCAGAATTCAAAATAAAAATACAGATCCAAATGTAGATTCTTATTTGAAAACTATGAAATTCACGAACAATTCACTCTTGCTTCAGGCCAACCAAATATTGGAATATGCAAAAAATGAACAAAGAGAATTGCACTTAGAGAACAAAGAATTCCTACTTTTGGAAGAAATCGAGAAGATTTCGCAAGCATTCCAAGCTTTCATTGAATCCAAAGGAAATCGTTTTGAATCAAACATTGACATTCCATCGGATGTAAAGGTATTTTCCGATGCTCCAAAAATTTATCAATTGTTTACCAATATATTGGGAAATGCAAATAAATTTACAGAACAGGGATCTATAGAGATGAATGTATCGCCAACACCTATAAATGCCACTGCTTTGTTGTTAAATGTGAGTGTGCAAGATACGGGAGTAGGGATTACAGAAAATGATTTGAAACATATTTTCGATGCCTATTACCAAGGGGTTCTTTCAAGTGAAATTGAGAATCTGGGTGCCGGATTAGGCTTGAATCTTTGTTACGAATTGGTGCAACTGTTGGGTGGAAAACTGAAAGTCGAAAGTAAATTAGGAAGCGGAACTTGGGTAGCCTTTGAGATTCCGCTTCAAATTGTAAAATCAAGAGAGGAATGAAACAGATTTTATTGGCAGATGACCACCATATCGTACGACAAGGCATTCAAATGATCATTGAGAATTTGATTGATGAGTGTGAAATCAAGCATGCGTCAAGTTTAGTCGGAATTCGGCAGGCATTTGAGCAAAATGCTTTTAATTTTGCCATATTGGACGCCCAATTGCCCGATGGAAATTGTATGGAAATACTAAAAGAGTTCAAAGCGAAATGTCCGGATGTGAAGATATTGGTTTTCAGTAGTTTTGAAGAGGAAACATATGCTTTGAAGTTTTTGGATGGCGGAGCCGATGGTTTCCTTTCGAAACTGAGCGATGAAAACGAAATTGAAGATGCGTTGGCCCAACTTTTTGAAAATGGATATTACCATTCTACCCTAACTCAAACTCTTCTGAAACTAGCACATATCCAACCCAATGTTTTGAATCCGTTGAATCAACTGAGTCAAAGAGAAATGGAAATTGCTGTTTTGTATTCCAAAGGTCATGGAAACTTGGAAATTGCCAATCAGCTTTCAATTCGTCAAAATACAGTATCTACTTATAAGAAAAGAATATTTGAAAAATTAGAAATTAATAAGATGATCGACTTGATTGAAGTCATGAAAAAATACCATGATTTCTAAGCGCGTGTCGAATTAATTCTACAAAGGCGCCGACATCTATCGACATTGCTTTCTCTCATTAGGAACATCCTTTTTCTTTACTTTACAAAATACAAAAGATAAAGATTATGAGAGAAGACAGTTTGAATAAAGCAGATTTTAAAGAATCTACCTCTTTCTTTTTTGATTCTAAGATAAGAACCCTCAAACCCAAAGAATTAGTCGTGTTGACCGGAGTTGTGGTTTTAATGATTACAGCTATGATATTGATGAATATGTACCATCCGTCTTTCGAAGCACTTCATTTGAAACGAATGGGATCCCCACTAGGTCGGGCTTTGATTTATAGCTTAATAGCTTTATTGGGTTTCCAAATCTTTTTTCTCACCTATTTGGCTTATTTGTATTTTAAATACCGTCCCATCCGTTCGGTTTCTGATGCTGAATTACCTGTAATTACAGTTATCGTTCCCGCCTACAACGAAGGTAAATTGGTTTATCAAACTTTATTGAGTATTGCCAATAGTGATTATCCAGAAGATAAATTGGAAATCATGGCCATTGATGATGGGAGTAATGATGATACTTGGTTTTGGATTGACAAAGCAAATAGAGATATGAACCGACGTTTCATAATTTACAAACAACCTAAAAACAAAGGAAAAAGACATGCATTGCACCGCGGTTTTACCCACGGAAGAGGGGAAGTTTTTATCAGTATCGACAGTGATTCGATCATTGAGAAAGATACCTTGAGAAATATGGTGAGTCCTTTTGTGGTGGATGAAGATTGTGGTGCTGTTGCTGGGAATGTGAAAGTATTGAACAAAGGAAAAGGAATGATTCCAAAAATGTTGAATGTGAGTTTCACTTTTAGTTTTGAATTTATTCGGTCGGCTCAAAGTAGTTTAGGCTTTGTGTTGTGTACACCGGGTGCGTTATCGGCTTACCGAAGAGAAGCGGTTCTGAACTGTTTGGATGAATGGATTAACCAAAAATTCATGGGGCAAAATGCGACCATTGGGGAAGACAGAGCGATGACGAATATGATTTTGAAACAGGCTTATACAGTTAAATACCAAAACAATGCACATGTATTGACCAATACGCCGGTTTGTTTTAAAACTTTGCATAAAATGTTTACGCGATGGGGAAGGAGCAATGTAAGAGAAACTTGGATGATGAATAAATTCATATTTAAGAATTTTAGAAAAGAACACAAATTTGGCGCTCGTTTGGTTTTTATAAACCAATGTTTAAAGTTATTTGTGGCCCTTCCGATGTTGGCATTGATGATTGGTTTTTTAATTAGTAACCCGATTCTCTACATCTGTTCGGTCATCGTTGGAGCTTTTTTATTCTCAAGTATTCAAGTGCTGTTCTTTTCAAAGAAATACAATTGGCAAGAAGCGCTATGGGCTTACCCGTATAGCTTATTCTATCTCTTTGCTTTGTTCTGGATATTTCCTTTTTCAATCGTAACCGTTAAAAATGGAGGATGGTTAACCCGCTGATTTAAATAATTTTTCAAGAACTTTCCTTTGTGCTGATGGAGCGTTTTCTACAATATCTTTAGTATTCATATTATTTCTAAATTTTAGATAATAATGGATTCTAATTTCGAAAAAACCTTCGTTAAACATTGATTTTATATTAAAATTAGCAACTTTTAAATAAATTTTTCCTTGAAATGTAGAAAATTAATCCCATCGTTTCAATTGCACTTTTCCAAATATGTCTTTGAATATACTTTTAATTCCGCTTTTTACCTTTTGACAATTAAGACTTCATCTTTCAGTTCTCTACTTTCAATTTTAAGTCGATGATTTGGATTTAAAAACTGAAGTTCAGTTGTTATCCTTTCAAGCATTGAATCTGAAATACGCTAAAATAGCGGAGATAAATTTATTTTGAAAATACTTTTCCATTTTGTACTTACGCTTATCGTTTGACCACCTTTTCCTATTACCCAGGTTGGTAGCGCACTTTACGCCTAGTAATGAAACGTTAATTTTCTTCCATTTTTTATTTTGTCAAAATATTCGACTCAATAAAGAAAAAAACATCCCCTTCGCAGTTCCCGTTATTCCTTGTAAACAGTCTAAATAATTAAAAATAACAAAAGTCATTTTTTAATAGTCTATTAAAAAGATATCTTTGTCTTTTATTATGAAAACGGATCAATATAAACTGTGGACTTTGGGTTTGCTATCCCTCGCTTTCTTAGGTTATTCTTTTCAATTGTACGTTTCCCCTCCGGCGGAAAGGCCAAAGGAGGGGAAGGAGGCAAGTTTGGCGGATGAAGGGAAACTGCTGTGGCAAGAAAAAAATTGTACTTCCTGTCATCAGTTCTATGGTTTGGGTGGTCATTTGGGTCCAGACTTAACCAATGTGAGTTCCAACCGTTCTCCGGAATACATTGAAGCCTTTTTGAAAAATGGAACCGATGTGATGCCGAATTTCAATCTAAGTCAACATCAAGTAAATGCCCTTATGGATTTTTTAGCCGAAGTGGACAAATCCGGGCAATCCGATCCCCGAACATTTAAATTAAATTTGGATGGTACCCTATCGAAATAAAACCATTTCTTTCTTTTTTATTCTTTCTCTATGTCTATTGACGGTGGGACTTTTATTTGGACTGCTGGGCGCACTCGAATATGTCTTTCCGGGCATTTCAAAGGGTTTTTTATCCTTCGAGAAAATTAGGCCTCTTCATGTTTCTTCCGTCGTATTTTGGATATTGACTGCCGCGATGGGTGGCGTTCTTTCCTTTCTTCAAGAGCATACTGGAAGACCGATTCGCTATCCGAAAGTATTGAAGATTCAATTTGGGTTATTCGCTCTAACGTTTTCGGCCATTCTCATCAGCTATCTTTTTGGTGTTTTTGGCGGAAGGGAATATTGGGAATTTCATCCGCTATTTTCTGTGCCTATATTAACGGCTTGGATTTTATTTTTGATCAATATATTTTCATCCGTCCGGAATTTCAGAAATCAACCCGTGTATGTATGGATGTGGCTCACAGGCGTTGTTTTTTTCTTGTTTACCTATACCGAATCCAATCTTTGGTGGATTCCTTGGTTTCGAAATGAAATTGTTCACGATATGACGATTCAATGGAAGTCCTATGGATCGCTAGTTGGTGCTTGGAATATGTTGATTTATGGATCGTCCATTTATTTGATGGATAAAATTTCAGGCAACTCCAAATACAGTTATTCCGCACTTGCGTTTTGGATTTATTTTCTGGGATTGTTCAATGGAATGTTTAATTGGGGGCATCATATTTATACGTTACCAACGCATGGATACATCAAACACATCGCGTATGCGGTAAGTATGACCGAACTGATTTTGTTTGCACGAATTATTTATTTGTGGAAAGATTCCTTGACTATAGCAAAAAAACATTTGCATATTCAAAGTTATAAATTCATTATGTCGGCCGATGTTTGGATTTTCATTACCTTGGGATTGGCCATTGCGATGTCTGTTCCTGCGCTGAATGTGTATATGCACGGAACCCATGTAGTGGTGGGACATACGATGGGTGCAACCATCGGAATCAACAGTATGTTATTACTCGCCTTTGTTTACGATCAAATTCACGGAAGTAAAAAACTCGAATCGTATAAGAGGATGTTTCGAATCGGGTATAGTTTGATTCAAATCTTCTTACCCATTTTTGTTTTTACCTTAATTGTCGCGGGCTTTATCAAAGGCTATTGGCAACTTCAAGAAGAGCAATCCGCATTTTCGGTGATGATGAAATCACTGAAGCCTTATTTTATAGTCTTCGCAATTTCAGGAACGGGTTTAATAGTAGGTTTTTTAATGGTCATTTATCCTGCGATTCGAAGTTTACTTTCAATGAATAGTCAAAATAACTAAAATGTAAAGTAGGTTAATTTAGGCAAGGGCCAGCGTAAGTAAAAAGAAACTTTCTTCTTTTGCTATAACACTGTGAGGAAGTTCAGGCTGCAAACTGACCATTTGTCCTTTGTGTAATTCCACTGTTTTTTCTTCGGTGGCAAACTCAATATGACCTTCCATCACTTGAACGCTAATATATCCAGGTGCGGTATGGGTTTTTAATTCACCGTTTTTATGAATTCCAATCAAAACAATCCGCATTTTGTCGGATTTAAAAAGAGTAATGGAATTCAAACTGCTCTCCTTCCACGTAACTTCTTGTTTGATTTGTTGAATGAATTTATTAAGATCCATTTCCACCATAGGCGCATTTAAAAGTCTTTCACCTTGCGGTCGAAGGGGAGTTGCGTCGTTTGATTTATTTTCCATGACTTTGCTTTTCTAGATTCCTTGGGTAAAGTTACTGAAAACTTCCCAAAACGATTCCGTTTCTCCAAAATTGAAAATAAAAAAAAGCCGCTCAATTTTGAACGGCTTTCATTTTATTACAATAATTTATTCAATTATTTTTTTACAACTTTAGAAGTGTGAACATTTCCTTTAGAGTCCATTACTTTTACCAAGTAAACACCTGCTGGAAGTTGTGAAACATTTACAGAAGCTGTTCTAGAAGAAGCAACAACTTGTCCGTTGAAGTTCATTACAGTCATTTCTTTAACTTCTGCATTCTTCATGTTAACTTTCACAAAGTTTGTAGTTGGGTTTGGATAAACAGCGAAAGAAACGTTGTTTACGTCAGTAACACCCATTGTTCCTTCTTCACCGTCAATTCTCATACCTAAATCCAATTCAGTCCAGTCAAGCAACATGCTTAGTGGAGTCCAAGTAGTAGCTCCTGCACCAAATAAATCCCCTGGATCTGTTAAGTGACCTTCAAATCCATTATTAGATAAAGATTGGTACCAGTTCCATCTTGTTGAACCTTCACCGATATCATTAAGTGTCGTATTTGCAGTTACTGACAACCAATAATCACCTGCTGGTAAAACTACATCAAGTCCTGCTGCTACTAAATCCAAAGTAAAAGCATAACCTGTAGCACCATCATCTACTACTGTAAATCCAGCATCACCGATCATCATATCAAAAGCGAATAAATTCGTATCTCTTGGATCTGAGCCTGCAGGAATCCAGTCGTCATCAGCAATAATATAGAAGCTCGCTCCTGTAATATTATTGATTAAATCTCCACTGTTGTTGAAACCATACGCTGCTAAATCTGTGATTTTTGTTGCAGGTAAAGTCAATTCGAAATCATCTGCACTTGCTACAAAAGCATCAAAATTTCCGGCGTCAGAAATAATACCTGAAGTACCAAAGTTTGTTTGGTCAATGATAATTGCATTTGGACCAAAATTTGTTACGGGAGTTGGAACTGAAATAGATTCAGTTACCATTCCTTGTTGTGCAAAAGTAGCTGTGAAAGCTAAACCTGCCAATAAAAAAGAAATTTTTTTCATGTCTCTTTACTTTTAAATTTAATTACTTGTTAAACATTAGTGCCAAAGATAAATAATTCTTTCAAAAATAAAAGTTAAATGATATAATCTTTAATTAACTTTCCATCCTTACAAAAAGGCTTTAAACTGCTTTCTATAAATTCTTCTATCTTTTCTTTATCCTTTTTCGGATATAATAAATGAACATTCGCTCCCGCATCCAATGTGAAATACAAAGGCAAATCAGTTTCTTTTCGGAAATTCCAAAGGGCTTCGATTGCTTTCAATGTATTGGGTTTCATCAGTATATAATAAGGAGTAGAAGTCAACATCATCGCATGCAAACTCAACGCTTCATGCTCTACAATCTGACCAAATGCATCCAAATCCCCAGTCTTTAATACCGAAATTAATTTTTCTAAATTCTCTTCCGCCGACTGAAATCTTCGTTCTGCATACGGATGGTTGTTCATTAAATTATGACCCACTGTACTTGAGACTTCCTTTTCTCCTTCGTCTATTAATAATATGGTATCTTGGAAATCACGAAAAACAGGATGAATCTCATACGGATAAGGTACGGAAAATAAATGAGAACTACCTGCTACAAGACGAGTTTCTCCCCAAACAGTTATTCCTGGATAAACCGATCGACAAGCGCTTCCCGAACCCAATCGTGCTAAAAACGATGCCTTTTTCGTTTTCTGTGCATCGTTCATACCCGCGCCCAATTCGTTTTCTAAATCCACTAAACACAACGCCAATGCGCCCATGCCCGATGCGGAAGAAGCAATTCCACTACTGTGCGGAAACGTATTGTGGGTATAAATCTCAAAATTAAAATTGCGTAAAAATGGAAGGAAATCTTCAATTCGTTCAAAGAATTGATAGATCTTTTCCGAGAAGCTTTCTTTTAATTCTTGGTCTAAATATACTTTCACCTGAAAGTCCGAAGTGTCTTTGGGTTGAAATCGCAATTCAGTCTGAGTATAACTTTCGTTCAACGTGAAACTCAACGAAGGGTTCATTGGAATTTGAACATCCCTTTTTCCCCAATATTTTATCAACGCAATATTGGACGGACATTTTGCCGAAACATTTCCTGTTTGATTGTAGATTGTATTCTGAAGTTTTGATTTGAATTCTTCCATCAAATAAATAGATTAAACGGTTGTTTTATTATTTTTTACAAAACGTTCCGAATGAAAAATCAATGATTCTTCAACCGGAATAAAGGAAAACGAAAGTACGTCTTTTACTTTCTGATTGGAGAACGTGGACGAACTTGTCAAAGCGTGGTAACTCGATTTACTCAAACCCGGTCCACCAAAAAATCGACTGAAAAAAGAAAAGAATAAAATGAGTTTTAATTTCGATTTATTTAAAATTCGAACTTTTCCTAAATTCCATCTTTTTCTTAGAAAGTTAAAAACTTCGGCATAGGATTTCTCTTCCGAATTCAAAATGAATTTATCATTCCATTGTTTTTTATCGACCAATTCGGCCAATAAATAAGCCACATCCCGAACATCGACATAGCCGGTTTCTCCTTTTGTAGCTACACTGTTTTTTTTGGCGGCGTACCGGAATATTTTCTCGCTTTCTCGCTTCCCATCCAGACTTCCAATTACAATGGATGGATAAACTACGAGTGTATTTAATCCTTCTTCTGAACCGCGCCAAACTTCCATTTCGCCTTTTCGTTTCGATAAAGCATATTCAGAATGAGCGAATTCTAAATTCCATTTTGAATTTTCCGTAATGAAATTTTCATTCGGCAATTTGTCTAAAACAGAAATCGAACTTAAATATACCAAATTCGGAATGTTTGCTGAAATCGCAGCATTTACTAAATTCTCTGTTCCTGTAACATTCACCAATTGAATGGTTTTCCTGGAACGATCATCGAAATCAATACTTCCTGCGGTATGGTATAGGGTTTCACAGCCTTGAATTAAATCACTCAAAGTCGTGACGTCGAGTAAATCGCCTTCCACCCATTCAATTCGACTGAAAGTTTCCAAATCTGAAAAGTCTAAAAATAAATCTTTTACCGCTTCCAAATTCGAGCTTTTTCTTTTCAGTGCACGAATGGATTGCCCTCTTTTAGCTAATTCCAAAAGAAGATAAGACCCAATTAAACCGCTTCCACCCGTTACAAAAACCATGGCGCTAAGATAGAAGGTTATAGTTACTATTAAAAATTCGATGAAACTTTTTCACGGGATTTATTTTATTCGGAAATGAAAACTATTCATCTAAATTCCAATCGTTTAATTCGGAAATGTAATGATAGGCAGTCATGTCATACTGAACAGGAACCACCGAAATATATCCTTCTTCCAACGCCCATTCATCCGTATCTTCCCCTTTATCCAAGTTTTCAAACTTTCCGGTCAACCAATAATACGTTCTTCCCCGTGGATCTTTTCGTTCGTCGTAACTTTCTGTCCAAATCGCTTTGGCTTGCCTACATACTTTGATTCCTTTGATACTTTCTTTGGGGAGTTTCGGAATGTTTACATTCAAAACCATTCCTCCAGGCATTTTTTGCTCCAGGGATTCTCTCACTATTTTTTGAATGAATTCTTTTCCTGCTGAAAAATCGGCGCTGTACGCAAAATCACACAAAGAAAATCCAATGGCTGGAAGTCCATCTACACCTGCTTCAACTGCGGCGGACATGGTTCCTGAATAAATCACATTGATCGAAGAATTGGCTCCATGGTTAATTCCAGAAACACAAATATCCGGACGACGAGGTAAGATTTTACTCAATGCCAACTTTACACAATCGACCGGTGTCCCTGAACACGCCCACTCTCTATCGCTTTGTGGACCGTCGTCGATTTTCACTTTTTCACAAAATAAAGTAGAGTCAACCGTAATTGCGTGACCCATTCCACTTTGCGGACTATCGGGCGCTACTACATATACTTCACCTATCTCATTCATCATTTCTATCAGTGCCCGTAAACCCGGCGCGGTTATCCCGTCATCATTTGTAACGAGAATCAATGGTTTTTCTGTGGAATTCATATATATTTGTACGTTTAATCGCCAAATTTACGGAATCTATTTTTTGGCGGTATATTTGATGAGTGATTTAACTCATACTAATTAAGTATCTGTATATGCTGATGAGAAAAACTTTTGTATTACTGTCCTTCCTTTCCATGTGTTTTCTGGCTTTTTGCTTTTGCACCCCAGGAAGTTCTGTCGATGATGCGAAGATCAAAACGATTATTAAAAACGTTCGAAATACGTTAACCTATATGCACTACCGCCCACAAATCATCAATGATGGTTTTTCGGAGGATGTGTTTTCTGCTTATTTGGGGAAAATTGACCCCAACAAACGCTACTTACTTCAATCGGATTACGATGAATTCAAAAAAGACATCCATAACTTGGATGATTATTTCAATAACCAAGACTTGAGGTTCTATCATTCAACCATTGACACTTTGTTTGTGCGATTCAATGAAGCGAAAGGATATTCTGAAGAAATTCTGAAAACACCCTTTGACTTTACAACGGATGAGGATTTTCTAATTGGTGATGATGTCGTTACCTATGCGAAAGATAAAAAAGAATCCAAAGACCTTTGGAGAAAGTATTTAAAATACAGCACCCTCATTGAGCTTGTTCGACTTCAAGAAGATTCAACCAAGTTGGATTTATCGATGGTAGAATTGGAGAAAGAAGCACGTGAAACGGTTTCTGAAAATATCTCTGATTTCTTCCGAAGACAAATGCAGTTGAAAAAAGACAAGTTTTTGGCATTGTATATCAATTCATTTACCGAGAAATACGATCCCCATACCAGTTATTTCTCACCCCAAGACAAAGATGATTTCGACGTGAATATTTCGGGACAGTTGGAAGGAATCGGTGCGCAACTTCAAGATAAAAAAGGATACGCTACCATTATGGCACTCGTAATTGGAGGGCCTGCTTGGAAAGACGGTCAGCTCGAAGTGGGCGATCAAATTACCCATGTAAAACAAAAAGGAAAGGACGCGGTGAACATCGTCGGTCTTATAATGGATGAAGCCATTCGACACATTCGTGGTAAAAAAGGAACCGAAGTTACTTTAACCGTGAAGAAAAAAGACGGAACGGTAAAAGACATCAAATTAATTCGCGATGTGATTGAGCAGGACGAAGTTTTTGCCCGAAGTGCAATTATTGACGACAACGGTGATAAATATGGAATTATTTATTTACCTGAGTTTTATACCAATTTCAACGATCGAAACGGCCGCGATCCATCGGATGATGTGACCAAGGAGATTTTGGAATTGCAAAAAGAAAATATCAAAGGTTTAATCTTTGATTTACGTTACAACGGGGGAGGTTCACTTGAAGAAGTGGTTGAAATCGCGGGATTATTTATTCCAAAAGGTCCCATCGTTCAAGTGAAAAGAAGTGACGGTCAAATGAAAATTCACGAAGACAAAGATCCTTCTGTTTTGTATGACGGTCCTTTGGTGGTAATGGTGAATGAACTTTCGGCATCCGCTTCCGAGATATTCGCTGCAGCTATGCAAGATTACGGCCGAGCCATTATTGTTGGAAGCAATAAAACTTTTGGAAAAGGAACGGTTCAAACCTTTGTCCCGTTGGATCAACGAACCTTCAGTCAAGACGAATACGGTGCACTTAAATTAACGATTCAGAAATTCTACCGAATCAACGGAGGATCGACTCAGTTACGTGGAGTTACACCGGATATTGTGATGACGGATTTGCTTACCTATGCCGATATCAGTGAGTCGAGTGCAGAAGATGCTTTGCCTTGGGATCAGATAAAACCGGTGAATTTTGAGCCGTGGAAAGTGACCTTTGATCTGAAAGAAGTGCAATCGAAAAGCGCTAAACGACTGGAAAACAGTACGTATTTGGATCTAATTGATCAAGCAGCTAAATATTACAAGGAATTGGATAACATTGACCGTATTTCGTTGAACATCAATAAATTCAAAGCAGATCGGAAAAATAGAGAAGAACGTGCGAAAAAATACGATACGACCGATGAATTCAAATCGAGATTAAAGATTTCTGCTCCAGAAGCTGAATTGCCGCGTTTTGAATCGGATACTATTCTTCGTGAAAGACGAAAAGATTGGCACAAAAACTTATCCAAGGATTTCTATTTGGAAGAATCTGTCAATGTTTTAAAAGACATATCCTAATCTTTTGAATGGAGGCGAAATCGGGTTCATTCACTCAAAATGCAATGCGGAAGATTAAAAAAAATCCTCTGGGCATAGCCTCTTTTGTTCTAATTGTCATCGCGGGACTGATTACGATTTTTGCATACGCCATTTCCAGCGACAAAGTAAAAGATGCGAATCAACAAAATGTAATCCTGGCGCACAAACCGATGGGCCACAAACAGTTGTTGGTAGAAGTTCCTTTGGAAAATTACACTTCAGAGGCTTCGATTCATGATTTCTTTTTTGGAAAACAAGTGGAATCCGAAATGATTGCAATTGATTCCTATTCATTCACCACTGATTCTTTGAATTACATCCCTTATTTGGGCGATGGATTGTTGGGCGAATCAGCCCAAGTCGCACTGAAAGATTGGACAGATCGAGGAATTGAAAAAGCCGAAATCAAAAAGAAATTCATTTACGAAAAATCATACCTATTTGGAACGGATGCCTACGGTCGAGATTTTTATTCCCGCTTGGTCATTGGTACACGAATTTCGTTTTTAATTGGATTTATTGCGGTCTTCATTTCCTTATTTGTAGGAATTCCTTTGGGTGCAATTGGCGGATTTTACCGCGGAAAAGTGGATGACTTCATCATGTGGATTATCAACGTAATTTGGTCCATCCCAACTTTATTATTGGTAATTGCCATTACCTTGGCATTAGGAAAAGGATTCTGGCAAATCTTTGTTGCGGTTGGATTGACGATGTGGGTAGAAGTGGCGCGTGTCGTTCGAGGCCAATTTATAAGTTACAGAGAAAAAGAATTCGTAGAAGCAGCGCGAGCTATGGGATTTAGTGATATGCGTATTATTTTCAAAGAAATCCTTCCCAATATTATGGCACCTGTAATCGTGATTTCTGCGGCTAATTTTGCGGCAGCGATTTTGGTCGAAAGTGGATTGAGCTTTTTAGGAATTGGTGCACAACCGCCTACACCTTCGTGGGGAAATTTAATCAAAGAAAATTACTCACACATCATCATTGGTGATGCGCATTTGGCACTACTTCCGGGATTGGCGATTATGTTGTTGGTCTTGGCGTTCAATGTTTTTGGAAATGTGCTGCGCGATGCTTTCGACGTGAAGTAAATTTCATTTCACAACTTAAATTAACCCAAAAAATAAAGCCGTCTCGTTTAAACAAGACGGCTTCCACACTCATATAAAAAAGTTGCTAAGTCTATCTGAACCTGTCTATCGATTTTACAAGCGCTTCGTCTTTCTTTATAAATCGATTAGCTAATAGCAGTAAAATAATCGAAGTGAAAGGAGCGAGGAGCCCAATACCCTTCTCAGAGTCCGAAAACCCTCCAGGCAAAGTGGATAAACGATAGGCCAAATAGCCAATTAACAAAATATTCAAAACTATAGCTACCTTGATCAAATTCATTTGCAGCTTTCGGTTCTTAAATAGAAAGATAACCACCAAGGCTAAGATAGCAGAAATAAGGAACAATGCCAAACTGATTGCATCATCCGTCGGTTGAATCCATCCTTTGATATCCATCCATAAATTGGCGAATCCAGTTGAGATTCCGGATACCAATGCCGCTAAAAATAAGTAGATACTTTGTTTTCTCTGAATCATTTCCTTTATTTCGTTTGCAAAATTAACAATAATTTTCATCTTTCGTATTAAAAATTATTCGTATTATTGCAAAGTAGTTCCTAATGCACATTACCCTCACAAAATATTTGAAGTAATCAATCCACCTTTTCTAGGAGCTATCCTTATTATAAAAACACACATTCAAATTACACAGCTTAAAATAATCCAAAAATATTATGTTTGATTTAAACGAACTTAAAACTAAGAAAGTTGATGAGTTACAAGAAATAGCTACAAATCTCAAAGTCAAAAAAGTGAAACAACAACTTAAAATGGACTTGATTTATAGTATTCTTGATCAACAAGCAGATGTGGCTGCTAAAATAAAACAAGAAAACGAAGAGAAAGCGCCGAAAGATACTAGAGATCCAAAGGAAGCTCCTCGAAAAACACATCCGCACAAAAGAGCACCCAAACCCGCTCCTGCAAAAGCAACTGCTGCAAAGGAAACGACCGAAAAAGTAGGGGCCGTAAAAGAAGCTCCTGTCAAAGAAAAGCAAGAAGCTTCCGAAGAAAAAAAGGACGTTCAAAAACCGAATCCAAGACCCGCTCAAAAAGTGGAAAAGAAAACGGGAGTAGAAACTGAATCGGATTCGTCCAACAAAGACAAACAACCCGCTCCGAATCAAGAAAAAAGAGCAAATACCCAAAACACGCCGAGACCGCATCCAAAAGGTCCAAACCCGAATCAGAATTCCAATCAGAATCCCAATCAGAATCCCAATCAAAACTCGAATCAAAATAAAAATAGAGGACAGCAAAATCGTCCCAACCGACCGCATTCGGATAATCCATCCCATGAGAATCAGTCAAACAACGACACTTCTCAAAAAAACAAATACAGATCGGCGAATTTTGAATTCGAAGGAATCATTGATACCGAAGGAGTTTTGGAAATCATGCCGGATAATTACGGTTTTTTAAGATCCTCGGATTTTAATTACCTTTCTTCACCCGATGATGTGTACATTTCTCAATCTCAAATTCGTTTATTCGGTTTGAAAACAGGAGATACCATTACAGGCGAAGTTCGCCCTCCAAAAGAAGGTGAAAAATATTTCCCACTAATTAAAATCAAAGAAATCAACGGAAGAACGCCCGATTTTGTGCGTGACCGTGTTTCGTTTGAGCATTTAACACCCTTGTTTCCGGAAGAGAAATTTAATTTGGCAGAAAAAGGTTCCACCCTTTCTACCCGAATTTTAGATTTGTTCGCTCCGATTGGAAAAGGACAACGTGGAATGATTGTAGCCCAACCCAAAACCGGTAAAACCGTCTTACTAAAAGACATTGCCAACGGAATCGCTGCCAATCATCCGGAAGCGTATTTGTTGGTTTTGTTGATCGACGAACGTCCGGAAGAGGTGACTGACATGAAACGTAGTGTGAATGGAGAAGTGATTGCTTCTACCTTTGACAAAGAAGCTTCAGAACACGTGAAAGTAGCCAACTTGGTGCTTTCAAAAGCAAAGCGAATGGTAGAATGTGGACACGATGTCGTAATTCTTTTGGACTCGATTACGCGTTTGGCAAGAGCGTATAACACGGTTTCGCCGCCATCTGGAAAAGTATTGTCGGGAGGAGTGGATGCCAACGCATTGCACAAACCGAAACGTTTCTTTGGTGCCGCTCGAAATATTGAGAACGGGGGTTCTTTGACCATTATCGCAACCGCTTTGATCGATACAGGATCGAAGATGGATGAGGTGATTTTTGAAGAATTCAAAGGAACAGGTAACATGGAATTGCAGTTGGATCGTAAGATTGCAAACAAACGAATTTTCCCAGCCATCGACTTGGTTTCGTCCAGTACACGTAGAGATGACTTGTTGTTAGACGAGCCTACCATGCAGCGTATGTGGGTGTTGAGAAATCATTTGGCCGATATGAATCCGTTGGAAGCCATGGAATTCTTACGCGATCGAATTCGAAACACACGTTCAAACGAAGAGTTTTTGATCTCAATGAATAGATAATTCACATTTGTTTTTTGAATCCGTATTGAATGCTGTAACTTTATAGAGTTATTTATAGCCTACGTTTTAATCGTAATTCATTATGCTTCAAATTCAAATCATAAACGGCCCAAACCTAAATTTATTAGGAATACGTGAGCCCGAAATATACGGAAGCGAAACTTTTGAAGACTTTTTCTTAGCATTGAGAAAAGAATTCCCAGAAGTTTCGCTTCATTATTTCCAATCGAATCACGAAGGAGAAATCATTGATAAACTGCATGAAGTGGGATTTAAATACCATGGAATAATTCTAAATCCTGCAGCTTATACCCATTATTCATACGCGATTGCAGATGCAATCCTTGCGATTTCTATTCCGGTTGTGGAAGTACATATTTCAGATATCAATGCACGGGAAGACTTCCGAAAAATTTCGGTGACTTCGCCCAACTGCAAGAAAACCATTTCTGGCCACGGATTGGATGGCTACCGAATGGCACTCAAGGAACTGATCAAAACCTAAATTCTCAAAAAACAATTTCCTAACTATTTTGTAAATTCGCTCCATGAATTCATTTACCGAAGAAAATTATTTAAAAACCATGTTCAATCTTTCCGAGAAAACAGGAGAGGTCACTGTGAACGAATTGAGTAAGGCGTTGGAAATAAAAATGCCCACCGTTAACAGCATGGTTAAAAAATTAGCGGCCAAAGGGTATGTGAATTATCAATCCTACAAACCCATTGAATTAACTGAACAAGGGAAAACCGAAGCCTTGCTCATTATCCGTAAACACCGTTTAACCGAAATGTTCTTGGTCGAAAAAATGGGATTCGGATGGGAAGAAGTCCATGAAGTTGCCGAACAAATCGAACACATTCATTCGCCCAAATTCTTTGCGAAAATGGATGAAATGCTCGATTTCCCTACGGTCGATCCACACGGTTCGCCCATTCCCGATCGGGAAGGAAATATTCTGCTGAAAACCTACAAAACATTGAATCAATTCCAAGTAGGGGATAAGTTGAAGTTTGTTGCCGTGACCAATTCAAACGATGATTTCTTGAAATTCCTAAACTCAAAGAACTTGGTTTTGGAAAGTGAATTGGAAATTTTAGACATTGAAGAATTCGATCAAAATATGCGGGTTTCATTCAACCAAAAAACCGAAACCCTCAGCCCAAAAGTAAGCGAGCGTTTATTGATGGAAAAACTTTAATTTTACAAAATGCAACATTACGATACGATTTGTGCGGCTTCCACTGCTCAGGGAGTAGGAGCTTTGGGCGTTATCCGTATTTCGGGTGACGATTCCATTTCCATTGCCGATAAAATATTCAAAGGGAAAAACTTAAACCATGTCGATTCCCATACCGTTCAGTATGGATTTATTGTCGACGGTGAGATTACGATTGACGAAGTAATGGTCGGTGTTTTCAAAGCACCTAAAACCTTTACGGCAGAGAATTTAGTGGAAATTACCTGCCACGGTTCACCCTTCATTCAACAACAAATCATTCAAGCTTTATTAAAAAACGGCGCACGTTTAGCCCAAGCCGGAGAATTTACCCAACGTGCTTTTCTCAACGGTCGTATCGACCTTTCTCAAGCCGAAGCGGTAGCGGATTTAATCTCCGCCGAAAACAAAGCATCTCATCAAATTGCACTCAACCAAATGCGGGGTGGAATTTCATCCGAATTAAAAGATCTGCGCGAAGAGTTAATCAACTTCACGGCACTCATCGAACTCGAATTGGACTTTTCAGACGAGGATGTCGAATTTGCCGATCGCGAAGAATTGGATACACTGGTTCAAACCCTGAAATCCAAAATCCATAAACTCATCGACACCTTTGAGTACGGAAATGCCGTGAAAAACGGAGTTCCTGTGGCCATCATTGGAAAACCGAATGCTGGAAAATCGACCCTGCTCAACTATTTACTGAACGAAGAACGAGCCATCGTCAGCGACATTGCCGGTACAACACGCGATACCATCGAAGAAACCATGACCATTGACGGTATGACCTTCCGATTCATTGACACCGCTGGAATCCGTGAAACCACCGATGTCATCGAAGCCATGGGGGTGGAAAAAGCAAAAGAAAAAGTCACTCAAGCAAAAATCATCATTCATCTCTACGAAGATGACATTGAAATCTTGAAACAACTGCAACCGATTTTGGAAGACAAAGTCGTTTTCAACCTATTAAGCAAAGTCGATAAAAACGTGGACTTGACCGAACTCGACATTCAATCCTTGCTCGAAAGTCATCCCAATTACCATCATTTTGGAATCTCCGTCAAATCTGGAATCAACCTCGATCGCCTCAAAAATGAACTGGTTCAATCCGTAAAAACCGGCGTGGACGAAAACGCAGTCATCATCACCAACATCCGCCACAAAGAAGCTCTCGTCAATGCTTCCGAAGCACTCAACAACGTTGAGGTCGGAATGAAAACCGGACTCACTGGAGATTTACTCGCCTTCCATCTTCGCGACAGTCTTCGACACATCGGTTCCATCACCGGTCAGATCGATGTGGATAAAGATATTCTGGGGACTATTTTCGGGAAGTTTTGCATTGGCAAATAAATAAGATAATAACGGATAACAAAAACCTAACAACTACTTAATATAGTGATTGTTAGGTTTTTTGTTTTATATTTGGTGGTAGTTAAAAGGATGTTATTATTCCTTTTCTTACACCAATTGTACACCAATTATTTTAATTTTTAAATTTTGATGTACAAACGTACACCATCAAATATAATCGTTATGAAAATCACGCTCAAACAAAGAAAAATTTCAGAAAATAAAATTACGCTTTATCTCGAATATTATAAAGGATCCACAACCACATTAGAAGGTAAAAGAAAACATCTCCGAGAGTTTGAATATTTGAAACTTTATTTAAATCCAAATCCTACTGATGCTGATGAAAAGAAAAAAAATAAAGAAAATCTAGAATTAGCAGAAAATATATTAGCGATTCGTAAAACCGAATTCTTACAAGGCAAGTTTGGTATTGTAGATAGAGAAAAAGCTAATATTACTCTTTATGAATATTTTGATCTATTGAAAGAACATCGATCTTCTTACTTATCGAATTATGGAACTTGGAAATCAGTTAAACGTTATATCGATCAATATTTCCATCCTTCCACTACTCTTTCAGAAATAACTATAGATTCTATAAATGGATTTAAACGATTTTTAGATGTTGATGCAAAAACCAAACATGGTACACCTTTAAAACATGGTTCAAAGTATTCTTATTTCAACAGGTTTAGAGCAACTATTAAACAAGCTTACGAAGAAGGTTATATTACAAATCATAAACTCTTAAAAATAAAACCTTTCGAAGAAAAAGAATCTCAACGCGAATATTTAACTTTTGAAGAACTTCAAAATCTAGCTGTAACAGATTGTAAATATGAAGTCGTAAAACGTGCATTTCTTTTTAGTTGCCTTACAGGTTTAAGATGGAGTGATGTATTCAAATTAACTTGGAAAGAAATTCGAGACGAAAATAATGAACATCGAATCTTTTTTACTCAACAAAAAACAGATGATCTGGAATACATGTATATCAGTAAACAAGCTCGAGAACTCTTAGGAGAACGAAATTATTCAAACCCAAGAGTATTTGTCAATCTAAATTACGGGTCAGCAACAAATACAGAAATATTACGTTGGTGCATGAAAGCAGGAATTACAAAACATATTACGTTTCACTGTGCTCGACATACAGCTGCTACCCTATTATTAGAAGCTGGAGCAGATTTATATACCGTTATGAAAGTCTTAGGACATAAAGATATTAGAACAACACAGATTTACGCTAAAATCGTAGACAAAAGATTAAAAGAAGCTTCAAACTTATTACCAACTTTAAATTTAGAATTATGAATGAAATAATAAAAATAATCTCAATTATCCTATTTATTGTATTATTAACATATGGATTCTTCTCATTTATTAAAAAAATTAGTAATAATTACAAAGTGTTACTTCTTCCAATCATTACATTATTAAATAGTGTCTTTTTTGGATATAAGGCTTTTAAAACATCAGATGATATAATATTAATTATTTGGATGAGTATTTTTTTATTTTCAATACTTATTATTGTTTCTGTATTAAATAAGTTTTATAAAATTAACCATAGAAAGCATAAATCTATTGAGAACATTATCAATAAAACTAATATAAATCATAATTATCAAACAAATATTGTATAATACTCCCTAGAATTCAGACCATTAGTTAAAGATTAAAAAGAGTATTAATTTTAACTAAAAAGAAATGAAACATAAACGGAGAAAATTCACAGTAGCTTTTAAGACAAAAGTAGTGATT
>Ga0172382_10004559_pt1 | contig 21176 bp, 18 predicted proteins | sample Leawel138RmetaG_FD_122245 | JGI IMG/M metagenome (GOLD analysis project Ga0172382, IMG submission 122245) | Leachate microbial communities from a municipal landfill in Southern Ontario, Canada - Leachate well 138R metaG | ecosystem: Engineered > Solid waste > Landfill > Unclassified | place... | reverse complement strand
ATTATTAATTATTGCGTTTGAAGATATAACAACATTTGCTGCAACATAATTTCCATATCCCATCTTTGATGTTTTTGAAATAATAGATTTTGGATGAATGATATTAACTGGATTAATGCCTTTTTTTTTCATAATCTTTTCCACTTCCACTCTCAACATTATATCAGCAAATGAGATAATGTAATTACATTTATTATTTGATAAGTGTATGTCAATTTCGGGAATATGTAATTTGTTTCCTTTGTCTTTTCTCTCCTTATCAACGAATAATAAAACAATATCACTAAACTTACTGTTATAGTATTCCTTTACAACTTCAGCAAGTTCGATTGCTGTGCTTCTAATACCAAATATTATTAGTTTATTTTTCAATTTTTATCCTAAACATACAGCCTTTAAATAACAATATAGTACTCATCACAATCTTAAAAACTAAATACGTTTTATTATTTTTAGTTAGTTATCCCCTTTAAATAAATTCATTGTCTCTTGTGAATTTCTATTAATCCCTTCTCGCAATATTACTTTTTTTATTGTAATAAAAATGATTTTTACATCAAGGCTGAAGGATAAGTTATCAACATACCATACATCATACTTAAACTTTTCTTGCCAGCTAATGACATTCCGTCCATTTACCTGCGCCCAGCCGGTAATACCGGGTCTTACTTTATGTCGACGACGTTGAGTTTCATTGTATAATGAGAGATATTCAACTAATAGTGGTCTTGGCCCAATTAACGACATATCTCCTTTCATTACGTTCAGCAACTGAGGAATTTCATCCAGCGACGTGGAACGAACAATACGGCCGATTTTAGTTAATCGCTCAACATCAGGCAATAAGCAGCCTTCAGCATTCCGGGAATCATTCATGGTCTTGAACTTGATCAATTTGAATATTTTTTCATCTTTTCCAGGCCGTTCCTGATAGAAAAATGCTCCGTCACCCTTGTTGGAAATGGACAATAATATCCATAAAACAATAAAAATCGGGCTTATAATAATAAACCCAATAATAGATATTATGAAATCAAAAATTCTCTTTATTACATTTTTATAAATCATATTCCGCTTGATATATTTTCTCCAGGAAATCAACAAATCGGTCGGATAACTGTTCACGGGAGAACTGCTTTTCCGCGAGCATACGTGAGTTGATACCCATTTTATTACGTTCTTTCGGATTATCTGCCAAATAGATCAATACATCGGCAAAAGCAATAGCATTATCCGGCGGTACTACCATCCCGCAGTTGTTTTCTTTTATGATCTCTGCCAACCAACCAGGATAGTTATTAATCACCGGGAGCCCAGATGCGATATAATCAAAAAATTTGTTGGGCGAAGTGCCATAATAAAACGCAGGAACATTTTTCAGCACCATTAAACCGATATCGGCGGAAGAAACAATCTTGTTCAATAGCGTTTTAGGTACCGGTTCGAAGAAAAGACAGTTGGTAAGTTCATTCTCTGCTACCCGTTTCACCAAATCAGGTTTAATCTTTCCGTCGCCTATGAATATAATCTTAATATCGTCGCGAACACGTTGTTTCAATACCGATGCCATATCAAGCACCGCTTCCAGTCCGTTGGCAATGCCGTGGGCACCTGTAAAAACTGCTACGGTATCTGTTAGCGATATCCCTTCCAGTTGCATATCCTCCCGCCCTCCCGGCCGGAAGATATCCAGGTCGCATCCGTTGGGAACCATCTCCACCGGTTTATTCGGTACAATCCGTTTAATCCCCTCGCAGATGCCGGGTGACAAGCCGATACAGCCGTCTGCTTTGCGATAGCTCAATTTCTCGAGTATGCCCATCCCCCATAGCAGAAATGGGTTTTTCATGCCAAGTGCTTTCGGCAGTTCAGGCCAGAGATCCCGCACCTCGAACACAAACTTCCTCTTTTTTTTTGAAAACCATTTCATCCATATACCTGGCAAGCCGGCCGTCAATGGTGTTGAGCTTGCAAATAACATGTCATATTCCTCTTTCAGCGCGATCTGGATCCCTTTCCAGGCATACTTCAAAAAGATCAATGTCCGTTTGACAATCCCGTCGCTATTGGAATATGGAAGATTGATCTGTATCACATCGATTTCATCGACATCTCCCCGGTAGATCCCCTTCACATCTGTCGGTGGAAGATCCAGCCTCGCCGCCCCCCCGCAAACCATCGTTACCTGATGTCCACGCTCAATTAGTTTTCGCGCAAATTCGTAGGAGCGCGTTCCTCCTCCTATCGAAGGAGTGGTAAAGTGTTGGTGGAAATAGAGTATCTTCATCAAACCGTTAACGTCGTTTTAATTATGTGGTTGGAAGAACAAAACTCCGTTTGCAGAGTAGGCTCCTTCACCCCATAGTAGAGAGAACGCCAACCCTCTTTGCTTATTGGCTCGATTAACGGCGAGAAAAACTTTACTCTTTCATCCGGCGTATGCCACAGTTGACGCATTGTCATTCCATGAGGAATGTGTAGCATCTCATCCTCCACCGCCCATTCAACTTTGTTTTTTGTTTTCACGATCTTCCGTCTATGAACGATAGCTTTCCCCAGATAAGTAAAACATCTAACAGTTCCATGAAAAACAAAATGATCTTCAGTTTCAGTAAGAGAAGCATTTATAGCCTGCGACCAGTTCAACCAGATGAATCGCGGACCTTTCAACATCTGATCATGGTCATCCAACATCACTGTATTGTGCGATTCCGTACCGACAAAATACTTCATCGCTTCCTCGTCCGTATTATATTTGTAGGAACCGGCATCGCAGAGTATGTTCTCCCCTTTGTGCCAAATATCCATATGAAGATTATCGGCTTGCGAAGGACGATCCTTGTAGCGCCCGCACTTAATGAAAGTAAATGTATCCGGTTCACGCATCAGATAATACCCGCCCAGGGGGAACTCGAGCATACCCACTTTTTGATGTAAGGGTAAGAATCGTATCCCTGTAAATCTGTCAGTAGTTGCAATCCAGCGACTCTCCTCCCTTATTAAGATATTATCATAGAGTGATTCACCTGTTAACAAACGGTGCAATGCATTTAACTGAGGCCGAAAATCGCGATAATCTGTATCAGAGAAAGGGAAGAACCAGGCACCATCGTTCGCCCCATAGTTCGGAAGAAAACCGTCTTCTTCCTGCATGCATTGATAAAGAAAATTCAGACTCTTGTAAGCCTTTTCGTATACGTGGCCTAAAAACGGTTGTCGGTTGATTTCCGTGACCGAGATTCCCAGTGTTAGAAGTTGTATCACTACACGGTGATAGTTCATAGAAAACTGTAGAAAAGTGCCGTCATCGTAGATCTGATAGTCAATTTCCTTCTCAAACCATTTACGCCCTTTTTCCGCCCACTTTTTTGTTTCCGCGATAAATGGGAATAACAGATAGCTTAAAGCGAGAAAAAGCGTTTCCGTGATGGCATGATTGTTTCTTACTAAAATTCGGGAAAAGTCAATGTGATGATAAACGTGATGCAACGACCAATATATTACATGCTGCATCTTTTTCCAACGCACTTCAGTTAAAGCAGAAGAATTTTTGTAAAAGTGAAGTGCAAAGCACCAGTTCAATATCCGCAGTGATATCTCCTGACTGCAAAGCCAGTTTGGGCCACGGTTCACAGGATTGGCATCAATCCATCGCTCCATTTCTTTAAACACAAATTCGGAATGATCTTCCTCGTGATGATAATCATTTCTGATAATGATCAGCAGCCAGGTAAAACGTGACTTTTCCCACACGTATTTGATATCACCGGTTTCTGGTGAGAAGTCTGGAATTTCTGACCAGTGTTTTTTTATATCATATTGATAACCATTATCCGGGTTGGTGATCCAGTCATATTCCAATCCCAATTTCTTCCATTCACTGCTGAAGAATAGAATCTCACCCTGTATAATTCTTTTTGTCTTTTGTTTTAGTTCAGCATTTGGATGTTTTTCAAGAACAATTTTCTCCCTTTCCGGTATCACAAAAAGTGGTGTATTTGATCTAAATTTCTCTAAAGAAATAGTCTGTATGAAAGCCGAATCTGTGGGATGACGTCTCTTAAGCAACCCCATTCCCTTTTCCAGTTCATGCCGCACACGATACAGGGTGTATTGCAGCCCCATGTTTTTAACAATATGAATAGTATGTTTCAACATTAGTCTACGTCTACCCAGCAATTCTCTTTCAAACTTTTTATAGCTGCAAAGCTTGCACGTGTTGTGTTGACGATACTCTCGAACGGGATCAGGGCTTTACCACCGGTTTGTATCGCTTTGACCAAACGGCGAAACTGGTTCATGTGACCTTTGTCTATAGATGTTTTCAGTTTCGAGAAGCCTTTTACGCCAAAAACTTCAGTCTTGCGGAAGTTATCCATAATAAAGGTACGCTCCTGTGAAAACACCTCTATCCGCTCTTTCGAGTAGGCCTTCGAACCGTTTGCGAAGTAGTTGATCACGCCGGTCGATCCGTTTGCCATCTTCAGCAGGATACTCGCATTATCGGTGTTCTCTTCTGGATTTACTCCCATAGAATTCATACATACCGCTTTTACTTTGCTACCTGTTAAATAAGCGATCAGATCGATGTAGTGACACGCCTCACCAATGATCCTTCCGCCACCGGTCTTCATATCGTGCACCCAAACATTGGGAGTGATAAATCCGGCATTCATTGTGGCGATCACATTCATCTGACTGTTTCCTGCCAGCGACTTAATCTTTTCAATATGCGGAGAAAAACGGCGGTTGAAACCGACCGTCAGCAACTTGCCCGAACGTTCATAAGCTTTAATAATCGCTGAAAGCTCCGCTTCATTCAAAGCCAACGGTTTTTCTACAAATACATTCTTTCCCGCATTCAGAGTTTCCACCACCATAGAAGCATGCAAATCGTGTCGTGTGGTGATCATCACCAGATCCACTTCATTATCCAAAAGAATTTCTTTGTAATCAGTCGTCGAATGAGAGAAACCGAACTTCTTAGCCAGCGTTGTGCCCGAGAGCCCCCCTTGACTTGCGATATACTTGAAATGCACACCGCTATCTTTCAGGGCCGGCAGCATGGTCATTTTGGTAAAGTTGCCTGCACCGATGATCCCCAGTACACCTTTCCCACCCTCAAAAGATTTATCTTTCAATATGACCGTACTTTTTCGATCCACCGCTATATCTCTTTCCGGATAGCGAATAATCGATGCAATGGAGCGGTGTAAAGCAATATCGTCGTAAATCTTTCCATAGTCTGCAAGATCCACCTCTTCGGTAATCATCTCCTGCACAGAAAGATCACCCGAAGCAATTGTCTGTAAAATTGCCTCGAAGTTGCGTTGCTCGGTCCAGCGTACAAATGGCAGCGGATAGTCGATTCCCTTGTTTTCATAGTTATCATCGTACCTTCCCGGACCGTAGGAGCAGGAAACCTGGAATGTCAGTTCTTTCTCGTAAAACTCAGCACGACTTATATTTAGTCCCACGACACCTACCAGCACAATCTTTCCCCGCTTGCGGCTCATCCGTGCCGCTTGTGAAATGATCGCATCCGTATGAGCCGAGGCGGTGATAATCACCCCGTCGGCGCCCGCACCGCCTGTCTGCTCCTCAACGAACTTCACCACATCCCCATTGCTGGAGTTATAGGTTATAACTCCCCATTTCTCAGCGAGTGCCAATTTTTCTTCGTCCAAATCGGTACCGATCACCCGGCATCCGTTCGCCTTCAGGAGTTGTGCCGTGAGCAGGCCGATCAATCCCAGCCCGATCACTACCACCGTCTCGCCCAATGCAGGTTTCAGCAAACGGATCCCTTGCAGACCGATAGAGCCGATTACTGTGAAGGTTGCTTCGGCGTCATTCACCTTGTCCGGGATATGCGCTACCAGATTCTTCGGAACAGAGACATATTCCGCATGCGGCCCATTCGAAGCAACCCGGTCGCCCACTTCAAAACCACTCACTCCTTCGCCAATAGCAATCACCTTGCCCACGTTGCAATATCCCAGCGCAATTGGTTCGCCCAGCTTGTTGAATACTGAGTTCACAGTAGGCATCAGCCCCTCCGTTTTTACCTTGTCCAGCACCTGTTTAACTTTATCTGGTTGCTGTTTCGCCTTCTGCAGATAGTTCGATTTCCCAAATTCCACAAGCATCCGCTCTGTGCCTAGAGATACAAGACTCTTTGAGGTTTTAATAAGAAGACACCCCCGCTTCACCTGCGGCATCGGTACCTCCTCTAATATGGTTTCTCCTGTTTTAAAGGATTGTATGATTTGTTTCATTTAATATTCCGTTTTTTTTAGATATAATTCAAGTTTTCTTTAACTAATTTTTCTTTAATTTCAGGTAATGGATAATTAATCAAAACCGCACGGTATTTCCCTTTAAAAACAAAAAGGCTGCCTGCTGCTACACCAATTATTCCGTGTTCGTTTATCACTTTACCAATATCATCCAATGATCCTGCTCCTCCCATGACAGTCATGGGAATATTTATCTCATTTTTCACACTCCTTATTAGATTATAATCATAACCCATCATCAAACCATCATTTTCAATGGAATTGACGACGATCTCTCCCGCTCCTAATTTTTCAGCTTTTTTTGCAAATGAAATCGGATTTTCACCGGTATTTTTTGTCGCATTTTCTATAAAGATCTCATATTTATTCCCGAATCTCTTTTTTTTAACATCCATTACAACAACAACACTTTGATTTCCTACTCTTTCTGCAATTTTGGTAATTAATGTTGGATCTTCGATCGCGGCGGAACTGATAGCAATTTTCTCTACACCCAAATTAAAAATATCAACCGCCTGATCAGCGGTTTTTATTCCACCTCCATAACAAAGAGGCATTCTGCATTCATATGCAATATCCTCGATCATTTTCAAATCCGGTGCATTATGGTTTCTACTGGCATCTATATCAAGAACTATGATCTCATCAACCTCTTTTTCATTAAATATTTTGACTGCATTCACAGGATCACCCACATATTTGGGATCAGTAAATTTAACTGTTTTTACAAGTCCTTTTCGATGGACCAACAATGCTGGAATGATTCTTGGGTATAACATATTTACATCTCTGCAAAATTCTTTAGTAAAATTATCCCATTTTGATGACTTTTTTCCGGATGATATTGAAAACCATAAATATTTTCTTTATTTATGGCGCTGGTGAAGTTGATTCCATATTCTGTTTTAGTTAAAACATGCTCTTCTTTTTCACATTCATAATAATACGAGTGTAAAAAATAAAAACGGGATTTATCCGTATAATCCTTGATCATAAAATCATTTCTCATTGGAATTATCGTGTTCCAACCCATATGAGGATATTTTGTATCGTAAGGTATTAGAGATGAATCAAATCTTTTTACCGTTCCTTCAATCCAATTCAGACCATCCATTTTTCCTTCTTCACTGGATACTGCCATAATTTGCATTCCAAGACAAACGCCCAATACGGGTACTTTATTTAGAAGAACTTGTTTGTCAAGTTCATCTCTCATTCCAGAATTATTAAGCAAAGTCATTGCATGATCATATGAGCCCACTCCCGGTAAAATAATTTTCTCAACGTCAATTAAATCGAACGCTGTTTGCGCAAATTTAGTTTCAATATTCAAACGTTTATAGACATTGGCGAAAGCCCTAACATTACCCAGACCATAGTTAACAATTGTAATCATCTTTTTATCGACTTTTCCACTCCAAATAATTTAAGTATTTTAGCACCTATCTTAAACATAGATTCTTGATTCTTGTAATCCCAGTAAAACTTTTTAGGCATATTGAAATATATTCTTAATTCTTCCGGACTTATTCCCAATTTTGTAGCAATATAAGTAAATTCATCTTGAATTGTTGCCGGATCATACGCAGGTTTTTTTAGTTTCTCAATTGCTTCGTCTCTAGACATTTGGCCCGTAAGAATCAGACTTGAATATTGCACCCGTCGCGTATCAAATCCAAAACGTTCAGGCAGCCAGTAACCTTCAAAAAATTTTGTAAATCTAGATTCGAAATGCTTTTGAGGATAAGGTTTCCAATTATATTTTTTTTCAAGAAGCCTCATAGCGTCCGCCTTAATATAAGGAAGATAATTTAAAGGCTTAACTACTTCTACTCCTTTTATATATCTTAAATAAAACTTATGCCTTAGAACAGAGCTGAATGGATATGTTTTCATTTCGATTGTGCTGTAACGTTTCATTATATCTCTCAATTGTTTCATATCAGTTCCATAGTATAGCCATTCCATAGGATTGCGCACACACTCTGTTGAAATATTTCCACCGTTAAGGATGTATTTTATATTATATTTATCAGCATAATTGTAAAGCGTTGCTATAAAAGCATGATCCTGCGGAACATCGATATGTGGTACGCCGGATTTAAAGAAAGCCAATTGAAAATCTTTCATTTCTTCCCAATTGATGACTTCTGTATATAAATCAAGTCCTAGCTTTTCAATCATTACATATATGTTGTGTACAGCAAGTTCCGAATTCCATCCGCCATCCACATGAAAAACTAAAGGTCTTAAGCCAAATTCATTAACAACCAAATGAAGCATATATGAACTATCTACACCACCACTTAAACCTATTAAACAATCAAAATCTCTTTTTTTACCATCGTTTTTTATTTTATCAATAATGGCATCCAATTCAATACGACCATGTTCATCATCGTGCCAATTGGGTCTGATATTTTCATAGTAATCTCTACAATGATCACAAACTCCTTTTCCATCAAAAGATATCCTAGAATCAGTAGTATCCATCACACAATTTGTACATATCTTGTATTTCATATTTAATCCTATTTTACAACAGATTGATTTTAGGGATTTCCTACACTAGTCAGTTACAAATTATAATCAACATTAGCATTTCTAGTATTCTCTATTGCATCTTTAAATCCTAGAGCATAATTTTCTATTGTGCAATATTTAGTATAATAATAGTAAGCATTTTCCCCCATTTTTTGCATTTCCTTTATGTTATTTGTGGCATAAATTAAAGTATTTTCTAATGAATCAATACTATTAGTACATAATAAACCATTAATACCATGTTTTATATTAGTAATTTCTCCTCCTGAAACGGCATTATTTTTTGTAAGAAAAGGTACCCCAAATCCCATGGCCTGCAATACCGATAAACCAGCTTGCCCATATGAGACAGATAATATGCTTTCTGTATAGTATTTTTTTAATCTTTCAGGTTCATTGATTCGTCCTAAAAATATTACACGTTTTTCAATTTTAAATTGTTTAGTCAAATATCTTAATTTCTCATATTCAGGTCCATCACCAATTATAGTTAAGACTATATCCTCTGGGATTTCAAAAATAATATTCGCAAATGCTTTTATTAAAATATCGTTTTCTTTTCGTTTATCGAGACTTCCAACAAACAAAATTCTTGTTTTATTATTGTTTTCATATGCTTTAATACGTTTCCCAACATCAACAGTATTATTGGCGACATAAAGATTATCTTGGTTAATACCTCTCTTTACAAATTCTTGCATAGACTGATATGTATAATAGATTGAGGCATCAACTTTTTTTGTCAATAATAATCTAATTTTATTTGCCAATAACGAATTGGTAAACCAAGCACCCCATAGAATAAATCGTGTAGATTTACAATGTATAAATATTGAATAAATGGTATACAGGAAACTTAAATCAAATAGAGCTATAATAACATTATAATTATTTTTAATTTCTTTATTTAAACCTATTTGCAGTTTAAACGGTCCAATATTTTTTATTGGTACTATGATTTCATTATATAAATCCTCATCAGATACTGTCTGTTTACCTGAGTGCAAAACCGTAACATCGTAATCTTTTGAAAGAAAATTAAATAGAGGTTTTCTATAGTGAAGAAGAAAATTATAAATGATGAGGATCTTTTTTTTATTATTCATATTTATGTTATTATATTTTATGTTTAGATAAGAATTCTTTTGGATTTGTAAAGTATTTAGCACTTTTTAATAGGAGTTCTTCATCAAATAACCACCATTGAGTTTCTAATAACTCTTTAATTATTTCTTCATTAAATCTCTTTTTAATTAATCTTGCAGGATTACCGGCAACTACAGTATATGGCTCCACATCTTTTGTAACAATACTACCCATGCCAATAACTGCACCAGTTCCAACTGATATACCTTGCTTAAGCAATGCACATTGACCAATCCATACGTCGTGACCTATCCTTGTTTTTTTTTGAGACTCTCTTTTGTGTAAAGAATATTTCATTTTAACACTATCCTTGCCTTCATAGAATACAGGTGAAGTTGAGACCCATTTTATTGGATGCATTCCTCCCCCAATAATTACATTATTAGCAATGGAGCAAAATGAACCAATTTCAGCATTAATGATTTCACAATCGTATCCACAAAAAGAATGTCTTCCCATATGAACATTTACGATGTTACATCCAGATTCAATTTTAGATGTTGGATGAATTACGCTTCCTTTTATGGCACTACCTCGTATTTTTTTTAATATTTTTGCCCATATAAATTTTATTATCATAAATACTCCTTTATATATTATTAAACAATTACTATATAATTTTTAATTTTTTGGTGGCAGGGATGAGACTATTGTTATCTAAAAATAATATATTTGGATATAATTTTGTAATATTATTATATGGAGAATATTCCTTTTTATTTAATTCTAATATATTAATTTTTATTCTAATAATTAATTCATCTACATCATTAAAATATGGATTATAATTAAAATACTTTTTATAAATATTTAGTGCTTGGATATTTGACAATAAACACATTTTTCTGTTAGCGATAGCTTCAAACAATACTGAACTGACTCTATATGAAAACGTTTTAGGATATGGGATTAGTATAAAGTTACTCTTTAAAAATAAATATTGATACTGTATATCAGATAGATAATTATTTATAACAAATATATTATTCATCTTTTTTACATTTGTATTATCCTTTATAATAAGTAATATATTATTTATTTCTAAAAATTTATTGAATTTTTGGTTTGATTTAATTTCATTTAAAAATATTTTATCTACACTTGAACTGGATGGACAAAATATTACATTGTCATATCGTTCGATATTTTCATATTGTTCTCTTAATGAAGAATCTTCTAATATATTACTATTATACGCTGGGGGTATTCCATGATGTATAACATATGTATTTTTTACTCCTTTTGTTTCCAGAAACTCCTTCATATAATTTTCAAAAATAATATTAACATTATTTTTCGCAATTTTTTTGAAGAAAAATAATTTTATTTTATTATCTAGACCACTTATATTGTTGTGATTTATCAATATAAGAGGTTTTTTAATAAAACTTAAGTATAAACTAATTTCCTCATAACTTGCAAATATTATGTAATCATATTCATTTAAATTACACTCATTTTTTATAAATTGTAAAATTCTAAATAGGGCAAATCTTGTTGCAATTTTATTTTTGCGTTTCTTATAATATTTTCCCGGTATAGAATATACTTTTTGCATGTTATCTACATTCAAATTTTTGCTATAATTCTCTCTAAAAGCAAAGTGAATTGTTTTAAAAGTTAAGTTTAAGGCTTCAATAAATATCCTATTAAAGTTAATATGACCATTAGGCGACAAAGGGTCAACATATAGTAATTTACTATGTTTTTTACTATGTTTTGTATCAATATTACAATTCAGCATTTAATAATTATTTTTCTAGTCCTATTTTACTACTTCCAACAAATAATAATAACACTCCAAATATTCCTATTAATGTATTATAATAAAATACAAGAAACAGGAATAGTATTGCAGATAGAATTATAAAGTTATTTTTTGAAAATTTAATGCATTGCCAGACAAATTTAAGAAGAAAAAATAAACCAATCAATCCATTGAACATCGGTACTGTAACTAGCGTATCATGACCAGTATAATAATCCCCGTATAACAATGCTTTATCTTGAAAACCGCCACGTGATAAATCTAAATTTGCAAAGTAATTGAAATGGTCTTGAAAATACCCCCCATAACCCTTTCCAAATAGCAGAGTAATGGGATTTCTTACTCCTTCATAAATAATATTTATTAATGATGTAATCCTTACGTATGGTGATGGAGCAATTGTATCAACATTACCTTTAAATAATGCAAAATTAAAAAGTGATATTACCTGATTAATTTTTGCTACAACTAAAGTATCACCACCATAACTATTAATAATTACAAATACTATTGTTGGTATTGTAACAATAAATAAAAGTATCATAATACGAATAACTCTAGCTCTCACAGGATGATCATTTTTGATCTTCTTTATAAATGATAGGAAAAAAGTAATTAATGTTATAATAAGAATAAATATTATTTCTTTTCCACTTGTTTTAAATTGCAAAATATTATACGCAAGAAAAAATAATCCAATAAGATTTATCCATATTCTTTTCTTTTGAAAAAGTAAAGCTGGTAAAAGTAAAATTGAAAATAATGAGATAACTGATGTATCCATCATGTAAGGATATATTTGATGAATTATAAAATTAACTAAGGGAGAAATAGCTAATAGTGGTATTATAATATTATATAATTCTTCTCTAATTGAGGTATTACTCATTTTTAACAGTATTACTGCATGTATGAATAATATTATTATATAGCTACCGTATCCAATTATACCTTCAATATAATATTTTCCAAATGCCATACCAATCAAGCCCATACCAAATCCTGTTACCATAAATAGTATCAACAGTTTATAAAATTTATAAAATAATTCATCCTTGTTAATTTTCTCCTTATTTGTTACAGTATTCACTAATAATAGTAGTGCTATAATATATGAATAACTTATAGGACCAATAAATTTTAATTTTGCATAACTATAGCTGATTAATTGAATATTATAAGTATACCCATAAAAATCACCAAAATAGGTATATGAGGTGATATAAAATATAAAATGTAAAATAACTGCTCTTTCAATTTTTCCAGTTATTATATAGAAGAATACAATACAAAGTTGAGGTACTGTTAAAAATAAATTAGCAGAAGTTACATTAGTTATTCCATTAACTAATAATATGACAAATAACAATATATTATTTCTTTTCATTAATTCACTTTTAAACAAGGGATTCCATTTCTAATTACCATTTTTAAGAATTCTTTTTTATCCTTTCTTGAATGCTTACAATTAAACAAAATTGGAATAAATAATATTAACTTAATAATGTAATAGATTGCATAAACAACTAATGAATAATGTTTCCTCATATATTTAAGATTTGAATCAATATAAATTGTTTTTGAACTTAATTTTTTAGGAGTTGAACCTCCTCCAAAATGTAAAATTCTAACATTAGATAATATAACTCTTTTCAATGATTTTTCTGACATTCTTTTTTGTAAGTCAGTTTCTTCATAGTACATAAAGAAAGATGAATCAAATCCATTTAATTGATTAAAGACATTTCGAGGAACAAAAAGATCTGCGCCATTAATATATTCAACTTCACCATCTTTATTTAACTTATAATTCGCACCTCCTTTCATTCTAAAATTATTTTTTTTCAATATTTTTTCAAGTAAACCTGCAATATTTGATTTAATTTGATTTGCAGGTGTGGGAAAATAGTTATAAGACAAGTTTGGGTTATAATTCTTATCTAACAACGAACAGCCAACAGCTCCTAAACGATTTATATTACTATTATTTGATTCAAAATAATCAAACATATTTTTTATAGCATTTTCAATTAGCAAGCAATCAGAATTAAGAAAGAAGAGATATTTACCTTTGGCTGATTTTGATCCTAAATTGTTCGCCCTACCAAAACCAATATTATTTTCAGATTTTATAATATTTATATTTGGGTAATAATCCATGATAAAGTTAACTGATTCATCAGAAGAAGCATTATCAACAACTATTATCTCATATTTTATACCTTTTGTATATTCAATAATAGATCGTATACAATCAAGAGTTAAGTCTTTAGTGTTGTAATTTACAATTATTATCGATACATCAACATTTATTTGAAGCACTTTTAAATATATCCATTCTTTAATTTATTATCATTGATGTATTGCAAAATAATATTATTATAGTTTAAAACGCATTCATTACTTTTTAAAGTATTATTGGAGGTAAAATTGATTCTATCCAGTTCAAAATGTTTATTATAAAATGACAGGCTCTTTCTTCTTTAATATATTGCTATCCATTTTACAAATTTTATGATAATACTTCTATAAATAATTTTGACATTTAAATTGTGCTATTTTTAGGGGATTAATCAGAGAAAGCTATTATCAGTTAGAATATCGATTTATTTAATTAGATAATATTTGAATAGTATTTTTTTATGTAGTATTATATCATTATTATTTATCTTTTATTCTTATTAGTATGTACTTTAAATTTATATTTTTTGAAATAAGTAGCATTAAGATAAACAATACAAACCAAATAATAGTCCTGATTAAAATTCCCATAATATTAGATGTTTCTAATTTTCTCAAAATTATATAGACAATTACCATAGAAAATAACCCTATTAAAGTTGGTACAAAAAAAGATGAAAATATTTTAAATGAATTTAACCTCAAGACTTTATTGTTAAAATATAAATAATAAAATGACATCTGAATAATAATATATATTAAGTATCCAATAACAGCAGAACCTACACCCAATATTTTTGCAAAATATGAATTAATAATTATCGAAACTATGCATGCAATGGCAGAACTATATACAAGCATACGTGTTTTGCCTGTTGCCAAAACTAAACTTGAAACAGGAGAATTATGTAAAAATAGAGTTAATGTAAACACCCATAGGGATAGCCAGATTGATAAATGTAAATAGCCATCACCTACATATAGAGTCAACAACTCTTTTGCATTCAAAATAACTGGATAACATAATATAGCAACCAAAATACTGGTATATTTTGTACCGTCATATGCTAATTTCTCTATTTTTTTTCGATCGTTTCGTTGTATAGCTTGCGATGTTTTTGGTAATAAAATTGAAATTAACATTCCACCAATTGAAATTATAAATATTGGAAATACTTCAACTACTCTATAGTCGGCTAAAATAGAAGTTCCTTGGACACTAAACATTCCCAAAATTATAGGTCTCGAATTGGTTGCTGTGTATTGAAAAATGCTCATTATGAAAATTGCTAAACTGTATTTAAAAACAACTGAAAACTCCTTCCAATAAAAACCAGGAATGATTGTTTGAATCAATTTATGTTGTTTACTCTTCAAGTAATAGGGCACAATAATAAGCATATTAATTATTGAGTCATATAAAAAATATTGTATAATACTCCATTTAAAATGAATGGTAAGTAATACAATTACTAAATTTAGAATATTACGGATAGACAATATTTGTTGAATATATGAAATTTTTTCATCTGCAATTAGTATTTGATTAAAAACGAAAGAAGCCCAATTAAAGATACTAACTCCGGCTAAAATATACAATAAATAGCGAAATGTAGTAAACTCTGCTAAAGTAATATTAAATACTGAATCCCCCTTCCATGCCAATAACAGTAAAATAATGGCGTTTAATATTCCAAGACCAGCATATATTGTTAAATTAGTGCGCGCAACTCTATTTAATAGCTCATAGTTTTTACTTTCAATCCATTGCGAAAAATATTTAACTGCACCCGTATTCATTCCCATATTTAATAATTGCATATACGCATTGATTGAAACGGCTAGTACGATTAATCCATAATTATCTTTACCAAAATAATTTATTAATAGAGGAATAGAAATGAATTTCAATATAGCATTCAAAATTTTAGCTATACTACTCCAAATAAATGATCCGGCTATATATTTGTATATATTTCTGATTCTTTATATCCGCTTCATTAGACTTTTTAGTTTATTGCTATCAAATTCCATAATTGAACTTCCTCTAATTCCATAATTACATCAAATGAAAACACTTAGTCAATCATTCTATCAATATTTCAGGTCTATATCGTACAAAAGTATGTATAATAGAGAACTATTTACATTAGATAAATTTCAATTCCATTTACAATTTCTCAAATATATAATATTCTAAAAAGCCTATATTGCATACAGCATAAAATTAAGAATTTAATCAAACCTCGTATTGACTAAAATTAACTTATATATTTACATTTATTTAATTAATGTGCATTCTAATTGTATTTTAGGCAAGTGACTCTTTTTATGTAGTTTATTATAAATAGTTTAAAAATTTACCGATAGTATTATTTATAATTTATAACTTCTTCTTATAGTTCCTATAAATTCTTTTACTCCAGTTATAAAATTAACTTTAAAAAAAAGATGATATAATCCTAGCCCTTTATATTTAAGCAATCCTAATACTAATATTTGTATGGCAGTAGTACGCCATGGTGCTAAAATCCTACGTAAATATTGATAACGATGTATATTTTTCAAAGAAGTAACTTTAAATTCTCTTGTTGATATATAACCTGATTTTACTGCACCCTGATAAATATTACGGCCATTTTGTGTTCTTATAAAACAAAAATTTATTCCATCCGCTTCTTTGAAATCAGGAAAGCCATCTTTTGTATTCCATGAATCACCAGTTGAAATATCTGCCAGCATACCAATACCATCTGGGCAAATTTTACAGCGCATGCACAATGATCTGCCTAGTACTTTTCCCCAACTATCATTATATGAAATCTTAAATGACTGTCCTGTTTCCCATCGGACTTCGAATTCTCCAGGCCATCCATCTCCTCTATATTTTATAAAATTTGGATCTCCCGAGATATTTGCTTTAGAAATAAGCGTTTTTGTAGCATTATAGCTTGGAATACCTGCACAAAATATTGCCAAAGTATATTTTATTCGCCCTGCAAATTGAGGGTTTATTTTTATGAAATTTTTCATTCCAGCGATATCGCAAGGTTTACCTATAAAACAATAATTTTCATTGCTTGAATTAAGAATAGTCTTGATATTGTTGAATATTAGAGCAGGCGCGTAGCGTGATTGCGCATTGGATATAATGTCTTCTTTTGTTCGTGAAACCAATAATTCATTGTATAGCCAAGAATCTTTCTTAAGACCAACTTGTAAAATGGCATCAACTTTTTTTGATTCTAATAAATAGATTGCTAATGCGGAAATAAATCCACCACTTGCGCTTTTTTTTCTAATCACATTATCATTTGCCCATGATTCAGTAACCTCTAATATGTTGCCCCAAACACCAAAATGATTATCCCCTTCTATATGAATACCCGGACAGACCTCTAAAATTTCTTCAATCTCATTATTATTAAGTTCAGTTTTAAAATGAGGGCGATAAAACCCATCGGATGAAATAAACATCTCACATTTATCCCTACCTACAAGCGCTTCACAAAGTCCGCAACCCAAACAAAGGTTTGTGTTTATTATTTTATAAATTCTTTTCATTCAACTCCATTTAGGTTAACTTAAGTATTTCAGCCAATTTGGAAATAAGTAGTTTTTCTCTTTCCTTGACAACAGTATTCATTCTATTTTTTATTATCTCCCTAAGCTTTTTTCTGTTTTTATATGCAATCTTTATCTGCGATAATATCTCTTTTTGCTCTTCATTGACCATATCACCCATGTAATTATAATCTAAGGTATCTTTAAAAAGTCCGTTGAATTTTCTGCTATATGCTAAAGGAAAAACCGGAACACCAGTAGAAAATGCTGCTATAGTGGCATGCATACGTGCTCCAATAAAAAAATCTAAACCTGCAATATAATTTTTAGCTAAAATTGGTGTCAGAAAAAATGGAGCCAATATGATTTTATCTTTATTGTATTTATTCACTAAATTAAATGAAATTTCATAGTCATTTTCAATATTAGAATTTTGTAAAACCACATGTGGTACAATATAAATTTTTACATCGGATAAAGATAAAAAATATTCAATGATACCATAAATAAGTTCCTGATAGTTAGCTTTTAATCCAAATTGATTGTTTTTATTATACCCTCCGTACCAAAGCAATGACGAAATATTAATTCCGACATTAATAAAGTCATCTTTAAATTTTTCCTTTTCATAAGGCATAAAAAAAGCAACGTCAATAGCTTCAAAAACTTTTCTTGGCTTAGTGTAATCATTTACGTATTTTAAACTTTGGAAATCTCTGACAAAAACCATTTCTGAATTTTCTATGCTGAGTTTTGCTTTATTTTTAATTTTCTTATCATTAAAAGGCCCTATTGTTTGAGGGAGTAGAGCATATTTTATATTTAGAAATCGTGCAATTTTGTGTTGTGAGTCAATAAATTTAAATCTTTTTTTACCATAAATATCTGAAAAACTATCTCCTTCTCCCATACATAGCATAATATCAAAACTAAAATAATATTTTAAAGATTTTAATAATCGTGGATTTGTTAAAAGTTTAAAAATACCTTTAAAAGAAAAAATACATACACTCATAATATTTTTTGTATTAATACTTTTACTGCCAATTTTATAAGTGTATTCACCATAGTTATTGTTAATTGTTGTTATTTCAATGTCATAATTATTTTGTTTAGAAATGTTATCTAAAAGATATATAGTGGAATAAGCTAGTGCCCCTACTCCACGGTTTCCATTTAATGGATTTATTCCAGATATTCCAATATTAATTTTTTTCTTCATAATTATTTTATATATTTATTAATATTAATATTCCAAGCATTCATTATATTTAAATTATTTTTGTTTAATATACCATTTAACATTGCTGAAAATTCCGGCTTTTGGCATATGTTATTAAAATAGTTACCGTTTACTTCCTCAATTTTAACATCTAATCCAATTTCATTAAATATTTCTTTGCCAAACTCCACCCAATTACACCGACCCTCACTGCTGGCATGAATAATTCCCTCGAGTTTCTTTTCAATAATCAACAATAATTGTTCTGCCAGATTTCCGGCATAGGTCGGTGAAGTATATTCATCCTTGACCAATTTTACCGTTTGATTATTCTTGGCAAGTTCAATGAGTTTTTTTACAATATTGACAGAGTTTAATATACTTTCACCGTATAAAGCCGCAGTTCGTACAATAGCATAATTATTTGCATATTGCCGAACGATCATTTCACCTGCATATTTGGTAATTCCATAAAAATTGACGGGGTCCGGCGCATCGGTCTCGACATAGGCAGATCCCTTGTTGCCGGAAAAGACATAATCCGTGCTTATATGCACCAAATAAATATTCAGACGATTACATATTTCCGCGAGATCTTTTAAGGCAAGCGCATTGATCTGCATAGCTGTTGAACGGTCCTCTTCCGCTTTATAGACATTGGTATATGCTGCGCAGTTAATCAATACTGACGGCTTATGGGTTTCTATTTGTCTGACAAAAGTTTCAGGATGCATAAAATCAATTTCCTGATAATCGAGACCAATGAAATCCATCTTTCTCATTGTTAATAATTCTGTTAAAGCGGTTCCTAGCTGTCCTTTATCTCCGAGGATCACAAACTTATTTTTCATAGATAAAATCTTTTTCTATCTCTTTAAAAGGCACAAATACTTTATCTTTATGGGAAACGACCGGATTGCTCACTCCCCAAGGTATTCTTAAATCTTTGTCGTTGTATATAATTCCTCTTTCACTTTCTTTTGAGTAAAACGCAGTACACTTATACTGCATGATTGTTTGATTTTCCAGAGCAACAAACCCGTGCGCAAAGCCTGCAGGGATCCAGAATTGGATTTTATTCTCAGCTGACAATTCGACTCCTACATATTTTCCAAAACTCGGTGATCCCCAGCGTATATCTACTGCATAATCCATGATCCTTCCTGAAACAACCCTTACCAGTTTTCCCTGCGCATATTTACCAACCTGATAATGCAGTCCACGAATGGTATTTTTTTGGGAAAGCGATTCATTATCCTGAACAAAGTTTGTATCAATACCGGCTTCACTGCATTTTTTTTTATTGTAAGACTCAAAAAAATAACCGCGATTGTCCTTAAAGATATCGGGTTTGATGATCAGCAATCCTTCAATTTCCGTTTTAATGAATTCCATTTATAAAACTCAACTTATTTTAAATATGCGCTTCAAATATTCCGCGTAGGTGCTTTTGCCTTGCTGTTTAATTAAAACCTTTATTTGATCAAGGTTAATATATCTTGAATTATAAGCAATTTCTTCAATGCAGGCTATCTTCAAGCTTGTCCTCTTCTCCACTGCCTTCACAAATTCAGTTGCATCGCTCATGGCTTCGTGGGTGCCGGTGTCCAGCCAGGCATAGCCGCGGCTGAGGATCTGGAGTTTGAGCTGTTTCTGTTCGAGATAGGCCTGGTTTACGGAGGTGATCTCCAGTTCGCCGCGGGCGGAGGGTTTGACCGCTTTGGCGATGTCGATGACAGAGTTGGGATAAAAATACAGGCCGACCACGGCGTAGTTGGATTTGGGAATTGCAGGCTTTTCCTCAATGCTGATCACGTTCTGCTTGTCGTCGAAGGCCGCGACGCCGTAGCGCCGGGGATCTTCGACGTAATAGCCGAAAATGACGGCTCTATTTTCGTCTTCAACCGTTTTCACGGCGGCATCGAGAAGATTTTTGAGTCCGGCGCCGTAAAAGATGTTATCCCCCAGAACCAGACATACATTATCGTCCCCGATGAATTCCTCGCCGATGATAAAGGCCTGCGCCAGTCCGTCCGGGCTCGGCTGTTCGGCATAGCTGAATGTCAGGCCCAGCTGACTCCCGTCCCCCAGCAGTTTTTCAAAGTTCGGCAGGTCCTCGGGAGTGGATATGATAAGGATCTCCCGAATCCCTGCCAACATCAGCACGGACAAGGGGTAATAGATCATGGGCTTGTCGTAGACGGGAAGGAGTTGCTTGCTGACGACTTTGGTGATGGGGTGGAGTCGAGTGCCTGCGCCGCCGGCTAAGATAATACCTTTCATTTTATTGGGCCTTTTTGTTTGTGACTAAGTGACTAAGGGACTAAGGGACTGAGGGATTTTAGACTAGGGGACGCAGTGACTAAGTGACTGAGAGAGTTTTGGTTAGTATGACCATTTTTCGGGTTGCATTGCCATTGTGACGAGTTTACCGAGAATTTGGTCATATGTT
>Ga0172382_10004556_pt1 | contig 21186 bp, 18 predicted proteins | sample Leawel138RmetaG_FD_122245 | JGI IMG/M metagenome (GOLD analysis project Ga0172382, IMG submission 122245) | Leachate microbial communities from a municipal landfill in Southern Ontario, Canada - Leachate well 138R metaG | ecosystem: Engineered > Solid waste > Landfill > Unclassified | place... | reverse complement strand
GGAACATTGTGTTTTACTTCAAGAATCTTACCGGCATGTGACAAAACAAGGTAGGGTGTCATCTGTGGTGGCCGGAACCCGCCGCGGCGGGGGAAACTATAATCGTCCCAATTCAGTTGCAAAGAGCCTTTACATGGATCACCTTCTTGCCGCTGTCGACCTTGGATCCAACAGTTTCCGGCTCTCCATCGGCCGGGTCGTGCAGCTCGACGGCGCAGCCCAGATCTACTCCATCGACCGCCTGAAAGAACACGTTCGTCTGGCAGCCGGCCTGAGCGCCGACAACACGCTCGATGAAGAAGCCATTCTGCGGGCGACCGAGTCGCTAAAACGCTTCGGGGAACGCATACAGGGCTTTCACCCCAACCGGGTGCGTGCTGTCGCAACCAACACCTTCCGGATCGCACGCAATGCACAAGATGTGCTGCCTCGCCTGGAAGAAGCGCTGGGCTTCCCGATAGAGATCATTTCCGGCCAGGAAGAGGCCCGTCTGATATTCACGGGCGTCACCCATGAACTGCCCCCCTCCCCTTACCGGCGCCTCATGATAGATATCGGCGGCGGCTCCACGGAAGTCATCATTGGGCAGGAGTTCCGGCCCGTGCACATGACATCCCTCTTTATGGGGTGTGTCAGCCACACACGCCGCTTCTTTCCCGACGGCCGCATCACAGAAGCGCGCATGCAGCAGGCGATCATGGCGGCACGGCGTGAAGTCGAAACCATCGCCCGTCAATACAAGAAGACAGGGTGGCAAGAAGCCTACGGTTCATCCGGGACAGCCAAAGGTCTGCTTGCGGTGCTGGCCGAAACAGGTATGTCGGAGAAAGGCATCACCCGCGCCGGCCTGGAAAAGCTCAAGAGCAAGCTGGTCAAGGATGGCCGGGTCGATATGGACACCCTGCCCGGGCTCAAGCCCGACCGCGCCGTTGTCCTGGCCGGCGGACTAGCCATCATGCTGGCTGCATTCCTCGAACTCAGGATCAAGCTGATGCTGCCCGGCGACGGCGCCTTGCGTATGGGCACGCTTTACGATTTGCTGGGCCGCGACTCCAAGCACGACAAGCGGGACGAAACGGTAAAGCAGTTCATGCGCCGCTACCATATCGACACGCGTCAGGCAGAGCGCGTCAAATGGATTGCCCTGGAGCTTTTCTCACAACTCGAACTTCCCGTTGATGGCGAAACAGAAGAGCTCCGCCGTATTGTCGGCTGGGTGGCAAAGCTGCACGAAGTGGGCTTGAGTATTGCGCATGCGGACTACGACAAGCACACAGCCTACGTGTTGCGCAACGCCGACATGCCGGGTTTTTCGATTTACGACCAAGAGCAATTGTCCGCCTTCGCGCTGGGTCACCAGGGCAGGCTGCCAAAACGCATGCCCGAAGACTCGCGCAGCCGCTGGCTGGCATTATTCTGCCTGCGTCTGGCGGTCCTGCTGTGCCGCAGGCGCGAAGATATCCCGGAACTGCCGTTCAAGCTCACGGTGCGCGCCAAGGACATAAACATAAAAGCATCCGCAACATGGCTGGAAAGCCGGCCATTGACTGCTTATTCCCTGGAAGGCGAACGCATTGAATGGAAGAAAGCGGGCTTCAGCATTACGCTGGAAACTTCGGCTTAATAAGGCGCTGTCAGATCCTCTGATTCAGGATATCAGCGCCTTTTGCCATTAGGCCGCTTTCGGTGCAACCACCCGTCAGGCAATGCCGAAGTGGCGCCGATAGCGTGGGTCCATGTCGTCGATGTCCAGAAACACCGGGAAATCGGCGGTGTTGAAATCCGGGTCCCAGGCCGGCTCGCCGCAAATACGGGCGCCTACCCTCAGATAACCACGGATCAGAGGCGGGGTACGGGCCGGCAGATCGGCATCCATGCGCTGCACCGGATAAGGATGATGCGGGCGTAAACGCGGCAAACCTTCCAACTGCCCAAGGCTGTGCTGGGCCTCTTGCCAAACGTGAGCCGCCGTAGCACCGCCATCGCGCAGGCTGACGCTGGCACAACCCAGTACATAACGCAGGTTCAAGTGTTTGACGAAGCTGGCAATGCCAGCCCACAGCAACATGAGCACGGCACCATTTCGGTAATCGGGATGAATGCAGGAGCGCCCGAGTTCAATAACCTGGCTGCGCAAGGCGCCAAGGCCGGAAAGATCGAACTCGGATTCTGAATAATAACCGCCAAGCCGGGTAGCATTGACAGGTGTAAGTAGCCGGTAGGTGCCCACGATGCGGCCCGTATCCTGTTCACGCACCACCAGGTGTTCGCACCACGGGTCGTAGCGATCGGCATCAATGCCATTGGCCGATTCAGGGAACACCGCGTTCATTTCTTCTGAAAACACGGAAAAGCGCAGGCGTTGCAAGGCTTCGATCTCATCGGCGGTTCTGGCGACAGCCAGTTCGAGATTGCCCGCCGCCATGGCGGGCAACAGCGGAAGATGCGTGTGATCGGAATACCTATCGTGGATTTCTAGCATGGCAATGTAAGAGACCGAGACTGACAATGACCGTTATTATCTACAGCCAATATGTCAGGACTTCGAGATCTACATTACCTGTTTGTTAAATCAACCGCAACAAGTTGTTCTACCCCAATGCGAGCCAGCTCTGCATCTTCGGCTTCCACCATCAGACGCAATTTCGGTTCAGTACCCGATGCCCGGATAAGCACGCGCCCACGCCCATTGAGCATCTGCTCGACCTCCTGGCGCGCTGCTGCCAGCCCGGCATGATTCTGCCAGTCTATGCCCCGGTCCAGCGGCACATTCACCATGTTTTGGGGATACATGCGCAGGCCTTCCACCAATTGAGCTAACGTCTGGCCGCTGCGTGCCATGGCTTGCAGCACCTGCAGTGCGGCAATGATGCCATCTCCCGTGGTGTGCTGGTCCAGGCACAGCAGATGGCCGGAGCTCTCACCCCCAAACAGCCACCCCCTTTGCAACAGCAATTCGAGCACATAGCGGTCGCCGACTTTGGCGCGCTCGAAAGGGACTTCCAGTTCCTGTAAGCGCTTTTCCAGCCCGAAGTTGGTCATTAGCGTACCCACGACGCCCGCAACAGGCTTGAGACGCATGCGGTCGCGTACGATCACGTACAAGAGCTCGTCACCGTTGTAGAGCCTGCCATCGGCATCAACCATCTGCAGACGATCAGCGTCGCCATCCAGGGCAATGCCGAAATCGGCGCCCCGTGCCCGGACTTCGTCGACCAGGCGCTCGGGATACATGGCGCCCACCCCGTCATTGATATTGAAGCCATCGGGGTTGCAGCCCAGAGGAAACACCTCGGCCCCTAATTCGCGAAAGACATGGGGCGCGATGTGGTAAGCCGCGCCGTGCGCTGCATCCACGACGACGGACATGCCCGACAAAGCCAGCTCGTTGGGGAAGGTGCTCTTGCAGAACTCGATGTATCTGCCCGCCGCGTCGTCAATACGGCGCGCACGCCCTAGGTGTTCGGAATCCACGCAATCCAGCGGCTCTTGCAGCGCTGCCTCGATTTCGGCTTCTACCTCGTCAGGCAGTTTCATGCCGCTGCCTGAAAAAAACTTGATGCCATTGTCATGGTAAGGGTTGTGCGAAGCGCTGATGACAATGCCGGCGACCAGCCTCAGGGTGCGGGCCAGATAGGCGACGGCCGGCGTGGGCACCGGGCCGGCCAGCAATACATCGACGCCGGCGGCGGAGAGGCCGGCTTCAAGCGCGGATTCCAGCATATAGCCGGAAATTCGCGTGTCCTTGCCAATAACAACGGTAGGGCGGCCGCGCCCCGGCTGTCGCCGCGCCAGTACCTTACCCGCGGCATAGCCCAGCCGCAATGCGAATTCCGCATTGATGGTAGGGCCCCCAACCTGGCCGCGTATACCGTCGGTCCCGAAGTATTTACGTTCACTCATACGAAGGGTTCATCCTTTATCGCCTGCCATATTTTCACCGCATCGACGGTTTCCGCGACATCGTGCACCCGCAGGATATGACAACCCTGCTCAAGACCATAAAGTGCCGCCGCCAGACTGGCCGCCAGCCTGTCGCGCGGCTCACGCCCCACGACATGGCCGAGCATGGATTTGCGCGACAAACCCAGCAGCCATGGATAACCCCCAACCCTCATACGCTTGAGATGGCGCAGCAGGGTGTAGTTCTGACCCGCTGTCTTGCCAAAGCCGAAACCCGGATCAAGCACCATGCGCGCTGGAGCGATACCGGCCTGTAGCAGACATTGCACGCGTTCGGCAAGAAACTGGCCCACATCGTTCACAACATCATCGTAGTGCGGGGCCGCTTGCATGGTACGTGGCTCGCCCTGCATGTGCATGATGCACAGCCCGCAGTGACTGCTAGCCACCACCTCGATAGCACCCGGTTCCCGCAAGCCACGAATATCGTTGACCATGTCGGCGCCCGCCCTGAGGGCATGGTGCATGACGTCGGGCTTGAAAGTGTCTACCGACAGGGGCACACCGCTTTCCTGCAAGGCCTCGAGAACCGGCAGGACACGATCCAGTTCAGCCTGCAAGGATACCGGCTCGGCCCCAGGCCGTGTGGATTCACCACCGATATCCACCATGCTTGCCCCCTGCTCTATCATCCGGTGGGCGCGTTCCACTGCATGCGGAATGGATACGTTTCCGCCATCGGAAAAGGAATCAGGGGTCACATTGAGGATCCCCATGATCAACGGTTGCCCAAGATCCAGCGTGAAACGACCACACTGCAATACAGGGGAAATCACGGCATGTTTCCGGGAAACAGGTGTGTTGCTTTGGCCCATGGTGGCAGACATCACATAGCGATGGGTGTTGCAAAAAAAAGCGCCGGCCCGAAGGCCGGTGCTTGTGCGCCATATTTCAGGGCCATGCCGGCGCCTGCGTTATGGCTATACCGGTGTGGTGGCAGTACTGCCGCCCGTTGTCGGCGATACACCCGCCGCGGGCGGAGCCTGGTCGGTGGTTTCAGGGGCCGGCGGCGACGACTTGGGTGGACGCGGCGGCTTGCCTTCCATGATGTCCTGGATCTGCTCGGAATCGATGGTTTCCCATTCAAGCAGTGCGGCTGCCATGGCGTGCATCTTGTCGGTGTTGTCTTCGATAAGCTTGCGGGCGACCGTATATTGCTCGTCGATGATCTTGCGGATCTCGTTATCCACCTTCTGCATGGTGGCTTCCGACATGTGCGTGGTCTTAGTGACGCTACGCCCGAGAAAGACTTCGCCTTCGTTTTCAGCGTAGACCATGGGCCCGAGGGAGTCGGTCATCCCGTAGCGGGTAACGATGTCCCGGGCAATTGCCGTGGCGCGTTCAAAGTCGTTGGACGCCCCGGTGGTCATCTGGTCCATGAAGACTTCTTCGGCAATACGGCCACCGAAAAGAACCGCAATCATGTTCAGCAGACGTTCTTTATCCATGCTGTAGCGGTCGGTTTCGGGCAACTGCATGGTGACGCCCAAGGCACGACCACGCGGAATGATGGTGACCTTGTGGACTGGGTCTGTCTTGGGCAGCAGCCGTGCCACCAGAGCGTGACCGGACTCGTGATAGGCCGTGTTGCGGCGCTCTTCTTCAGGCATGATCAAGGTACGCCGCTCGGCGCCCATGATGATCTTGTCTTTGGCCTTTTCGAAGTCACCCATTTCAACAGTACGGCCGTTGCGTCGCGCTGCAAACAGGGCAGCTTCGTTCACCAGGTTGGCCAGATCGGCGCCCGAAAAACCGGGCGTACCGCGCGCCAGCACTGTGGAATCGACGTCAGTCGCCAAAGGTACTTTGCGCATATGCACTTTAAGTATGTGTTCGCGACCGCGTATATCGGGGAGCGCCACGACAACCTGACGGTCGAAACGACCTGGACGCAGCAGCGCGGGGTCGAGCACGTCGGGACGGTTGGTGGCCGCGACAACCAGCACGCCCTGCCCGGTTTCGAAGCCGTCCATTTCGACCAGCAATTGATTGAGTGTCTGTTCGCGCTCGTCGTTGCCGCCGCCCAGACCGGCGCCACGCTGACGGCCCACGGCATCAATTTCATCGATAAAGATGATGCAGGGTGCCTGCTTCTTGGCGTTCTCGAACATATCACGTACACGTGCCGCACCGACGCCGACGAACATTTCGACAAAGTCGGAACCCGAGATACTGAAGAACGGCACCTTGGCTTCACCTGCTATGGCCTTGGCCAGCAAGGTTTTACCTGTACCCGGAGAGCCGACCAACAGCACGCCACGCGGAATACGACCGCCCAGGCGCTGGAACTTGGTTGGGTCGCGCAGGAAGTCGACGAGTTCCTGTACATCTTCTTTGGCTTCGTCGCAACCCGCCACGTCTGCAAAAGTAACGTGGTTGGTGTTCTCGTCAAGCATGCGCGCCCGCGATTTGCCGAAGCTGAAGGCCCCGCCCTTGCCACCGCCCTGCATCTGACGCATGAAGAAGATCCAGACGCCGATCAGCAGCAGCATGGGGAACCAGGAAATGAACAGACTGGTCAGGAAGGACGGCTCTTCGCGCGCGCGGCCGGAGACCTGTACCCCATTCTTTACCAGTTCCGGAACCATCCAAAGATCGCCGGGCGAGGTCAGGCTATAGGGACGCCCTGAATCAGGCGTGACGTAAAGCGTATCGCCCTGGATATCGACCTTGCTGATGCGCCCCGCTTGCGCGTCGGTCATGAATTGCGTATAGGTTACGTTGTCTGTTACGGGTGCACGGCCGTCGAACTGCTTGAATACAGTGAACAGCACCAATGCGATCACCATCCAGATCGCAACCTTGGAAAACGAGTTGTTCAAAGCCAACCTCCTAAAAACTTCGACGCCCTCGACACAGACCGTTCGGGCCGGCTGCTACCTGCGAGCCGCATCCTGCACCTTGAAGGGGGGCCAGCGGCCCCGGACGAGGGTTGCCAGCCCAGGGACGCTTTCAAACAGCCCCCGCTCTGGACATAGGTCAAGGGTTCATTCTACCCGAATGAGGGCCGCCTGTTTACAAAAACCTTAAAGCTCACGCGTCTTGATGCTTCAGGCCCCGTGCCACCAGAAAAGTCTCGGAAGACTTGTCGCGGGACGCTTTAGGCTTGCGTTCAACAACTCGCGTGAAATGCTGCTTGAAGGTTTCCACAATCTGCGAAAAACCACTGCCATGGAAGGCTTTCACGATGAGCGCGCCTTCGGGTTTAAGATGCGCACACGCGAATTCCATGGCAAGCTCGCAAACATGCTGGATACGGGCCGAATCAGCGGAACTCACTCCAGATAAGTTGGGGGCCATGTCGGAAATGACAAGATCCACTTTCGCACCATCAAGCATCGCTTCCAGTTTGCCCAGCACGGCATCGTCGCGGAAGTCACCCTGCAGGAACTCAACCCCGGCGACCGGCTCCATGGGCAACATGTCAACAGCGATGATGCGCCCCTCGACGGCGCCCCCGGCACCCGCCATGCGCTCGCGTGCGACCTGCGACCAACTGCCCGGCGCAGCGCCCAGGTCGACTACTACGTCACCCTTGCGCAACAGCTTTTCCATTTCGAGAAGCTCGATCAGCTTGAACGCCGCCCGAGCCCTGTAACCTTTCTGTTGCGCCAGTTTGACGTATGGGTCATTAATATGACGATGAACCCAGTCTTTAGAAAATTTTTTCTTGGCCATTCCCGTACAATTCCATCATGCCAAAACTCGCCATTACTTCCCAGGAACGCAGCGCCCTGCGCGCAGCCGCCCACCCCTTGCGTCCCGTCGTTCTGATCGGTGACCGGGGCCTGACTGAATCCGTACTCAAGGAAATCGACCTGAACCTGAAAGCGCACCAATTGATGAAGGTGCGCATTGCCGGTGACGACCGCGAAGCACGTGTCGCCATGTTGGAAACCATCTGCGATACGCTGTCATGCGCGGATGTACATCATCTGGGCAAGACGTTAATCATATACCGACCCGACCCCGACGCGCAGTCGCCGATTCTTGCCGGCCAGAAAGAAGCACCAACGCGGGCCGTGCGCAAGCCGGCTGAGCCTTATACGCCCAAGAAGCTGGCGGCAACAGGCCAGACCCGCACACGCCGCGACGAAAAGGCCCGCAAGGCACTGGCTCGCGAAGCGCGCAACACCGAAGTCGAAACTGGTTTCGAAAGCCGCCCTCGCACTCGTGTGGGCGCCAAAGGGGCCGCCGCGCCGCGGATTCCTCGCCGTGGTGCCGGCAGCGCGCTGTCCCTTCGGGCCGGCGTACGCCGCAGGAAAGGCTGAATCCGCTTCAGGGGTCAACACCCCGGTAAGAAAAACAAGGCCCTTGCGGGGTGCAGCAAGGGCTGAGGAAGAATCAAGGCTGCACGCGCCGCCGGCACTGAGGCCCCCGTACCGGGCCGAGCCGCCTTAGACGTAGCTGATAGAAATAATTTCGTATTCGCGAAGGCCGCCGGGCGCCTGCACTTCGACGACATCGCCTTCACCCTTGCCGATCAAAGCGCGGGCAACCGGGCTGGACACAGAGATCTTGCTGGAACGGATATCGGCTTCGACATCGCCCACAATCTGGTAGGTGAGGCGTTCGCCCGTTTCGATTTCTTCGATTTCAACCGTGGCACCGAATACGGCCCGCCCTTCGACATCCAGGGCTGTCGGGTCGATGATCTGCGCATTGGACAAGGTGCCTTCGAGTTCTTTGATACGACCTTCGATAAAGGCCTGGCGCTCGCGGGCGGCATCGTATTCGGCGTTCTCGGACAGATCGCCCTGAGCACGCGCTTCCGCAATGGCGTTGATCACCTCGGGGCGTTCCACCGTCTTGAGACGGTGCAGTTCGGCTTGCAAGCGCTCAGCGCCACCTACAGTCAACGGGATCGCAGACATACTATTTCCTGAATCAAAAGTAAAAGACGCTCCTGTTGGAGCGCCCACAGACGATAATCTTGATATGGCCTTATGAGCCCGGCGTACAACTGAACCCGGCTTGATGCCCGGGAGTTGCTATGAGATACAGCGCCTTGAGCTGGCCTAAAGCAAAACCCCGGCCTGGATGCAAACCGGGGAGTGTTGAGTTATTGTCGGCAATGTTTGGGAAAAATGCAAGTATTCGCGGCCCAAACCATGCCGCTTTTTTGTTAACGGCCCGCCTTTTCGCGAGACGCCCCGATGCTGAGCAAGGCATGCAGCAGAATCGCGCCGAAGGTGGCTGTCCCAATGCCGTCGAGCCTGAAAGCGCCGAACTGGATGCTGAAGTTGCCCGCCCCCAACACCAAGGTGACCGCTGCAACAATCAGATTGCGATTGTCGCTGAAATCGACTTGATTCACTACCCAGATCCGGGCACCCGCTACGGCGATCAGGCCGAAAACCACCACCGACATACCGCCAAGTACAGGGCCTGGAATGGTCTGGATCAAAGCGCCGAACTTGGGTGAAAAACCCAGGCAGAGCGCGATCAGGGCGGCAATGACGAATACCAGCGTGGAATAAATGCGAGTTACCGTCATGACCCCGATGTTTTCAGCATAGGTGGTGACGCCCGTACCACCAAAAGCCCCCGACACCATGGTGGCCACACCATCGCCCGTGAAGGCCCGACCCAGATAGGCATCCAGATTCTGCCCTGTCATGGCACTGACAGCCTTGATATGGCCAAGATTCTCGGCCACCAGAATGATGGCAACTGGCACGATGACGCTTATTGCCTGCCATTCAAAAACCGGTGAACTGAAGTTGGGCAGCCCCAGCCATGGAGCTGCAGACACTTTGCTGAAATCGATAGGCTGGCCCATGCCCAAACCGTTGGTCAACACACCGTAAATGACGCAGGCCACCAGCAGCCCCACCAGGATCAGCAAGCGCTGCAGGACCCCACGGGTATAGACGGCCACCCCACCCACACACAATACGGTCATCAAAGCCATTACACCGTCGAAAGTGGTGCCGCCCATCGCCCCTTTGGCTGCGATCGGAGCCAGATTGAGACCAATAACGGCAACCACAGCACCGGTGACCACTGGCGGCATCCAGCGGTTGATCCACCCGGCGTCACCGCCGGTGCGGGCGTTGATCCACCATACGATCAGGCCTATGAGGGTGTAGACCAGGCCGCAGGCAATGATCGCCCCCAATGCCACACCGATATTGGCATTGGGGCCCGCACCAGCATAGCCGGTCACTGCAATCACACCGCCGATGAAGGCGAAACTGGAACCCAGATAGCTGGGCACCCGGCCGCGTACGAACAGAAAGAAGATCAGGGTGCCGAAGCCAGACATCAAGATGGCGACATTTGGATCAAACCCCATGAGTAATGGGGCCAGAATGGTGGAGCCGAACATGGCCACCACATGCTGGGCACCCATGGCGACGCTTTGCGGCCAGGGCAGGTACTCGTCGGGCTGTACCACGGCGCCTGGGGCAGAACCACTGACACGGCGCCAACGCGGAAAATAGGAATCGGACATGGAAACCAGAAAAGTGACGATGTTGGGAGATCTGCCGCGCGCCCGAGCCGGTCGGGAACCGCTGTCAGCAGCCGGAGTCGACGCGAAGTGTACGGTCGCGACACGGCTATCGCAACAAATATTTACCCGCCCACTGCTAGAATAAGCGCATGAAACCGACACACTTCTGGCTCATCCGACACGGCGAAACCGAATGGAACGCAGGCCGCCGGCTGCAAGGTTGGCTCGACATCCCATTAAGCGACACAGGCGTACGGCAAGCCCGGCAACTGGCAGCTCACCTGCGCGCATTGAAAGCTCCCGAATTCCAGGCTGTGCTCAGCAGCGACCTCTGCAGGGCCGCTGAGACCGCCCGTATTGCCACCGCCCACCTGGGCCTGCCTATGGTCGTCGATCAGGGTCTGCGCGAACGCAACTATGGCGTTTACCAGGGGATGGACTGGGCCGCCCTGACGGAAGGTCCGGAAAACCAACAGGTCAAGCTGCGCGACCCCACGCAGGAAATCGAGCAAGGCGAGTCGTTCGCCGCGTTCGCTGAACGCATAGTTACGAGCTTTGAATCCTATGCCCGCAAGTATCCCGGCCAGAATGTACTGATGTTCTCGCATGGCGGTGTAGTGGATATTGCCTGGCGCAAGGCGGGCGGCCACGCCCTGACAGTAAAGCGCAATGGCACCATCCTGAACACCAGCATCAATATTTTTGACATCGACGCAGACGGTGAATGGCGCATGGGGGCCTGGAATCAAATCAGCCATCTTGACCTGCCTGCACTCGACGATGTCATGCATACCTGATCAGCGTTCCGGGCCCTGCCCCTGACGCGGCTTGCGCTTGCGCCGGTAGGCCACCCGGTCATAGAGCCAACCGGGCACGCGGCGCAAGAATGCTGCCACCCCCCCCATCTGCCAGGGGATCACCACGCTGCGTGTACCCTTATCGATATGGCGAACCGCAACACGCGCAAAGGCATCAACCGGCATGAGAAAAGGCATGCGATAGGGGTTGCCCGCGGTCATGGGCGTACGGATAAAACCTGGCAAAATCGTTACCACCTGCACCCCACTGCCATGCAATTCCACCCGCAGGCTCTCGCAATAGTTGCGAACAGCCGCCTTGGAGGCACTATAGGCCCCCGCACCAGGCAGGCCCCGCACCGCAGCCACACTGGATATCCCCACCAGACGCCCGAAACCTCGCGACTTCATGCCAGCGACAAAAGGTTCAAACGTGGCCACCGTCGCCAGGATGTTGGTTTCCTGTATGGCCCGGAACACCTCGAAATCATCGGCTTCTTCAGTGAGCGTCCCGATGCTGATACCGGCAGCGGCAATAACGACGTCCACCGGGCCATCCATCAGGAAATCCCGCGCGGCCGCGTGCAAGGCTTCACGATCCCGCACGTCCAGCGCATAAACTGCCGATGGGCCGGGAAGCCTGGTGGCCAGCGCCTCCAGAGCTTCGCGACGACGCCCGACCAATGCGACACTTGCCCCGCGACGGCTGTAAAAAAGAGCGAGCGCGGCGCCTATGCCGCTGCTCGCTCCGGTGATGAAAACGCGCTCCATGGAGCCGCTATCAGGCGTGCGCCCCCAGCCCCCCATGCAAGTCCTGCAAGGAATAAACTTGCAGGCCGGCGCCGTTGCGCATGTACTGCAGGCCTTCGACAGCGGCGGATGCACCCGCAATCGTAGTGAAGTAGGTAACGCGGGCAGCCAACGCCTGGGTACGGATGGTGCGGGAATCCGCAATCGCGTTGCGCCGCTCTTCTACCGTGTTGATCACCAGGGCGACTTCGCCATTCTTGATCATGTCAACAATATGCGGCCGCCCTTCCGTTACCTTGTTCACCATCTGCACCGGCAGGCCGGCCGCCTCAATGGCAGCGGCTGTGCCACGCGTGGCAATCACTTTGAATCCCAGCGTATTCAGGCCGCGCGCCACTTCGACGGCGCGCGGCTTGTCCTGGTCGCGCACGCTGATGAAGGCGGTGCCTGATTCAGGCAGCAGCACGCTGGCGGCCCACTGAGCTTTGACGAAGGCTTCGCCAAAGCTCTTGCCAACGCCCATGACTTCGCCCGTGGATTTCATCTCGGGCCCAAGGATGGTGTCGACACCAGGGAACTTTACGAAGGGGAAAACCGCTTCCTTCACGCAGAAATAGTCGGGCACGACTTCGTCGTGCACACCCTGCTCGGCCAGGCTGCTGCCGGCCATGGCGCGCGCGGCGATCTTGGCCAACTGCAGGCCCGTGGCCTTGGACACATAAGGTACGGTACGCGATGCGCGCGGGTTCACTTCCAGTACGTAGACTTCGCCGTCCTGGATGGCAAACTGAACGTTCATCAGGCCCTTCACGTTCAGCGCCCGAGCCATCAGCGCCGTTTGGCGCTTGATCTCGGCAATAGCCTCGGGAGACAGGGAATACGGCGGCAGACTGCAGGCGGAGTCGCCCGAGTGCACGCCGGCCTGCTCGATGTGTTCCATGACGCCACCGATAAATACCGTTTGGCCGTCGGACAGGCAGTCGACGTCGACTTCGGTGGCGTTATTCAGGAAGTGGTCGAGCAGCACGGGCGAATCGTTGCTGACGCGCACGGCTTCGCGCATATAGCGTTCGAGGTCCTGCTGCTCGTGAACGATTTCCATGGCACGGCCGCCCAGCACATAACTGGGGCGCACCACCAGGGGGTAACCGATTTCACTGGCCAGCGCGAGGGCTTCGCCTTCGGTACGTGCCGTACGATTGGGCGGTTGCCGCAGGCCGAGTTTGCCGAGCAGCTTCTGGAAGCGCTCGCGGTCTTCGGCCACGTCGATGGATTCGGGGCTGGTACCGATAATGGGCACCCCATTGGCTTCCAGTGCACGGGCCAGCTTGAGCGGCGTCTGCCCGCCGTACTGGACGATCATGCCTACCGGCTTTTCCTTGTGCACGATTTCGAGCACATCTTCCAGTGTGAGCGGCTCGAAATACAGGCGGTCAGAAGTGTCGTAATCAGTGGAAACCGTTTCCGGGTTGCAGTTCACCATGATGGTTTCGTAACCATCCTCGCGCAGGGCCAGCGCGGCATGCACGCAGCAATAGTCGAACTCAATGCCCTGGCCGATGCGGTTCGGGCCCCCACCCAGCACGATGATCTTCTTGCGGTCGGTGGGTTCGGCCTCGCATTCGTCTTCGTATGTGGAATACATATAGGCCGTGGTGGTAGGAAACTCGGCCGCGCAGGTATCGACACGCTTGTAGACCGGGCGGATGCCCATCTGATGGCGCAGTTTGCGTACCTCTGCTTCGACGCTATCCAGCAGATAGGCCAGCCGGCGATCAGAGAAGCCCCGCCGCTTGAGTTCCCACATGGTGTCGAAATCGACGTCGGACAAGGTCTTTTGTTCAAGCGCAAGTTCAATGTCGACGATCTGCTTGATCTGTGCAAGGAACCAGGGGTCGATCTTGGTGAGGTTATGCACCTCTTCTAGCGTAAAACCCTGTGCAAAGGCATCGCCCACATACCAGATGCGCTCAGGGCCCGGTTCGCCAAGTTCCACCTGCAGCTTTTCGCGGTCGGTGGTCATCTGGTTGAGGCCGTCCACACCCACTTCCAGGCCGCGCAGGGCTTTCTGGAAGGATTCCTGGAAGCTGCGGCCGATGGCCATGACTTCACCTACCGATTTCATCTGGGTAGTAAGCCGGGAATCTGCCTGGGGAAATTTCTCGAAAGCAAAACGGGGCACCTTGGTGACCACGTAATCAATGGCCGGCTCGAAGGACGCCGGCGTAGCGCCGTCGGTGATTTCATTGCGCAGTTCGTCCAGCGTGTAACCGACTGCCAGGCGCGCCGCCACCTTGGCGATGGGAAAGCCCGTGGCCTTGGACGCCAGCGCCGACGAGCGCGAAACGCGCGGATTCATCTCGATGACGATCAGCCGGCCGTTTTCCGGGTTCATGGCGAACTGTACGTTGGAGCCGCCGGTATCGACGCCGATTTCACGCAATACCGCGATGGATGCATCGCGCAGGACTTGATACTCTTTATCGGTGAGCGTCTGGGCCGGTGCGACGGTAATCGAATCACCGGTATGCACCCCCATGGGATCAAGGTTCTCGATGGAGCACACGATGATGCAGTTGTCGACGCGGTCGCGCACGACTTCCATCTCGAATTCCTTCCAGCCCAGGAGCGATTCTTCAATCAGCAGTTCCCGCGTGGGCGAGGCTTCGAGGCCGCGACGGCAGATGGTTTCGAATTCTTCGCTGTTATAGGCGATGCCCCCGCCCGAACCGCCCAGGGTGAAACTGGGGCGGATCACCACGGGGAAGCCGGAGCCACCCGTATGCTGGGCGATCTCGCGCTGCACTTCCCAGGCTTCGTCCATGGTATGCGCCACGCCGGACTTGGCCGATTCCAGGCCGATGCTGTCCATGGCGTTCTTGAACTTGAGGCGGTCTTCGGCCTTTTCAATGGCCGCGGCATTGGCGCCTATCATTTCAACGCCGTATTTTTCGAACACACCGTGGTGAGCAAGATCGAGAGCGCAGTTCAGCGCAGTCTGGCCGCCCATCGTGGGCAGCACGGCGTCGGGCCGTTCGATCTCGATGATGCGTTCCAGGACTTCCCAGGTGATGGGCTCGATATAAGTGACATCGGCCGTGTCAGGGTCGGTCATGATGGTGGCCGGATTGCTGTTCACCAGAATAGTGCGGTAGCCTTCCGCCTTCAGCGCCTTGCACGCCTGAGCGCCGGAATAATCGAATTCACAAGCCTGGCCAATGATGATGGGGCCGGCGCCGATGATGAGAATGCTTTGTATGTCTGTACGCTTTGGCATATGCGATTATTTTTGTCCGGCCATGAGGCTGATGAATTTGTCGAAAAGCACGACAATGTCGTGCGGGCCTGGACTGGCTTCCGGGTGGCCCTGGAAACAGAAGGCTGGCCGATCTGTCAGTTCGAAGCCCTGCAGTGTGCCGTCGAAGAGCGAAACGTGCGTCACCTTGACGTTGTCGGGCAGGGAATCGGGGTCGACATTGAAGCCGTGGTTCTGGCTGGTGATGAATACGCGGCCTGACTCGACATCCTGCACCGGGTGGTTGGCGCCATGATGGCCGGTCTTCATTTTGACGGTACGCCCCGTCAGGCCCAGCCCCAGGATCTGTTGACCCAGACAGATACCGAACAACGGGATCTTGCGTTCAAGCGCGACTCGCGCCGTTTCAATGGCATAGGAACAAGGCTCGGGGTCGCCCGGGCCATTGGACAGGAAAATGCCATCCGGATCGAGCGTCAGCACCTCTTCGACGGAAGTTTCGGCCGGCACCAAGGTGATGCGGCATCCGCGCTCGGCCAGCAGACGCAGGATATTCGACTTGATGCCGTAGTCGTACGCAACGACGTGGTACCTGGCTTCGGCTGGTGCCGTATAACCCTGGCCCAACTGCCAGGTACCCTGCGTCCATTCCCGTTTGTCCTTTACGGACACGATGCGGGCGAGATCCTGCCCGGACATGCCTGGAAATTCGCGCGCCAGCTGCAAGGCCTGTTCAGCGTCGTCGCCGGCCAGAATGCAGGCCCCCTGCGCGCCCTTGTCGCGCAGGAGGCGCGTGAGTTTGCGGGTATCGACGCCCGCAATAGCGACGATACCCTCTTCTTTCAGATACTGGGGCAGAGACTTGGTGGCACGGAAATTCGATACCCTGAGGGAGCAGTCCCTTATCACCAGCCCAGCAGCGTGTACACGGTCGGATTCGACGTCTTCATCATTGACACCGGTGTTGCCGATGTGCGGATAGGTAAGCGTAACGATCTGGCCGTTGTAGCTGGGGTCGGTCAGGATTTCCTGATAACCCGTCATGGCGGTATTGAAGACAACTTCGGCGACGCAATAACCATCGGCGCCGATGGACACACCCTTGAAGATGGTACCGTCTGCCAAGGCAAGAATGGCTGAAGGAGTGGAATCACATCCCTCTGGAAGTAGTGACGGCAGCACAATAAACCCCGGTTGTAAATTCGATTTTCAAACCTTCTTATTATATCTCGTTCGGGCGGTTTCCCGCCGAACCGGATGGGGGCTCAGGGAAGATGTGGGCTGGCGGCGGCTATGAAATAGTCTACAGTAAACGTTTTACCCGCCTTATGGAACACCCCGGAACCCATGGAAACACAACTTGAAGCTCTGCGCCGCCACACCATCGTGGTGGCAGATACCGGCGACATTGAAGCCATTCGGCGGTATCGCCCCACGGATGCAACCACCAATCCCACACTGATACTCAAAGCTGTTCAGCAAGAGCAATACAGTTACGTGTTGGAACAAATAATTACTGATCATCCGCGTGCTGACGTCACGGAAAAGGCCAACCGCCTTCTTGTGGCGTTCGGGCGCGAGATTCTCGACATCATTCCCGGCCGGGTATCGACTGAAGTGGATGCGCGGCTTTCCTTCGATGTAAACGGCAGCATAGACCGCGCCCAGGATCTGATTGCGCTCTACGAACAGGCGGGCGTGCCTCGCGAACGGGTGCTGATCAAGCTGGCCTCGACATGGGAAGGAATACAGGCAGCCAGGCAGCTGCAGTCGGAAGGCATACGCTGCAATATGACTCTGTTGTTCTCGCTTCCGCAGGCCGTCGCCTGCGCACAGGCCCGCGTCCAGCTGATCTCACCCTTTGTTGGGCGCATTTACGACTGGCACAAGAAGGCGGCGGGCCCAAACTGGGATGAAGCCGCCAACGCCGGGGCCAATGACCCGGGCGTACGATCGGTCCGGCGCATTTATGACTACTACAAGGCCCACGACATACCCACAGAAATCATGGGCGCCAGCTTCCGCAATATCGGCCAGATCCGCGCCCTGGCCGGTTGCGATCTGCTGACCATCAGCCCTGAACTATTGAACGAACTCAGTCAGAGCACCGAGCCGCTGGAACGCCAGCTTGACCCGGAAGCCGCAAAGCAGAACCCGCCCGAGCGCGAAGCCAGCGACGAAGTGGCATTCCGCACCGGTTTGAATGCCGACGCAATGGCCACAGAAAAGCTTGCCGAAGGCATACGGGCGTTCTCGGCTGACGCCGTCAAGCTGGACGCCCTGCTTGAAAAAGCGGCCTGATACCTTCTGTGTGCCTTGGGGCGCCGGCACGTTCCGCCGGCGCTCAAAGCCCGAGGTAAACCTCTTGAATACGGGGGTCGTTGCGTAACTCTTCCCCTGTTCCGGTCAACTGGATACGGCCGTTTTCCACGACGTAACCACGATCGCAGATGCTCAGGGCGTGCTGCACGTGCTGTTCCACCAGCACGATGGTGATGCTCTGCTTGATTTCTTCTATCCGTTTGAATATCTCGGTGGTGAGTATGGGTGAGATGCCCAATGAAGGCTCATCGAGCAGCAACAGCCGCGGTTTGGCCATCAGACCGCGCCCGATGGCCACCATTTGCTGCTCCCCGCCTGACAAACTGCCTGCCAGATTATTCAGGCGGTCTTTGAGACTGGGAAAGGTGTCGAGCACATACTCAAGCGATTCTTTGCGGTGAGGCTTGGCGCGCTTGTTGTAGCTGCCCACGATCAGATTTTCGGTGACGGTCATTTCGGGGAAGACCTGCCGGCCTTCGGGCACATACGAAATGCCGAGTTCAGCCATCCGGTGCCCGGGTGTTTCCGAAATATCCTGGCCGTCGAAATGGACGCTGCCTTGTTTGTCCGTCAGGCCGACCACCGACTTGAGTATGGTCGTCTTGCCGGCCCCATTGGCACCGACGATAGTGAGGATCTCACCCTGCCTGACGTCGAAGGATACATCCCAGACTGCCTGCACCTTGCCATAGAAGCTGTTCAGGTCAGCGACTTGCAACATACCCGTCTCCCAAATATGCCTTGATGACGCGCTCATCGTTCATGACTGCCGCGGGATCACCCGTGGAGATGACTTCGCCATTCTGGAGCACCACAATGGAGCCGGCTACCGCCGTGACGGCTTTCATGATGTGTTCGATCAACACAATGGATATCCCTTGCGTATTGATATCGCGGATCAGTTCGATAGCCTGGTCGACCTCGGGAGGCGTAAGCCCGCCCATGGGTTCGTCCATCAGCAGCAGTTCGGGTTCGGTTGCCAGCGCCCGCGCCACTTCCAGCCGTTTCAGATTGCCTATGGACAACAGCCCGGCCTGCCGCTGCTCAAGGGCACCCAGGCGAGTACGTTCCATGACAGCCCTGGCCTTGCTACGCGCTTCAGCAATGTTGCGGCTTTTTGAGAGGCAGGCGACCATCAGATTGTCGAACACGGTGAGATTGGCCAGTGGTTTGACGACCTGAAAAGTACGGGCCATACCGTGGGCATTGAGATCGTAGGGTTTGTCGCCTGTGACATCCTTGCCATTGAAGGTGACAATGCCTTCGGTCGGGGGCGTTGCCCCCGCAATCATATTGAAGCAGGTTGTCTTGCCGGCACCGTTGGGCCCGATCAAGGCCAGGATCTCGCCCCGCTTGACCTTGAACGACACGCCATTCACAGCAGCCAGGCCGCCATATCTTTTGACGAGCTTTTCCACTTCCAGTATGTACATGGCTCAGCCCCTCTTTCCGACAAAGCTACGGATACGTTTCATGCCTTCAACAAGACCCCCGGGCAGATAAACGATGACCAGCATGATCAGCAGCCCATAGACGATCAGATAAAGCGACGAATAGGCCTGCAGGAAAGAGATGCCTTTGAGGTATTCCTGAAGCGAGATCAGAATGGCTGAACCCAACACGGGCCCGGCGATCGTCCCCATGCCCCCGATTACCGTAACAAAGATCATTTCGGCCGACATATGCACGGCAAATGTCATTTCAGGGTCGATGAACTTGTTGTACAGGCCATAAAAGCCACCCGCCACACCCGCCAGGAAAGCACTGATGAACAGCGCCTTGCTTTTCACGATGGTGGAATTCAGACCCATGGCTTCCGCCGATTCCTGGTCTTCGCGGATTGCAATGAAGCTATAGCCGGTTTTGGTTCGCGTCAGGTAATAGCAGAACAGGCAGACTACCGCAGCCAGAAACACTGCAAGATAGAAGTATTCGGCCTTGGAAAAGATCTGAAAGCCCAGGAAGGTGGGCCGCTTGGCAAGCAGAATGCCCTCGCCCCCGTTGGTAAGTTCCTTCCAATTGCGAGCCACAATGTGAATGATTTCAGCAAAAGCCAGCGTACCCAGTGCGAAGTAAGGGCCCTTGAGCCGGAAGATCAGAAAACCGACGATCAGCGACACCAGGCCGGCCAGCAGGCCCCCCAGCAGCAGCGTGACCGCCATGTCGAGATTCACCGAATTGACGATCAGCATGGAGGTATATGCACCAATACCCAGGAACATTGCATGCCCGAAAGAGATCTGGCCCGTAAAGCCGCCCAGCAGATTCCATGATTGCCCGAACATGATCCAGATAAGAACCGTAATAGCAATGGAATAAATGTGGATGTCGGCAACCAGAGGGACGAGCAACGCTACCAGCGCAGCCACAATGGCAGTAAGAATCAGTGGCTTCATGCTTCAGGCCCCCTTCCCGAACAGACCCTGCGGCCGGTAGAGCAGCACGATCAGGAAGAGCACCAGGCCGAAAACATCACGATAGGCTGTACCGCCCGTGATATAGGTGGCCCCAAAACTTTCCACCATGCCAAGGACCAGTCCCCCCAGCGCCGCACCAGGGATGCTGCCCATGCCCCCGAGCACGACGATGACGAAGGCCTTGACCAGAAACAGCGCACCAATGCTGGCATAGATGGGATAGGTGGTGGCCAGTACGCTGCCGGCGACCCCTGCAAAGACCGCCCCCATTCCGAAGGTGACGCCGGAAATGACAGATACGTTGACTCCCACTATCTGGGCCGCCAGCGGTTGCTGGGCCGCCGCCCGCATGGCCAGCCCGGTATCCGTCTTTTTAAGAAACAGGCTCAGCAGGAAGATGAGCAGGCCTGTCAGCAGGAAACCCATCAATAACGGCGCGTTGAATGTCACTCCGAAAATATTCCAGATCCGGTTTTGCCAATACAGCCCTTCACCGGTCAGACGCGAAAAATTCGGCCCGAGGAAAAAAGGCAGCGCCGCGACGTTGACCAGCAGAATACTGGCGCCGGCGGTGAGCAGCAGCGTATTCACTTCGCCGCCCTTCTGCGCCTTGCTGACAAATGCACGATACAGGAAATAACCGATCAGATAGCAGACAGGTGCAGTGATCAGGATACTGACGAATGGGTCCAGACCCAGGCTGCTGAACAGAAAATAGCTCGTGAACATGCCTATCATCACGAACTCGCCGTGCGCCATATTGATAACGCGCATAACCCCAAATATCAATGTGAGGCCCAGAGCAATGATGGCGTAAACGCCGCCGATCATGAGACCGTCGAATAAGGTCTGTATCATTCCAACTCCCGAAGACTGCGGCCCCTACGACAAAAAAAAAGCGCGGGGCGCATGGAGCCGCCGCGGTGCCAGAGGCCCGCGACGGTCGGAACACCCGGCCATTCAAGACGGCCGGGGCCGGCGATTACTTCCAGCCACCGAACTTCACGAGTTCTTGCTGAGCCTGGTCTTTGGGATATACCGTGTACATCTTGCCGCCTATCCATTGAGAAAGGTCGGTCTTGGCACGGTTCTGGTTGGTGTAGCCGTCGAAGTCTTCGAACTTGACTTGCCCGAATATCGTCTTGATGTCGGTTTCGGCAAGTGCGGTACGCACCCCTTCGCGCGTGAGCGGGTCGGCCCGCTTCAGGACATCGGCCAGCACAT
>Ga0172382_10004553_pt1 | contig 21193 bp, 16 predicted proteins | sample Leawel138RmetaG_FD_122245 | JGI IMG/M metagenome (GOLD analysis project Ga0172382, IMG submission 122245) | Leachate microbial communities from a municipal landfill in Southern Ontario, Canada - Leachate well 138R metaG | ecosystem: Engineered > Solid waste > Landfill > Unclassified | place... | reverse complement strand
TCTGTTGCTCGGCCGGGGCCTCGGCGGGCGGGGGCGTCTGGCGCTGTTGCGATCCGCCCAAAACCTGATCGAGCAACTGCCGGGCGGCTCCTTCAGGCGTTGCCGGAGCGGGAGCGGCCGGGGCAGCGCCCTCGACTGGGGCGGCCTGCCCCGTCTGCATCCGCACGATGGGGTCGTCGAGCGATCCGGTGACGGCGATGGGGATCACGTCGGGCAGGCGAACGCGACTGCCCAGCAGGGAGGTCAACAGGTTGGGGGCAAGGCGCGCCTGCCCCTGCACGTCCAGGGTCCAACGCGGCAAATTGACGATGCCCTGGAACTGCCCGTTGTAGAGAGCGCTGTCGAGCTTGAGGCTTTGAAACGTCGCCACGCCCTTATCAACCGTAAAGGTTCCGGCCACCTGGGCGAGGCTGTCCCGCCCGGCCCCCAAGGAGGCAAGCTTATTGAGCGCGCCGACCGGACCGAGCAAGGCCTGGCTGGCCCCTTGTCCGCCAGCCTGCCCAGCCGCCACGTTCAGGCGCTCGACGGTCAGTGAACCCGACCCGGCGAGGCTTTCGGCCAGCGCCAACGTGCTCTCGCCGCTACCGTTCAGGGTGGTGGTAAACGCCGCCACGCCGTCCGCCGTCGCCTTGCCGGACAACGCAGTAAGCGCCTGCCCAAGTTGCACGGCATTGCCTTCAAGCGCCACCGTCATCGCCGGAACCGCACCGCTGGCATTGACACTGCCGGTACCGCTGAGCGATCCGCCGAACAGCGACCCCGAGAGCTGGTTGACGGTCAGCGTCGCATCCTGGAGCACCGTCGCCACGCGGGCCTGCTGCAAGACCACGTTCTGCCACGACAGCATCCCGGCATCGAGCGTCACGCGGGCATTGACCATGCCTAAGCCGGACAGGTCCAGCGGCTCGGTCGACCACGGCCCGGCCACTTGCTGGCGGCGGGGCGCGGGGCGGCGGGCCTGCGCCGGGATGACACCGACCGGCGAAGACGCCATGTCGGGCCGCCCCGGAACGAACGCCGCCGGCACGATCATCGACCGCAACGGCGCGATGATCGGCTCCAGCCACGCCCGTTGTTCTGCAGGCAGGAACCTGTCGATCGACAACGCATTGGCCCGTAACGTTGCCGTCACCAGGGGCCGAGGCGCGGCGGCAAGATCGGTCATGACATCGCCTTCAAGGCGCGTATCCCCGACGCCCAGCGTCATGCCGGTCATCGCCACGCTGCCGGCGCTGGCCTTGACCTGCCCCTTGAGCGCGAACGCGCCGAGCGGCCCGGTCAGCCGGACGGTGGGGGCGACCGCGGCAAGCAGGCGGGCCATGTCGGGGTGGGCCGCCTGGACGGCAAGGTCCGCCGACACGGCGCCGAGGACATCGGCAAGCGTGCCGCGCGCCGACATCGCGGCGCCCAACAGGCGGCTGTCGGTGTCGATCTGGAGCGCCTTCAAGGTGCCGCTGATACGGCCGTCCAGCGCCACCTGCCCCACTTGAGCGGCCGGAACCGGCAACGTCACGGCGAACGCACGGGCCAGTTTGGCCACATCGGGCACCCGCACCGTGTAGGCCAGATCCCTGAACTCAGCCTCGCCGCCAAATCCGGTCAGACCGCCGGATAGGCGTCCACTTGCGCCCAGAACCTGCCCGACGCCGCTGTCCTTCAGGGTCAAGACACCGCCTTGCAGAGCGAGGTCGAGGCGGACGTCATGCATGGGCACGTCGCGCAGGGTCAGAGTTTCGATATCGGCCCGCACGTTGGCGTCGACATCATTGAGCATTTCCAACCCGGCCAGCAACGGCTCGGCCGCCGCATCCTTTCCGGCCGGCTGAGGGGCCGTTGCAGTGCCGCCCATGGCAGGCTGCTGCGCCGGAACAGCACCCGGCGGCGGGAGGTAGGCGTCCAGGTTCAGGCTACCCACCTTGACGGTGGCACCGACCGCAAGCCGCTGATCGCCACCGCCCGGACGCACGGTGGCGGCACCACGCAGCGAGGTGGTGTCGATGGTGGCATCAAGGCCGCGAACCGCCAGTTCCTCGGCGGTTCCCTCCACTGTGGCCGCCGCCTGGAAGCGGCCGAGCCGACCGCCCGGCACAGCCGCGACATCAAACCGCAACCACTCCAGCACCGCACGCAGGTTGTCGGACGTGGCCTCCACCGTCAGTTCCGCCCGCGCCACTCCTTCGGGGCTGCGCAAGACCCCCTGCGCGGAAACCGCCGAGTTGCCGGGCAACTGGGCCGACATCTGGTTGACCATCAAGGCCCCATCGGCCAGGGCGGCACGAGCCACCGCCTGCCGCACCAAGCCGTCGCGCCATGTGATCGCGTCGGCGGTGATGTCGATGGTCGCCTCAAGGTCCGTCGGCAGAGCAAAGGCCGTGGCGGCAGGGCTGCTCTGCGGCGCCGGGGGTGGCCCGGCCTGACGCGCCGGGGCGCCCGCCTCCGCCGTGGCCGGGGTGGGCGCCATCCAGCGGTCGGCGTTGACCGCACCGAAAGCCAGCTTTACCGCAGCCTTGCGAGGCTGCGCGGCATGATCAATGGAGGCGGCGCCGGTGGCTTCGGTGTCCGCCAAGGCGATGCGCAACCCTTCGATGCCCGCCGTCTGCGGCGAAACCGCCAGCTCCCCGGACAACTGGAAGGGAGCGGCCATTCCCGTCGGCAAATCCTGGCCGAACGCCTTGGCCGCCGCATAAAGGTCCGACGCCGTCAAGGTCAGGTCGCCGCGAATGCTGCGGGCGGAACCGCCCCCATTGGACGGACTGGTCAGCAAGCCGTTAAAGCGGCCCGTGGCGGACGCCTCCTGCAAGGCCACCTCCGCCGACACCTGGGAGGCCCGCTCGTCGCCCAACTGCCCGACCACCGCCTTGACGAACAGCGGCACGTCGCGCGCCGTCATGGACCCTTCGGCCCGGAACGGCCCCCGCAGGGTTTCAGCGGAAAGTTCAGCGTTGATGGCGGAAACCCGCTCCTCGGTCCCCGTCCTGGTATCGCGGAACGTGACCAATCCATCCTCGATCATCACTTGATCGAGGCGCAGGCCGATACCTCCACCGTCTTGCCCACCGTCCGCGGCTGTACCTTCCTCCACCACCTCGGCGGCGGCGTCCTTGGTCGCAGCGGCGAATTCCCAGGTGGCCCGGCCATCCTCCAGACGTTCCAGGGCGACGACGGGGCGGACCAGCCGGATGCTCTGCACGCGCACATCGCCACTCAGCAAGGCGCCCGCATCAACCCGCACCTCGACGGTTTCGACGCGGACAGTGTGCGGTTCGGCGGCACCCGGAAGACTGGCCAGCCGCACGTCCTCGGCCATCAGGGCGGCACGCGGAAGGATGGACAGCGACAGATCACCGCCGATCTCCAGGGAACGCCCGGTGGCCTGTTCCACTTCGCGGGTGATCACGCCCTTGTACTGGTTCCAGTCGATGAAGGTCGGGGCGATCAGCACGCCGGCGACGAGAACCACCACGAAAACGGCAACGCCGATTAGAACCTTTTTCACCACGACGGCTCCCGGATTGCCATGACCGATGACGAGGAAACTACTGTATGCCCCCGCACCGCCACGGGAAACACTTTACGGCGCCCGCCGGGCCAGCGTCTGGACCACGTTCAGGCGGCGCAGGGTATCGTCGTCGGCCCGGCCGCTCAGATCGGACGGGCGGAAATGCCTTTGAAACGCCACCAGAGCACGCTCCAGCGAACACTCCCCATCGACGCGATACCCGATGGCTTCCAGCAAAGCGCGAGGGTCCCCCGTGGGCGTGGCAGCCGCCACCGCCGCGTCGTCCGGCCACAGACCGATGCCGGCGGCAGCAAGGCGCGGCCAGTCGAACAACTCGCCGGGGTCCTCCTTACGCCACGGCGCGACATCGGAGTGACCGACGACGTTACAGGGCGAAATGGCGTGATGGCGGCCGAGGATGTCATGGCACAGGGCTTCCACCGCCGCCATCTGGACTTCCGGGAAGGCGCGGTAGCCGAACTCGTGGCCGGGGTTGACGATCTCGATCCCGATGGAGCGGTTGTTGATGTCGGAATGCCCGCGCCACCACGCGATACCGGCGTGCCATGCCCGCCGGTCCTCGGCGACCAGCCGCAGGACGCTGCCGTCCTCGTCCACCAGATAGTGGGCCGACACTTCAGCGGCCGGGTCGCACATGCGCTCCAGCGCGGCGCGTCCGGTGGGCATGCCGGTGTAATGCAGCACCAGCATGTCGATGACAGTGCCCGGTTCTCGCGGGCCGTGGTTGAGCGACGGGCGAGCGGCGATGAATTTGAGATTTGCGTTCATGCTCTCTGGAACAGGGATCAGCTACGGGGAGTTCCGGCCACCGGCTCGACCTCTGGAGGTACGACGGGTGCGCTACGGCCTTGCCTAACCAAGATCGTTCCGACCCCGGCGATGGTCAAGGCGCCGCCGATCAGCTTGTACCACGTGAGCGGCTCATCCAGCAGCACGGCGCTGGCCACCACGCCAAGCACCGGGGCCAACAGGGTGAACGGCACCACATGATTGACCGGATGCTTGCCAAGCAGGTGATACCACAGCGAATAGGCCAGCATGGATGCCAGCACGGCGATGTACAGCAAGGCCCCCCACGCCATCCACGAGGCATCGCGCATGGCCGCGATCTGGCCGTCCTCGAACACCGCCGACCACAGGATGGTCTGCGGCAAGGCCAGCAGGGAAATCCATCCAGTAACCGCCAGAGGGTGCACATCGGCCACCTTGCGGATGTACATATTGGACAGCGCCCACCCAAAGGCCGACACCACCAGCAGCACGAACGGCCCGACGGCCGGCAGACGCGGCTCGCCGGCCAGGACCGCAGCGCCAAAGAACGCCAGCACCAAACCAGCGGTGCGCCATGGCCCGAGGCGGTCGCGCAGGAACACCGCCGCCAGCAGTGTCGAGAACGGCACGCCCAGTTGGGACAGGATGGCGCCGGTTGACCCATCAACACTTTGCAGCGCCGCGAACAGCAGACCAAAGTGCAGCGACCCGAACGTCAACGACAGCAACACCAGCCAGCGCATGGCGTGCCACGGCACGGCCATGAATGGAACCACGCAGGCGGCTACGATGGCAAACCGCAGGCTGGTCATCAGGAACGGCGGAAACTCCGCCACGCCGATTTTGATAAGGACGAAGTTCAGGCCCCAAATGGCGATGACGATCAAGATCAGGACATAATCGCGCAGCGGCACGGCAGATCCTTTACTTCAAGCCACGCATGCGGGCGATATCGTCATACGCGGCATTGATGGCCGCCATCCGCCGGTTGGCCACTTCGACAAACTCCGCCGGCATGCCCTGAGCCATCAGCACGTCCGGGTGATTTTCGCGCAGGAGCTTGCGGAATGCCGCGCGCACTTCGGCATCGCTGGCCGCCGCATTCACCCCGAGAACCGCATGGGGATCGCCACCAACCCCGGCGCTGCGCGTCGCGCCTGCCCGCGCCCGCCGCCATGCCTGGGGCGGCAGGCCGAGTTGCACGGCCAGGCGGGTGAGGAACTCCTCCTCTGCGGAGTTCAACGGCCCATCGGCCTGGGCCAGCAGAACCAGCGCAGCAAGCAGTTCCTCCAAGACTCCCGGCGTATCTTGGAACAGGTCGGCCATGCGCGCGGCGTGGGCTTCCATGTCGCCGATCGGCAGACCCCGCCGCAGCACCAGAAGGACGGCGTCCGCCTCATCGTCGGGGACACCGAACAAGCGGCGGAAGGTCGCCTCCTCGGCGGCATTGACCGGGCCGTCGGCACGCGCCAGGGCGCTGCCAAGAGCCAGCAAGGCGATGGCGAACACGGTCTGACGGGCCTGCTCCTTGAACTGGTCCTGAACCACGCGATGAAGCTGGGCGAAGGCCGCGCCGCCGGGCATAATGGCCCACACCGACTGCCACGCCGCCGATGCCATGCGGTCATAGGCGTGCCCCATCGCCGCCCCGAAGGCCGCTCCCAACGGGCCTCCAAGCATCATTCCGGCGGCACCGCCGACAACTTTGCCCCAGATGTTCATTGCCGCGCGTTTCCGTTCACCTTGACCCTGTCGGGCCGAGCCTGCACCATGTTATCCCCCGTAGGCCAGAGAATGTATACAACCCCATGACGTTTGCCCGTACCGCTCCACCAGAATGCCTGGCCGAACTGCGCGCCCTGCTGGGCGAGCGGCTGTCCACGGTGACGGCGGTGCGCGATCAGCATGGCCGCGACGAAAGCTATCATGCGCCCTATCCGCCCGACGCGGTGGCCTTTGCAGCCTCGACGGAGGAAGTCAGCGCCATTGTCAAGATTTGCGCCCGCCACGGCACGCCGATCATACCCTTTGGAACGGGGACCTCTCTCGAAGGGCATGTGGCGGCGCTCCAGGGTGGAGTTTGCATAGACCTGTCGGGGATGAACGCCATCCTCGACGTCCGGGCCGAAGACATGGACGTGACCGTCCAAGCCGGTGTTACCCGCAAGCAACTCAACGAACACCTGCGCGACACGGGGCTGTTCTTCCCCATTGATCCAGGCGCCGATGCGTCGTTGGGCGGCATGTGCGCCACCCGCGCGTCGGGAACCAACGCCGTGCGTTATGGCACGATGCGCGAAAACGTCCTCAACCTGACGGTGGTTCTGGCTGATGGGCGCATCATCCGCACCGCCAGCCGCGCCAAGAAATCGGCCGCGGGCTATGACCTGACCCGCCTGATGATCGGGTCCGAGGGCACGCTCGGCATCATCACCGAGGCGACGCTGAAGCTCTACGGCATCCCCGAAAGCATCCTGTCGGCGGTCTGCCCCTTTCCCAGCGTGGCCGATGCCGTCAACACGGTCATCCTGACCATCCAGTCGGGCGTGCCGGTGGCGCGCATCGAGTTCCTGGACGAAGTGCAGATGCGCGCCGTCAACGGGTACTCCAAACTGTCCTATGCCGAGCAGCCGACGCTGTTCTTTGAGTTCCACGGCTCGACTGCGGGCGTGCGCGAGCAAGTCGAAATGGTCCAGGCGCTGGCAGCGGATCATAGCGGCACCGACTTCCAATGGTCGGGCACGCCAGAGGACCGCGACCGCCTGTGGCAGGCCCGCCACAACGCCTACTACGCGGGGATATCCCTGGTGCCGGGCGGCGTGGCCTTTTCATCGGACGTCTGCGTGCCGATCTCGCGGCTGGCCGACTGCATTCTGGAAACCAAGCGGGATCTGGACGCCAGCCCCCTCGCCACGCCCCTCGTCGGCCATGTGGGGGATGGCAATTTCCACGTCCTGTTCGTGGTCGATCCGACCAAGCCCGAACAGATGGACGAGGCCATCGCCCTGAACGCGCGCATCGTCCGCCGGGCCATCGCCATGGACGGCACCTGCACGGGCGAGCACGGCATCGGCTATGGCAAGATGGAGTTCCTGGCTGCCGAGATGGGGGACGATGCCCTGTCGGTGATGCGCGCCATCAAGCACGCCCTGGACCCCAACAATCTTATGAACCCCGGAAAGATCGTAGCGTTTTAGAAGGAGTTACCCCGCCCGGCAGTCGCAGGGCTTCTTTGGGAACGCACCCGGCCCTTTCGGCGGCGCAGCGCAACAGACCTGGAGCGGGACGTGTTTCCCCGGCCAGACTGTTGAAGCTGCCGCGCCGCCAGGAGGGCAAATGCGCCTGCCACACCCGCCGTTTCCATTAATCCGCGCCGGTGTCATCGCGGCGCTCGCTGGCTCGGTCATTTTGTCTCCCGGCGCATCAGCCACCCCGACCGCCGCGCCGCCCCCTGCCGTCCATCCATCCGACCAAACGGTTGCGCCGACCCATCCACGGTGGGTGGCCGGACACTCCCTTAGCACCGCCGGGGCCGCGTTGATCGAGGCTTTGGAACGCGCCGACGAACATGGCCTGACCCCCGCCGACTACGGCCTCGACCACATCCGGGCAGCGATGGGCCGGAGTGACATGGCAGCGGTCCAAGACCTGTTGGACAAGGCGTTCCTGCGCTATGCCGGGGATTTGATTGGCGGCCGGGGTTATACGCCCACGACTCCACGTTCCCTTCTGGGCGCGGTGGCGTGGTCGCCCGCGCCGCAGGCGTTCCTGCACGCCCTTCCGCCGGCGTTACAGGACTATCAGCGCCTCAAGGACGCCCTGGCCGACCTGCGCGGCGTCGTCGCTCATGGCGACTGGCCGTATGTGGCCGACGGCCCAACCCTGCGCGACGGCGCCACGGGGCCTACGGTTGCCGTGCTGCGGGAACGTCTGGGAGTGGAGCCGGGCGAGGTGTTCGATGACGCCCTGCGTGAGGCCGTTAAACAGTTCCAGATCCGGCACGGCTTGGCCGCCGATGGCGTGGTCGGGCCGGCGACGCGCGCGGCCCTGAACGTGTCCGCCGTCGCGCGGGCGCGGCAGGTGGCGGTCAATCTGGAACGCCTGCGCCGCAGTCCGCCGCTGCCTGACAGCACTGGCCTGCGGGTGGAGGTCAACGTCGCGGCCTATGAACTGGCCGTTCGCCGCGACGGAGGGACCGTTCTGCGCATGAAGGTGGCGGTCGGACGCCCCGACCATGCCACCCCGGAAATGCGCCATGAAATCAGCTCCGTGGTGTTCAACCCGCATTGGTACGTGCCGCGCTCCATTGCCGTAAAAGAACTTCTGCCGCGCGAGAAACGCGATCCGGGCATGCTGGAACGCGAAGGCTTCGAGGTGATCGTCGAGGGCGATCCGCCCCGCCTGCGGCAAAAGCCCGGCCCGAACAATGCGTTGGGGCGGGTCAAGTTCTCTTTCCCGAACAGCGAGTCCATCTACCTGCACGACACCAACGCCCCCCAGGTGTTCCAGGCCAGCCAGCGGGCGGTCAGCCATGGCTGCGTGCGGGTTGAAAACCCCTTTGACCTCGCGGCCCTGCTTTTGGAAGCCACCGGGACAGCACCGCCCGAAACGGTTGCCGAGCGGGTGGAGGCCGGACTGCCGCGCGCCGTGAAGCTCAAGCACCCGGTGCCCATCGATATCGCCTATCGCACCGCCTGGGTGGAGCCGGACGGCATCCTGCATCTGAGACCCGACGTCTATGGCCTCGACGCCACCATGGCCGCCGCCCTCGATCGGCCGCGCCGCCCACTGGTCGATATTCCGGTGGTGGCGCTGGACTGAAAGGCGCGGCATATTTCCCCTAACGCCGCCTTAAGACTGAAACTGCACGGACAGTTTCTTAGGGATTTCGTGTTACCTCTTGGTTTCTGACCCGTTGAGAAACGGAGATTGGCCGAGAGGATGCCTGATGTGCGGTGACAGCACCCCCGACACCCCCCGCTCCCCCCGCTTGTTACTGTCCCGACGCCACCTGATCCTGGGTGGGTTTGCCGCCATGAGCGTCGTGGCAAAGCCGGCCTTGGCCTCCCCACCCCGCCCGATGGCCGAAGCCGCGCGCGCGTTGCAGTTCCATAACCTGCACACCGGAGAAGCGCTTCACGCCACCTATTGGGAAAGGGGCCGCTATCGGCCAGACGCCCTGGGGGAAATCAACTACCTGCTGCGGGACCATCGGACCGGCGATGTCGGCACCATGGCGCCAGCCTTGCTTGACCTTCTCCATCGTCTTCACCGCGTCATGCGCAGCCATGAACCTTTCGAGGTGATTTCCGGATACCGGTCCCCCAAGACCAATGCCGCCCTGGCGGCGCGGTCGGGCGGCGTGGCCACCGACAGCCTGCACATGCGCGGCATGGCCATCGACGTCCGGTTGCCGGGACGCGCCTTGCGCGACCTGCACATGGCAGCCTTGAACTTGAAGGGCGGCGGCGTTGGCTACTATAGAAAGTCTAACTTCATCCATTTGGATGTAGGCGCGGTCCGTCGTTGGTGAACATCTTTCAATTATGAAAGTAATTATACGTTAGAGCCTTGCCGTAGCGGTTCCTCCGGTTGATACTGCGCCCTGGTTCGCCTACCCTTGGGCGAGTGACAGTCACCAGTGACCGCGCTGAGGTTGACTGGGGTGCTGCGAACGGGGACCTTTATGGCAGGTGTACTGATCGAGGCCGTCGAACGCCGCATCCTGTGGTTTTCGGTGCTAGCGGTTCTTCTCACCGGCTTGATCGTTAGCGCTGTGACCATTGTTCCCATGAGGTCCGTGCTTCGCGCCACCACCGCCGAACGCCTCGAGCATGTGGCCGCCGTCAAGGCCCTGACGGCCCGCCAATATGCCAACCGCCTGACCGGCGTGGCGCTTCAAGTCACCAGCCGCACAATCATTCGCCAGGAACTGGAAGCCTTCAATCGTGGCGAGCGGACCGAGGATGCCCTCCGCACCTTCACGGCCGACAAGATCGCCGATGCCATGACCCTCGGCCACGGCGTCCTCGGCATCACGCGGCTGGGGCGTGACGGCCGCGCGTTGGTGCCGGTTGGCGATCCCATCGATGCCGCAGTGCTTGAACTTCTGGCAGCTCAGATTGCAACGACAGTCGCATCCGATGGCGACCCTGCGCTGATCGGGCCGTATCTTTCCAGCGACGGAGACCTTCGCCTGGCTGTGGCAGCGCCAATCCTCAGCCGCGACGGCACGCACCAGGGAACCGACGTGGTGCTGTTCACCGCCGACGGTCTTGGACCGCTTCTGGCCAGCCACACGTCCAAGGACGCCCAGGTGGCGACGTACATTGGCGCCGCCGCCCCGGACGGCGGAACCGCATGGTTCACCGCCGGACCGAAAAACGTCCTGGAGCGGTCCCCCCCGCCAGACCCCGACGCTGGATGGACCCTGTCGGCAACGACCGTCCAACCGGGCAACTGGACCCTGATTGCCGCCATGCCTACGGCGGCGTTGTTTAAAACCGTTGACGAGGTGGTCGGCCTGGCCGCCGTCGCCGTCGCCGTCCTTATCGGCTTCGGCGTGCTGGTCCTGCTCGTTCTACTGCGTCCGATGGCCGGGCACGCCCTGATCGCCACCCGTGATTTGCAGGATCAGGTCGAGGAGCTTCAGGGCCTGCGTGTCCAGTTGGAAGATGAGCGCCTGCTCCTCAAAGATTCCAATGCCGAGTTGGAACAATTCGCCTATGCCGCATCCCACGACATGCGCCAACCGCTGCGGATGGTCATCAGCTTTCTTGACCTGCTGCGCCGACGCAATGCGGGAACTCTCGATGGCGAGTCCCTCGGCTACATCCAGGAAGCCTCCGATGGCGCCCGCCGCCTCAACACGATGATCGAGGGACTGCTGGAATACTCCCGCGTGGGCCGTCTGGAAGACGCCCTGAAGCCGGTCGATCTCAACGGCGTGCTGGCACGGGCCGAAGCCAACCTCGGCTCCTTCCTCGACGAGAGCGGGGCTGAAATCGAGCATTCGCCGCTGCCCGCCGCCATGGCCGATGACGCCCAGATGGTCCGGCTGTTCCAGAACCTCATCGAAAACGCGGTCAAGTACCGCCACCCCGACCGCATGCCGCGTATCAAGGTCAGTGCCGAACCCACCGCCGACGGCATGTGGACCATCCGTGTGTCCGACAACGGGCTAGGCATGAACCCCGCTCAGGCGCCACGCGCGTTCGCCCTGTTCCAGCGGCTGCATACCGGCGGCACGGGCACCGGGCTGGGCCTTGCCCTGTGCCACAAAATCGTGACCCGCCACGGCGGCACCATCCGTATCGAGACGGTGGACGGCGAGGGCACCACCATCGTTTTTACCATTCCCTCCGCACAGTCCGGTGTCGTGCACGACCCCTTACGGCGCAAAAAAGATCTCGCTCAGGCGTGATCTTTACGGTGCTCACGGTCGCCCCGGCCCGTCCAGTACCTCCACTGCATAACCCCCGGCGCGCAGGGCGTCCACCAACGCGCCGAGGCAGCGGGCGTCCATGGTTTCGACGGCGACTTCCAGGCTGGTGTCCTTGGCCGGAAGCGTCGAAAACACCCGCTGGTGGGCGACGTCGACCACGTTGCCCCCGGCCTCCGCAATCAACGCCGTGATCTTGGCCAGCGAGCCGACCGTGTCATGCAGGGCGATGCGCAGGCGGGCCAGGCGCCCGGTGCGGACCAGATCGCGCAGCAGCACCGACGCCAGAAGCCGTTGATCGATATTGCCGCCCGACAGAACCAGTCCCACCGTGCGGCCCCGGAACCGCTCGGGCGCCGCCAGCACGGCCGCCAGGGCGGCGGCACCAGCCCCCTCGACCACCGTTTTTTCGATGTTGAGCAACAGCACCACGGCGCGTTCCAGGGCTTCCTCGTCGACCAGCACGATGTCGTCGACCAGGGCGCGCACCACTTCGCGGGTCAGCACGCCGGGCTGCTTGACGGCGATGCCCTCGGCAATGGTCGCCCCGGTCCAGGGCACTGCGGCCACCGGCGCGGACTTATCTCCGCGCAGGGCATCACGCATCGACGGATACAGCGCCGTCTGCACGCCAATCACCTCGATGCCAGGCATCCGGCCCTTGAGCGCGGTGGCCATGCCCGAGATCAGGCCGCCGCCGCCGATCGGCACGACCACGACGTCGAGCGGGCACGGCGCATCTTCCAACATCTCCAGGCCAACCGTGCCCTGCCCGGCCATAATCAGTGGGTCGTCATAGGGGTGCACGAACACCAACCCGCGATCCCGGCCAAGGGTGCGGGCGTGCTCAAAAGCCTCGGACAGCGTATCGCCATGCAAGACGACTTCAGCGGCGAAAGCTTGGGTGTGCTCGACCTTCACGAAGGGCGTGGCGTGCGGCATTACGATGGTTGCCGGAATGCCCAGCCGCTGGGCGTGATAGGCCACCCCCTGCGCATGATTACCCGCCGACATGGCGATCACGCCCCGCGCCCGCTCCGCGTCGCTCAGGGCCAGCAGGCGGTTCAGGGCGCCGCGTTCCTTGAACGAGGCGGTGAACTGCTGGTTCTCGAACTTCAATATGAGCCGCGCGCCGAGCAGGCGGCCCAACGTCAGGGACTCGGTCGTCCAGGTGCGGGCCAGGGCGCCATGCAGGCGGCGCGCCGCCGCTTCCACGTCGGACAAAGTGATGGGCAGAGGGGATGGAAACATCGCATTCTTCCCTAAGCGGGCGATATCCCCATGATGACGGCCCTTGCTCCCCGCTCCAACCCCATTCAAAGCGATACAAGGGGCGCATCATACGCGTATCGCGTTGTTACATCACGCCCCGCGCGAAATAGCCTTAAAATTCCATAGCAAGGCACTAACCGATACATTTCATATCGACACACACCAAAATGCGTGTCAGTTTAAATAGGAAGCCGATCAACAAGGTCGCCGCTCCGAGGAAACCTGTCCGAGACGAAGGGGGAGTTACCGAGCATGCTGTTCGATGCCTGCGACGCCGAAAAGATCGCCACCTGGAAAGGCGAGATTGAAAGCACCATCAACGCGCTGGACGACCTGAGCGACGAGATCCAGGACTACTTCCGCACCAACGGCGAACACGACCCCGCCGAAGTGCTGAAGTCCTGGGACTCCATCGTCACCATCAACCAGGGCGACATCCTGTGGGGCGCCTTCGTGGCCGGCTCCGAGGACAAAGCCGCTGCCGCCGCCAAGGCCGCCAACCTGTCCCTCAAGCACGGCACGCCGCCCAACGGCTACGGCAATGCCAACTGGGACGGCATGACCCTGTGGTACGTGGCGTAACCTGACATTACTCCTGCCGGTCCATCCGCCCGGCTGTCCAAGCGGCTCTGATCCCAGAGCCACCTTCACGGCCCCTCTTTCCGGAGGGGCCGTTTTTTTTACTTCCGCACCGCCAGCACGGCGTTCTCCACGCGAATGCGCCACGCCAGCAATGCCAGATTGAGCACCGAGAACACCACTGCCAGCGCCACCTGCCCAAAGGCCAGGGGCAGCACGGCGATCTCGGCGGCGACCACCAGATAGTTGGGGTGACGGACCCAGCGGTACGGGCCCTTGCGGATGAGCGGCGCACTCGGCAGCGTGATAATGCGGGTGGTCCAATAGCCGCCGAGACTCGCCACCACCCAGCCCCGCGCGGCCTGAAGCAGCGTGAACAAAACCAGCAGAGGCCACGATACGGGCGCGTCGGCGGGCGTACTGAAGAACAGCGCCGCCAACCATCCGCCATGCAACAGCACGAACAGGGGATAGTGTCCGCGCCCGGCCTCCACGGCGCCTTGCCGCATCAGACGGCGGGTATTGCGGCGGGCCAGCACCAGTTCGCCCAGCCGCTGCACGGCGACCAGGGCGAAGACCAGATGCGGCACGCCGATCTCCACCCTACAGCTCCAGCACCACGAAGCCGGCCGTAAAACCCGGCCCAAAGGACAGCATCAATTGCCTGCCGGTTCGTCCGGCGGCCTGGACCTTTTCCAGCACGAACAGCACGGTGGCGGCCGACATGTTGCCGTGGGTGCGCAAGACGTCACGCGCAACGCCCAAAGTATCGGCAAGATCTGGAAAACTCGCCGCGACGCCGTCCAGCACCTTGGGGCCTCCCGGATGGGCGATCAAACCTTGCAGGGTGTCAGCCCGAAGATCCATTGCCGCCAACACCTCATCGGCCGCCGGACGCAGGCAGTCGCGGATCAGGGCCGGAATGCGCTTGGCAAAGATCACGCCCAAACCATCGTCCTTCACCGTCCAGCCCATGACGTCGCGGCTGTCGGGCCAAGTGTACTCGCCCCACTGAGCGACCGTCGCGCCGCTGCCAGCCTCGTCGGCAACCAAAACGGCTGCCGCCGCGCCGTCGCCGAACAAGGCGCTGGCGACCACGCTGGCCTTGTCGAGCGCACCGTAGCGGAACGCCAGCGTGCACAACTCGACCACCAGGAACAGCACCGGCCGCCCCGGCAGGGCGCGGGCCATCAACGCGGCGCGGGCCATGCCCACGGTGCCGCCGACGCAGCCCAGGCCGAACAGCGGCAGGCGCTGAACCATGCGCGGCAGGCCTAAGCGGTCGATCAAGCCAGCCTCCAGCGTCGGCGTGGCGATGCCGGTGGACGACACGCAAACCACCGCGCCAACATCCGCCGCCGCGACACCGGCACGGGCCAGGGCCGCCGCGCCGACCTCGGCCAGAAGGGCATTGGCGGTGTCGTGATAGAGCCGATTTTTCTCCACCCAGCCCCGAGGCTGACGAAACCAATCCAATGGAACCGTTGAATTCCGGCTGTCCACGCCAGTACTCGCAAATACTGCGGCAAGATGTTCCCAGCCGTCTACTCTACCGGCGTAGAGATCGCGCGCCACCCCCGCCACATCGGCTTGGTCTAGGCGGTGGGGCGGGACGGCGGTGGCGATGGACAGCAGGCGAACGGGAACCGGGGAAGCAGCAGCCATGGAGACACCTTCAATACCACTCCTTGACGAAACCGCCGCAGCGTCTATGGTTCCTTCGCGTCAGATGGCTGGATGGCCGCTCTGCCCGTCTCACGACGGGTGGGGAGGAAAGTCCGGGCTCCACGGAAACACGGTGCCGGGTAACGCCCGGCGGGGGCGACCCTAGGGAAAGTGCCACAGAAAGCAAACCGCCGGAGCATGCTCCGGTAAGGGTGAAAGGGTGGGGTAAGAGCCCACCGCGGTCCTGGCAACAGGAACGGCACGGTAAACCCCACCGGGAGCAAAACCAAATAGGGACGGCAGCCACCTACCACGGGCCCATACCCGCAGGGGTGGCAGGCTTGATTTCCGGGCCGCCGTCCGGGTCGGTTGCGCGAGGCGTCCAGCAATGGGCGTCCCAGATGAATGGCCATCCATCGCCGAGGCTTCGGCCACGGCGGGGACAGAACCCGGCTTACAGGCCATCTGACGCTTATTTCCCATGCCAGCCCAAAATGCCGCCGGATATCCTCCCGGCCGCCCATGCCGTCCCAAATTGATGCGCTTTTCGCCTAGGGAACTGGCCATTTGGAACATCTGGCGAACAAAGTATCCACAGGGCTCTGTGGACAACTGGAGACTCCGCAGTCTCCCTAGGAACTTGAGAGAGTTGCCTACCACTTTTCGTTAAATTGATACGAGTTCTTTCGCGGTGGACATACGCCAAGTAATACCCCTGCGGTGTCGTTGACACCCATCTTGTACCATGCCATACCATGAATTACCCATTCCGAGCCCCCAGTGCGCCCAAGGAGCGTCCTTGCGCCTGACGGTTGATCGGAACGCGGGTATGGCAAGGGTACGGTGGCGCTGATCACGCCGCTGGGCGCGAAGGGAAGGCCAGAAAGGCATGGCGCTTTTTCTGTCCACATTCGTCAACAAGGTAGACCGGAAGGGCCGTGTGTCCGTCCCGGCCTCTTGGCGCGCCCGCTTGTCTGCCCAACCCTTCCAAGGCGTCATCGTGTTCCCCTCGGTCACTGGCCTGCCCTGCCTTGAAGGCATGGACATGAGCGCCATCGAAGCCATGGCCGACAACATGGACCAGTTCGACGTCTTTTCGACCGCCCAGGACGACCGCGCCAACCTCATCTTCGCTCAGTCGCGCGAACTGCCCTTCGACCCGGAGGGCCGCATCCTGCTGCCCGCCGACCTGCTGGAGCAGGCCGGGATCAGCGAGCAGGCCGCCTTCGTCGGGCTGGCCAAGCGTTTCCAGATCTGGGAACCCGCCGCCCACAAGGCGATGCTGGCCGAAGTCCGCACCCGCGCTACCAGCGAGCGCCCCACGGTTCCCGTCAAGGGAGGGGCAGCATGACCGAACACGTTCCCGTCCTGCTCGCCGAAGTTCTCAATGCCCTGGCCCCCAAGGCTGACGGCGTCTATGTCGATGGCACCTTCGGGGCCGGCGGCTACACCCGCGCCATTCTCGAAGCCGCGCCGGGGTGCCGCGTCGTGGGCATCGACCGAGATCCGTCGGCCGAACCGCGCGCCGCCGCCTTGGCCGCCGAGTTCCCGGACCGCCTCACCTTCCTGCCGGGCTGTTTCGGCGACATGGCCCGCCTGCTGGCCGACGTCGGCATTACGCAAGTGGACGGCGTGGCGCTGGATGTCGGCGTGTCGTCCATGCAGATCGATCAGGCCGAGCGCGGGTTCTCGTTCATGCGCAACGGCCCGCTCGGCATGCGCATGGACACCCGCAGCGGCCTCACCGCCGCCGACGTGGTCAACACCACCGAGGAAGAAGACCTCGCCAACCTCATCTACAAGTACGGCGAGGAACGCCTGAGCCGCCGCGTCGCCCGCGCCATCGTGCAGACCCGCGAAACCTCCGGGCCGTTCACGACCACCGGACAGTTGGCCTCGGTCATCCGGTCGGTGGTGCGCAAGGCCAAGGACAACATCGACCCCGCCACCCGCACGTTCCAGGGCCTGCGCATCTACGTCAATGACGAGATCGGCGAGCTTGAACGCGGCCTCGCTGGTGCCGAAGCCCTGCTGCGCCCCGACGGCCGTCTGGCCGTGGTCAGCTTCCATTCGCTTGAGGATCGCGTCGTGAAATCGTTCCTGCGCGAGCGCAGCGGCAGCGCGCAGGGCCGCCTGCTGCCCGGCGAACCGGCCCCGCCGCCGCCGACCTTCGAACTGCTCAGCCGCAAGGCGGTGACGCCGTCGGCCGAGGAAGCCAAGTCCAATCCGCGCGCCCGCTCCTCCAAGCTGCGCGCCGCCCGCCGCACCGCCGCGCCGGCCCATCCCTGGACCTGGGAGGAAGGGCGATGATGCGCAGCATGACCATTCTGTGGGGCGTTCTGGCGATTGCCTGCGGCATCGGCTTGTTCCTGGTCAAGCATCAGGTCCAGGCGACCGAGGCCGACCTCCGCCAGATGCAGCATCAGGTGCGCAGCGACCGCTCGACCATCCGCGTGCTGGAGGCCGAGTGGACCTACCTCAACGATCCGGCCCGCCTGTCCGCGCTGTCCGAACGGGTGCTTGGCCTGGTCCCGCTGCGCCCGCAGCAGGTGGTCGCCATGGCGTCCTTGCCGGTGCGCCCAGACGCGGCGCCGACACAGTACTTCGGCGGCGAGATCAATCTTGGCCAGAACGGCCTGCCGTGGGCGACCTACCCGCACCGCAAGCCGATTGCCGAGTTGGCCAGCGCGAGGACGACGCCATGATGCGCCTCCTGCCGTTCCGCCGTCAGCCGCAGTTCGTTTATCCGGGCGAGGAACTCCGCCCGGCGCGCCCGTCCGGCCGCGTCATGCCCGATCAGGTTCTGGATGGGGCCGCCCGGCGGGCCCTGGAAACCGGGCGCACGCGGATGATCGTGACGGCGGGGCTGTTCGCCCTGGCCTTCGCGTCCATTTCCGTGCGCCTGATCGACGTGATGGTGCTCAAGGCCGACCCGCGCGAGGTCGCCCGCCGCCCCGCCGCCACCGCACCGCATACCGAACGGGCCGACATCATCGACCGCAACGGCGTGGTGCTGGCGACCAACCTGCCGGCCAAGAACCTCTATGCCGACGCACGCCGCGTACTGGACCCGGTCGATGCGGCCAACCGGCTGGTCGCCGTGCTGCCGGACCTCAAGAAGGCCGAAATCATCGAACGCCTGTCAAGCGGCCGCCCCTTCGTCTATGTTGCCCGCAACCTGACGCCGCGCCAGCAACAGGCGGTCAACGACGCGGGCGTGCCTGGCGTGTATTTCGAGGACAGCGAATACCGCGCCACCTTGCACGGCAACCTCGCCTCCCACGTTCTGGGCGCGACGGACCTGGACAACAACGGCATCGCCGGGGTGGAACTGGCATTCGATCAGAAGCTCAAGGAAGCCAACGAGCCGCTGCGCCTGACCCTGGACATCCGGGTTCAGCACGCCGTGCGCAAGGCCATGCTCGACGCCATGGCCCACTTCAAGGCCAAGGCCGGAACCGCTGTCGTGCTGGATGCCGCGACCAGCGAAGTGATTTCCATGGTGTCCTTGCCGGACTACGACCCCGAACGTTTCAGCGAGGCCGAGGAAGACGCCCGCTTCAACCGCGCCACCCTGGGCGTGTACGAAATGGGATCCACGTTCAAGGTGTTCAACACAGCGATGGCGCTGGAAGCCGGCAAGATCCGCCTGCACGACACCTTCGACACCACCAAGCCGCTGCGTATCGCCCGCTTCTCCATCCGCGACAGCCACCCGGAGAACCGTTGGCTGACGGTATCGGAGATCCTGGTCCGTTCGTCCAACATCGGGTCGGCCCGCATCGCCCTGGACGTGGGGCCGGAAGCGCAGCGCGCCTTTCTCGGCTCCCTCGGGCTGCTCAGTCCGATGAGCGTCGGCCTGCCGGAAAGCAGTTCACCGCTCTACCCCGAGCGTTGGCAGGCCATCAGCGCCATGACTATTTCCTTCGGCCACGGTATCGCCGTGACGCCGGTTCACATGGCGACGGCGACGGCGTCCATCGTCAACGGCGGCATCCTGCGCCGCGCCACATTGCTGCCGGACGCTGTGGACCACGAAGGCACCCGCGTCATCCGGGCCGAAACCTCCGAGGTGATGCGCCGCCTGATGCGTCTGGTGGTCCAAGACGGTACCGCAAAGAAGGCCGACGTGGCCGGCTACCGCGTAGGCGGCAAGACCGGCACGGCGGAAAAGGCCTCCGGCGGCGGGTATGACCGCAAGAAGCTGCGCACATCGTTCATCTCGGCCTTTCCGATGGATGACCCGAAATACGTCGTACTGGTCGTTCTCGACGAACCGAAGGGCCTGAAGGAAACGTTCAATTTCGCCACGGCGGGCTGGAACGCCGCACCCGCCGCCGGGCGTGTCATCGAGGCGATTGCGCCGCTGCTCGGCGTGTTCCCGCGCCACGAGCAGATCGACGACAAGGAAACCCGCGAGGCCCTGCTGAAGGGCCACGTGCGTCCGTACATGGCAGCCAGCACGGGAGGCATGCATGTGCCCGCTCAGTGACCTGCTCGACACCGCGACCCTTATGAGCGGCGACGCCGCCGTCGTCCTCACCGGCCTGACCGCCGACAGCCGGGCCGTCAAGCCCGGCTTCCTGTTCGCCGCCCTGCCCGGCAGCAAGATCGACGGCCGTACCTTCATCGCGCAGGCGGTGGCCCAGGGTGCCGTGGCCGTGCTGCTGCCTGCCGGACCGCTGCCTGCAGATATCCCAAAGGGCATTGCGGTTGTCACCTCACCCGAGCCGCGCCGCGCCTTCGCCCTGATGGCCGCGCGGTTCCATGGCATCCAGCCTGCCACCGTCTGCGCCGTCACCGGCACCAACGGCAAGACCTCGACCGCCGTGTTCACGCAGCAGCTTTGGGCAGCGCTTGGGGTGCGTGGTGCCGCGCTCGGCACGCTGGGCATCATCGGCGGCGGGCTTGACCGCGGCGGCAGCCTGACCACGCCCGATCCGGTGCAACTCCATGCGCTGCTGGCCGAGATCGCCCAGGCTGGCTGCACCCATCTGTGCATGGAAGCGTCCAGCCACGGCCTCGACCAGCACCGCCTGGATGGGGTGAAGGTGGCCGCCGCCGCATTCACCAACCTGTCACGCGACCACCTGGACTATCACGGCACGGTGGAGGCCTATCTGGCCGCCAAGACACGCCTGTTCACCGATGTTCTGGCTGCCGACGGCGTGGCCGTTCTGAACGCCGACATACCCGAGTTCCCGGCCCTCAAGGCCGCCGTGGACGCCGCCGGGCGGCGCTGCATGACCTATGGACAGGCCGCGCAGGACATCCGCCTTGCGCACCGCATGCCGACCGGCACCGGGCAGCGCCTGGACCTGCGCGTGATGGGCACGCCTGCCCGCATCACCCTGCCGCTGGCGGGGGGCTTCCAGGCCATGAACGCGCTGGCCGCCCTGGGCTTGGTGATCGCCGGTGGAGCCGACGTGGGCGCCGCCGTCGCCGCGCTGGAGGGCCTGACCGTTGTACCGGGGCGCCTCGAAGCTGTCGGCACCACGGCCGAGGGCGCCGCTGTCTATGTCGATTACGCCCACACGCCCGACGCCCTGAACACCGTGCTGACCGCCCTGCGTCCCCATGCCACCGGCAAGCTGTCGGTGGTGTTCGGCTGCGGCGGCGACCGGGACCGCGGCAAGCGTCCACAGATGGGCGCCATTGCCGGCCGCCTGGCTGACGCCGTCATCGTCACCGACGACAACCCGCGCAGCGAAGTCCCTGCCGCCATCCGCGCCGAAGTCATTGCCGGGTGCCCCGCCGCCACCGAGATCGGCGACCGCCGGGCCGCCATCCGGGCCGCCGTCGCCGCGCTCCGTGCCGGGGATATTCTGGTCATTGCCGGCAAGGGGCACGAGACGGGGCAGACCGTCGGCGCCACCGTGCTGGCCTTCGACGACCGCATCGAAGCCCGCGCCGCCTTAAAGGAGGCAAGCCCATGAGCCTGCACC
>Ga0172382_10004552_pt1 | contig 21193 bp, 14 predicted proteins | sample Leawel138RmetaG_FD_122245 | JGI IMG/M metagenome (GOLD analysis project Ga0172382, IMG submission 122245) | Leachate microbial communities from a municipal landfill in Southern Ontario, Canada - Leachate well 138R metaG | ecosystem: Engineered > Solid waste > Landfill > Unclassified | place... | reverse complement strand
CGACCCCCCGCCAACCTGCTGACCGCCGAAAAAAGCACCTACCTGCTGCAACACGCGGAAAACCCCGTACACTGGCGCACCTGGCGCGATGCCACCCTGGCCGAGGCCCGCCCGGATGACAGGCCCCTGTTCATCTCCATCGGCTACTCCGCCTGCCACTGGTGCCACGTCATGGAGCGCGAGTCCTTCGAGGACGCCGAGGTCGCCGCCGCCCTCAACGAGCATTTCGTGTGCGTGAAGGTGGACCGCGAGGAACGCCCGGACGTGGACGCCGTGTACATGACCGCCTGCCAGATGACCACCGGGCGCGGCGGCTGGCCGCTGACCATCTTCGCCACGCCGGACGGGGAGCCCTTCTTCAGCGCCACCTACATGCCCCCGCGCGCCGTGCCGGGCCGCCTGGGGCTCCTGGACATGGCCGTGCACGTCGGCCGCCTGTGGCGCGAGGACCGCGCGACCCTGGCCAAGGCCGCGGCCCAGGTGGCCGGGCACCTGGCGGAGCATTACGCCCGGGCCGCCCGGGGCGGCGCCCTGCCGGGGCCCCAGGTCCTGGCCCAGGCCGCCGACGAGCTGGCCCTGCGCTACGACCGGCGCTTCGGCGGCTTCGGCTCCGGGCCCAAGTTCCCGGCGCCGCACACTCCGGCCTTCCTGCTGGCCGAGGCCCGGCGCACCGGGCGGGACGCCCCGCGCGACATGGCCCTGCACACCCTTTCGGCCATGCGCCTGGGCGGCCTGTTCGACCACGTCGGCCTGGGATTCTTCCGCTACAGCACGGACGAAAAATGGCTGCTGCCGCATTTCGAAAAGATGCTTTGCGACCAGGCCGGGCTGGCCCTGGCCTGCCTGGACGCCTTCGCCGCCACGGGCGAGCCGCTGTTCGCGCGCACGGCCGAGGACACCTGCGACTATGTGGTCTGCGTGCTCACGGCGCCGGGCGGCGCCTTCCACAGCGCCGAGGACGCCGACAGCGAAGACGGCGAGGGCGCCCACTACGTCTGGACCACCGCCGAGGTCATGGCCCTGCTTGGGCCCGACGACGGCGCCTTCGTGACCACGCGCTTCGGCATGCAGGCCGGAGGCAACTACCGCGACGAAGCCACGGGCCAGCCCACAGGCGCCAACATCCTCCACCTGCGCCAGCCCCTGGCCGCCGGGGAGCAGGCCCGCTGGGAGCGCATCCGGCCCCGGCTCCTGGCCGCGCGCGAGGCGCGCCCCCGCCCCGCCCAGGACACCAAAATCCTCGCCGACTGGAACGGGCGGATGATCGCCGCCCTGGCGCGCGCGGCGCGCCTGCTGAACCGGCCGGACCTGCTGGCCGCCGCCCGGGGCGCGGCCGACTTCGTGCTCACGGCCATGCTCCGCCCCGACGGCGGGCTGTGGCATTCGTGGTGCGACGGGCGGCCCGCCGTGCCCGGCACGGCCGACGACTACGCCGCCCTGGCGGGCGCCCTGCTGGAGCTCTACGCGGCGGGCCACGACCCCGGGCACCTGGCCCGGGCCCTGGAGCTGCAACGGCGCATGGACCAGGACTTCTGGGACCCGGCGGCCCCGGGAGCGGCGCCAGAAGAGGCGCAGGGCGCACCGGAGACTCCGGAACCGGGCGAGGGACACGAAGCGCCAGCGGCCACAGGCGCCCGGCAGCCCGGGGCCCCCGGCGCCGCAACGCCGGACCGGGAACCCCGAACGGACGCCCCCGGCGCCGCGCCCACAGGCAGCGGCTATTTCCTCACCGCCGGGCAGGCCCCCGGCCTGCCCGCGCGGCCCAAGGAGGTCTACGACGGCCCGCACCCCTCGGCCAACGCCCTGGCCCTGGAGAACCTGCTGACCCTGGGGCGGCTCACGGGCGACCCCGCGCACACCCGCCGCGCCGAGGCCCTGCTGGCGGCCTTTTCGGGCAACCTCGCCGAACACCCCTCGGCCCACGCCCATTTCCTGTGCGGCCTGGCCCGCTGGCTGGCCCCGGGCCCGGACGTGGTCGTGGTCGGCACCCCCGGCAGCCCGGACACCGAGGCCCTGCTCGCCGCCATCCGCACCCAGGCCCCGCCCGACACCCTGGTCCTGCTCAAGAACCCGGCGGACGCGCGCCTGGACGCCCTTGCGCCGTTCACCCGCGGCATGGCCGCCCGGGGCGGCAAGGCCACGGCCCACATCTGCCTCGGCCAGACCTGCGCGGCCCCGGTCAGCGACCCGGCGGCCCTGGCCTTCTGAGCCCGGCGCCCTCCCCATGCAAAAGCCTCCCCGCCGGCCCAGGCCGACGGGGAGGTCTTGTTTTTGCGCGAGTGCTCCGCCTTTGCGCGCCTGCTCCGCGCTCCCGCGCGCCCCCTGCCCTACGCGGGCCAGAGGATGGGCAGCAGCCAGACGCTGACGGCCATGACCACCGCCGTCAGCGGGATGCCCACGCGCAGGTAGTCCGTGAAGCGGTAGCCGCCCGGGCCCATGACCAGCAGGTGCGCGGGGTGGGACAGGGGGCTGGCGAAACTGGCCGAGGCGGCCATGGCCACGGTCATCATCAGCAGGTGCGCCGAGATGCCCAGGTCCGCCGCCGCGCTGAGGGCCACGGGAGCCATGAGCACCACCAGCGCCGCCGTGGGGATGACCTGCGTGCCCAGCACCGTGACCAGGAACAGGGCCGCCACCACCCAGCGCGGCCCCAGGTGGCCCACCGTGGCGATGAGCACCTCGGCGCCCATGCGCGCGGCGCCCGTGTTCTCCACTGCCACCCCCAGGGGCAGCATGCAGGCGATGAGGAAGACGACCTTCCACTCGATGGAGCGGTAGGCCTCCTCCATGCTCAGACAGCCGAACAGGACCATCAGCGCCGAGCCCGCCAGGGCCATGATGGAAATGGGCGCCAGGCCCAGGATGGCCGACAGGATCACCCCCAGCATGATCGCCGCAGCCAGGGACGCCTTCTCCAGGCGCGGGGCCTGGGCGGCCTCCTGGTCGAGCACCAGGAAGTCCGCGTCGCGCGAGACGGCCTCCAGGCTCTTGCGCGAACCGTAGACGAGCATGGCGTCGCCGAACTGCAAGGGCAGCTCGGGCAGCCCCGTGCGCAGGGCCTTGCCCCCGCGCCACAGGGCCAGCACGCTCAGGCCGTAATGCTCGCGAAAGCGCAGTCCGGCCAGGGTCTTGCCCGTGAGCGTGGTGCGCGGCGAAAGCAGGATCTCCGTGGCGCCGATGCGCTGGGACTCCAGCTCCGCGGCCAGGCTCGGCGGCGTGGGCATGGGCGCCAGGTCCTGGAGGCTGCGCAGCACGTCGAAGTCGCGCTGCGAGCCGTGCAGCACGAGCACGTCGTCGCCCCGGACGATCTCGCCGGGCTCGGGCATGCACAGCAGGGCCCCGTCGCGGTGGATGCCCACCACCGTCAGCCCGAACTTGTTGCCCAGGTGGCTCTCGGCCAGGGTCAGGCCCACCAGGGCCGACTGCTGCGGAACATGCAGGGACATGTACGGCCCGGAAACGGGGACGGCGGGCGCGGCGGCCGCGGCGCCCGAGGGCGTCTCCAGGCCGTCCAGCAGGCCCGCGCGCGCGACCTCGGCCAGGGCGGCGGGCTCGCCCAGCAAGGTCAGTTCGTCGCCGGCGGCCAGGGGCCTGCGGGCCATGTCCCTGCCAGCCGGGCCCTGCGCCGGGTCCGCCGGGTCCAGGGCCAGGACGTGGACCCGGTGCTCGCGGCGCAGGGAGCTCTCGGCCAGGGACTGCCCCACCAGGGCCGAGCCCTGGCCGACGACCCCGCGGCCCACCAGGAGCCGCCGCTCGGCCTGCCCCTCGGCGACGTGGCCCGGGGTGGCCCGCAGGTGCTTGCTGCCGTGGAAATGCTGGAAGCGCTCCACCGCCCCGTGGACCACCAGCACGTCGCCCTCCTGCAACCGCTCGTCGGGCCGGGGTGCCAGGAGCAGGTCCTCGCCCCGGCGCAGGGCCACCACGGTCAGTTGCAGGGCCGAGCCCAGGCGGGTTTCCATCAGGGTCCGCCCGGCCAGGGGCGAGCCCGGGCGGATGCCAAGGGAGAAAACGTGGGCGTCGAACTGGTAGCTGGCCTCGGTGCCGCCCGATGGCGCCACCTGCCCGCGTGCCGCCGAGGGCAGCAGCCGCCGCCCCACGAGAACCATGAAGACGACGCCCGCCAGGACGATGGCCCCGGTGATGGGCGTGAAGTCGAAGATGGCGAAGGGCGCGAGCCCCGCGTTCCGCAGGGCGTCGGTGACCAGGATGTTCGGCGGGGTGGAGATGCCCGTGAAGGGCCCGCCCAGCAGGCAGCCCAGGGCCAGGGGCAGCAGCAGCCGCGAGGGCGCCCGCCCGCTGCGCCGGGCCAGGTCCATGGCCGCCGGGAGCAGGATCACGGCCACGGTGGTGGTGTTGATCAGCGCGGAGAGGATGCTCGCCGCGACCATGAGCACCACCACGAGCACCCATTCGCTGCTGCGGGCGAAGCGTTGCAGCGGCCTTCCCAGCCGGTAGGCCACGCCCGTGCGCGACAGCCCGGCGGAAAGGATGAACATGGCCAGCACGGTGATCACCGCCGGGCTGCTGAACCCGGCCAGGGCGTCGTCGGGGCTGACCAGCCCCGTGAGCGCCAGGGCCGAAAAGACCAGCAGCCCCACGAGATCCACCGCCAGCCAGCCGCCGACGAACAGCACCAGGGCCGTCAGGGTGATGCCCGCAAGCAGAACCAGTTGCAGCACGTCCTTCTCTCCGTTCGAAGGCCGCCCGTGCGCGCCGGACGGCCCCCCATGAAAGAATGATATCCGACCCCGCGCCGGGCCGCACCGCCCGGGAGGGGCGGTTTTTCCCTTATACCCCGACCCGCCTCCGGGGTCACCCGAAATGTCCGGCCCCTCCCCCTTGACGCCCCGGCCCCCGGAGTGTAACGCTTTCGGAAACGGGCGCACCGGCGCCCCAACCCGAACCCCCGAGGCCCGTCGCGATGACGCCCACCAGACTCGCCCTACTGCTCCTCGCCGCCAAGGCGTTGGTCGTCGTAGCGCTGGTGCTCGTACGTCGTCGCAACGCCGTTGCGCTGTAGGGTTCGCTCTTTCATAACGATTGCATTGCAACCCCCGTCGGCGCAGGTCGGCGGGGGTTTTTTCGTCGGGGGCCCACCCCGGCGGCCTCCGCCCGACCGCGCCCCCGGGCAACCCAAGGAGGCTGGTCCCCATGAAACGTGCGAGCGGAGCCGAAATCGTCGTCCGGCTCCTTGAGCGTCAAGGCATCCGAACCATCCCCGGCATCCCCGGCGGCGCGAACCTGCCGCTGTACGACGCCCTGGCCCGAAGCACCGTCATCCGCCACGTCCTCGCCCGCCACGAACAGGGCGCGGGGTTCATCGCCCAGGGCATGGCCCGCGTCACCGGGCGCCCCCAGGTCTTCCTGGCCACCTCCGGCCCCGGCGCCACCAACACCCTGACCGCCCTGGCCGACGCCCGGCTCGACTCCGTGCCCCTGGTCTGCATCACCGGCCAGGTGCCCAGCGCCATGATCGGCACCGACGCCTTCCAGGAGGTGGACATCTACGGCATGAGCCTGCCGGTGACCAAGCACAACTTCCTGGTGCGCTCGGCCCGGGAGCTTTTGACGGTCATTCCCGCCGCCTTCCGCATCGCCGCCTCGGGCCGCCCCGGCCCCGTGCTGGTCGACATCCCCAAGGACGTGCAGACCCAGGTGGCCCATTTCGAGGACTGGCCCGCCCCCGGCCGCCCCGACCCGCTGCCCGCGCTGGACATGGACGCCCTGCGCCGGGCCGCCGCGCTCATCGACAACGCCCGGCGCCCGCTGCTCTACCTGGGCGGCGGGGTGGCGCGCTCCGGCGCGGCCCAGGCCGCCCAGGCCCTGGCCGAGGGCGCCGACATCCCGGCGGCCATGACCCTCATGGGCCTGGGCGCCCTGCCCGCGGCGCATCCGCTGTGCCTGGGCATGCTCGGCATGCACGCCGCGCCCTGCACCAACATCCTGCTCGAGGAGTGCGACCTGCTCGTCGCCGTGGGCGTGCGCTTCGACGACCGCGCCACGGGCAAGCTCGACCAGTTCTGCCCCCAGGCCAGCGTGGTCCACATCGACATCGACCCCGGCGAGATGGACAAGCTGCGCACGCCCCAGGTGGGCATCACCGCCGACGCGGCCCAGGCCCTGGACGCGCTGCTGCCCCTGGTGACGCGCAAACGGCGCACCGAATGGACCACGCGCGTGGCCCGGCTGCGCAAAAGCCACGGCTTCGAGCCGCCCCGGGCCGACGATCCCGCCAGCGCCTACGGCGTCGTCCTGCACGCCGCGCGCCTGGCGGGCGAGGACGCCGTGGTCTGCACCGACGTGGGCCAGCACCAGATGCGCACCGCCCAGGCCTACCCCTTCAGCCGCCCGGGCCGCCTGCTGACCTCCGGCGGGCTGGGCACCATGGGCTTCGGCCTGCCCGCGGCCATCGGCGCGGCCCTGGCCCGGCCCGACCTGCCCGTGGTCTGCTTCAGCGGCGACGGCAGCATCCTCATGAACATCCAGGAGCTGGCCACCGCCGTGGAGCAGGGCGCCAACATCAAGATCATCCTGCTGGACAACAACGCCCTGGGCCTGGTGCAGCAACAGCAGCAGCTCTTCTACGGCGGGCGCATCTTCGGCTCGGACTACCGCATGCGCCCGGACTTCACGGCCATCGCCCGGGGCTTCGGCATGCGCGCCTACGACCTGTCCACGGGCGTGGCCCCGGCCCAGACCCTGGCCCTGGCCTTCGCCGAGCGCGGCCCGTGCCTGATCCGCGTGCCCGTGCGCGCCGACGAGGGCGTGTACCCCATGGTGCCTCCCGGCGCGGCCAACCGCGAAATGATCGGAGATGCGGCCAATGTTTGTTCCTGACCACGCGGGCGCACCCGCCAAGGAGAAGACCATGCGGCACGTCGTGCTCGAACTCACGGTGAACAACCATCCCGGCGTCATGTCCCACGTCTGCGGGCTGTTTTCGCGCCGGGCCTACAACGTGGAGGGCATCGCCTGCATGCCCGTGGGCGACGGCGCCACGAGCCGCATCTGGCTGCTGGTGGAGGACCAGCGCCGCCTGGAGCAGATGATCACCCAGGTGGGCAAGCTGGAGGACGTGCGCCAGGTGGAGCGCCACGGGGGCGACCACCCGCTGTTCGCGGAGCTGGGGCGCTTCTTCGCGGCGTAGCCGCGAGGCGGCGCCGGGCGGGGAAGCGACGCGGCCCGCGCGAGGCAACGCCTCGCGCGGGCCGACGCTCCGGAAGCGGGCCGGGCCGTCAGTCCGCCGGGGCGAACTCCAGGGCCTCGGGCCGCACGCGGGCCAGGAAGGACACCACCAGGGCCGTGACCACGCCCTCCACGAGCATCACCGGCAGATGGGCCAGCAGCAGGGCCACGGCCACGGCCGCGAAGCCCTCGCCCGACAGGGCCAGGGCGCAAGCCGTGAGCAGCCCGGCCAGCCCGACGCCCAGCGCGCCGCACAAGAAGGCGCCCACCGAGCGCGCCCGCCCGCCGCGCGCCAGCAGCGGGCGGAAGGCCAGGCCGCAGGCCGCGGCGGAAAAGGCCATGGTGAACGTGTTCACCCCGAGCACCGTGAGCCCGCCGAACTGGAAGAGCACGGCCTGGAGCGTCAGCGCCACCAGGATCGCCGGAAAGGCCGCCAGCCCGAGCATGGCCCCCAGCAGGCCGTTGAGCACAAGGTGCGCGCTGGAGGGGCCGACGGGCACATGGATCAGCGAGGCCACGAAAAACGCCGCCGAAAGAATGGCCACGGGCATCAGCCGGTCGTGGTCCAGCCGCCGCAGGCCCAGGGCCGTGCCCGTGGCGGCCAGGGCCCAGCCCCCGGCCAGCACCGCCGGGGACAACACGCCTTCGGAAATATGCATCCCGCCTCCTCGGCGCACCAGGGGCGCCAAGGCAGGGGTACACGAAACCGGCCTTCGTGTCACCAGGCCGGGGCGGCGGGAATGGCCGCCCCGGTCCGGGGGGCGCCAGGGCTCCCGGCGCGCGCCGCCAGCAGCCGGGGCGAGGCGCGCAACACGCCCTGGCGCCAGCCCCCCGCGTGCGCGCGCCGCCCGGGGCTGCGGATTGCGGTTTGCCCGCGCCCGGGTTTCTGGTACACGAAGGCTGAACCCGGAGCGCGCCCCGCGCCCCGCCAGAACAGGAGACCGCCATGCCCGCCAGGAAAACCGCCCGAAAGGCCGCGCCCGGCGCCGCCGGGAAGGATGTGGACACCGCCATCGCCCGCGTGGGGGTGCCCAAGGTGCCCTCGCCCCTGCCCTACAGCCGCTTCCTGCCCGACGACGCCGGCGTCGCCGTCCACCTGGACGAGGAGCTCGGCCTGACCGGCGGCCAGACCAGGCGCTGCGAATTCGAGCTGGCCGGGCCGCGCCGCACGGTCTACTTCGACCCCTCCAAGGTCAAATGCGCCATCGTCACCTGCGGCGGCCTTTGCCCCGGCATCAACGACGTGATCCGGGCCATCGTCATGGACGCGCACCACAACTACCGCGTGGCCGCGACCCTGGGCATCCGCTTCGGCCTGGAGGGCTTCATCCCCAAATACGGGCACAACGTCTGGGAGCTGACGCCGGGCTCGGTGTCGGACATCCACCTCTTCGGCGGCACGGTGCTCGGCTCCTCGCGCGGGCCCCAGCCGCCCGACGAGATCGTCGACGCCCTGGAGCGCATGAACATCTCCGTGGTCTTCTTCATCGGCGGCGACGGAACCATGAAGGCCGCACACAAGGTGCACCTGGAGGCCGCCCGGCGCGGGGCGCGCATCGCGGTCATCGGCATCCCCAAGACCATCGACAACGACATCAGCTTCGTGTCCCAGTCCTTCGGCTTCGACACCGCCGTGGAGGCCGCCACCCAGGCCATCCAATGCGCCCACACCGAGGCCACCGGCGCCTACAACGGCATCGGCATGGTCAAGCTCATGGGCCGCGAGTCGGGCTTCATCGCCGCCCAGGCCACCCTGGCCCTCAAGGAGGTCAACTTCGTGCTCGTGCCCGAGGCGCCCCTGGAGATGGACGGCCCCGAGGGCTTCCTGGCCGCCCTGGAGCGCCGCCTGCGCTCGCGCCACCACGCCGTGGTGGTGGTGGCCGAGGGCGCCGGGCAGGACCTGTGCCGCGCCTCGGGCAGCACCGACGCCTCGGGCAACGTGCAGCTCGGCGACATCTGCTCCATCCTGCGCGAGCGCGTGACCCGCCACCTGGACGAACGCGGCGTGGCCCACACCGTGAAGTTCATCGACCCGAGCTACATCATCCGCTCGGTACCCGCCAACGCCAACGACCGCGTGTATTGCGGATTCCTGGGCCAGCACGCCGTGCACGCCGCCATGTCCGGACGCACGGGCATGGTGGTCAGCCGGATGCGCGGGCACTACATCCACCTGCCCCTGACCCTGGTCACCGCCGGGCGCCGCAGGCTGAACATCGACTCCGACTACTGGCGCGCGGTGATGGAAAGCACCGGACAGCTGGCCTACGCCAAGGGCTGCGACCAGGGCGTCGGGGCATCCTGAGGCCCCGGTTGGCCTCCATCTCCACCCTGGGCGCGCGCCACTGCGTGGTGGACGCCCGCCCCGGGCAGTACCTGTGCTTCCCCGACCTGCTGGCCCTGCCCGGCGCGGGGCTGCTGTGCGTCTACCGCGAGGCCGACCGCCATGTGGCCACGCGGCGCGCCCTGCTGGCCCGCGAAAGCGCCGACGGCGGGGCGTCATGGGGCCCGGCCCGCGAGGTCGCCCGCGGCACGGGCCACTGCCCGCGCCTGTGCGCCCCGGCGCCGGGGCTGGTCTGCGCCCTGGACGACGACGGCGCCCTGTTCGCCAGCCGCGACCAGGGGCGCACCTGGAGCTCCACCCGGGGCGCGGGCATGACCCACGGCGTGCCCGACCGCATCCTGGCCCTGCCCGGCGGCCCCTGGCTGACCACGGCCCACCGCCACCTCGACGGCCCCGAAGACCCGGCCAGCGCCCAGCGGCCCACGGAACAGGTGGTCTTCGCCAGCCACGACGCCGGGCGCTCCTGGGGGCCCCGGGGGCTGCTGGCGGGCCCGGGGCGCCTGGTGCTGTGCGAGGCGGCCCTGGTCCGCCTGCCCTCGGGGCGCATCCTGGCCCTGCTGCGCGAGAACAGCCATGTGGGCGAACCCATCCGCCGCAGCCACAGCGACGACGACGGGCGGACCTGGAGCCCGCCCGAACCCACGCCCCTGCTGGGCCATCGGCCGACCCCGGGCCTGACCGCCGACGGCCGCCTGCTGGTCACCTTCCGCGACACGGGGCCGAATGCGGGCACCTCGGCCTGGCTGGGGCCCGAGGAGGCCCTGCGCGGCTTCGCGCCCCAGGGCCCGGCCAGCCATGCCCCGGGCCCGCCGCCGCCCCTGTATCCCGCCGGGCTGCTGCTCGAGGCGCCGACGGCCACGGCGCCGTGGCTGCTGCGGCCGCTGACGGACCCCGACGCCGAGCACGCCGTCCTCGAAGCCGAAGTCCGCTGCCTGGAAGGCGCGGCAGGCCTGCGCCTGGGCGGCTGGTGGCGTCTGACCCCGGACGCCCTGGCCCTGCTGGGGGCCCCGGCGCGGGGCCAGGGGCCGCCCGAGGTGCTCGCGCGCACGGCCCTGGCCCCCGGCGCGGCCCGGCGCATCCGCCTGGAATGGCGCCCCGGCGAGGTCCGGGCCCTGGTGGACGGCGAGCTCCGGCTGGCCGTGGCCCTGCCCGCGGCCGACGTACGCCGCCGGGCCGTATGCTTCGGCGCCCTGCCCGGCGAGCCCGGGCGCAGCCTGTGGCGCGCCGTGGCCCAGGAAATCCGCCCCCGGGGCGGCGCCCCGGCCCACGGCTGGACCTGGACCCCGGCAGAGGGCCAGCCCGACGCGCGGGTCCGGCGCGAGGTGCTGCGCCTGGCCGACGCCCCGGGCGTGGCCTGGCCCGATTTCGGCTATTCCGGCTGGGCCGAGCCCCGGCCCGGGCGCTTTGTCTGCGTCTACCACCACGCCGAAGCCCGGGACCCGGACTACGCCCCCTGCGCCGCCGCCCATGTGCGCGCCACGCGCTTCGACACCGCCGATTTTCCCGCCGCGGGCGACACGCCCGCCGACCGCGCCCGGGCGGGACCCCGCCGATGAGCGGCCCCCGGCCCCGCCCGACAGAACCCCAGCCAAGGCACAGCCCATGACCGACCCGATCCTGGACACCCTGCGCACCCTGATCCTTGCGGCCATCCTCGCCACCCTGCTGCATGCGGGCGCCCGGCGCGGCCTGGACGGCACCCCGGGCTGGCGAGCCATCGTGGGCGGGTTCGCGCTGCTGCTCTGCGCCTCGGCCCTGGGCACCCTGCGCGGGCTGCCCGTGCCGCTGCCCGGGGAAGGCGCCCGCCTGGAGCCGCTGCTTGACCTGATCGAGCGGGTGGTGGGCCTGCTGGGCGGGGCCTGCCTGCTGGCCTGGGGCCTGTGGCGCTGGCTGCCCGTGGTGGCCGCCACGCGGGCCAACCAGCGCGAGCTGCTGCGCCTCAAGGAGCGCTACCGGGCCATCAGCGCCACCACCTCGGACCTGAACATCGACGCCGAGGTGCTGCCCGACGGCTCCCTGCGCGTGGACTGGATTTCCGGTTCCCTGCACTCCGCAAGCGGCTACACCCCGGACGACATCATGACCGTCGAGCAGTGGCAGCGCATCGTCCTGCCCGAGGACCTGCCCCTGCTGGAAAGCCACCTCGCCGCCGCCGGAGCCGGGGAAGGCCGCAGGACGGAACTGCGCGCGCGTACCCGCGACGGGCGCGTCCTGTGGCTGGCGCTGGCCACCTGCCCCCGGCGGGAGCCGGATTCCCCCGCCCTGTGGCTGACCACCGCCGTGCGCGACATCAGCGCGCGCAAGCAGGCCGAGGCGGACACCCTGCGCTCCCTGGAGGAGAACAGAACCCTGCTGCGCGAGCTGCGCCACCGGGTCAAGAACAACCTCCAGGTCATCACCGGGCTGGTGGAACTGGCCAAAAGCCGCATCAAGGACGCCGATCCCGAGGTTGTCGCGGCCTGCCAGGACCTGCAGGCCAGAATCGGCTGCATGGCCCTGGTGCACGGCCAGCTCTACGCCGACGGCGCCACGGGCCGCGTGGATTTCGGCCGCTACGCCCGCGACCTCGCCGCCCAGACGGCCAAGCTCCACGGCCGCGAGGCCACCCGCTTCGACCTCGAACTGGACGAGGTGCCGCTGACCCTCGACGCGGCAGTGCCCTGCGGCCTGGCCCTCAACGAGCTGCTGACCAACGCCTTCAGGCACGCCCGGCCCGGCGGCCCGGGACGCATCGCCCTGACGGTGCGCGCCCGGGGCGGCGAGCTGCTGGTGCGCGTGAGCGACGACGGCCCCGGAGCGCCCGCCGAGGCGCGCGACCCGGCGAGCCAGGGCCTGCGCCTGCTGCGCAACCTGGTCACCCTGCAACTGCGCGGCAGCGTGGAGTTTTCCCCCGGGCCGGGGGCCACGGCCACCATGCGCCTGCCCCTGGAGCGGGACGCCGACGCCGCCCCCTTGCCTTCACCCCGGCCTTGAGGCATCATGGGGGTTGCCCGGAAGGGCAAATCCACCAGACGGGACAGCCCCGGGGAACACCCCGCGTAAAACCAGCATGCCCTTGCTCACCGCCATCGCGGCCCTCGCCCTCTTCCTGCTTTTGCCCGACGCCCAGGCCCACGCCTGGGGGCCGGGGGTACACATGGCCGTGGGCAACTGGTTCCTGGCCAACCTCGACTGCGTGGCGCAGGACGTGGCCCGCATGCTCTCCCAGCATCCCGGGGCCTTTCTCTACGGCAGCCTCGCGGCGGACATCTTCATCGGCAAGGGCAGCGCCGTGCGCCCCGGGCACAGCCACAACTGGGCCACGGGCCTGGGCCTGCTGGCCCGGGCCGACAGCGGGCGCACCAGGGCCTACGCCTACGGCTACCTCGCCCACCTGGCCGCCGACACCGTGGCCCACAACCACTATGTGCCCGACATGCTCTGCGCCCTGCCCGCCGGGGGCCGCCTGGGCCATGTCTACATCGAGATGCAGGCCGACGCCCAGGTACGCTGGGACACCGGCCAGGCCCGCGAGCTCTTCGCCCGCCCCCAGGAGGACACCGACGCCGCCCTGCTGGCCACGGTGCGCCAGAGGCGCTGGCCCTTCCTGCTCAAGAAGCAGGTCATCAAGGGCCACCTGTCCCTGTGCGGCCGCCGCCGCTGGGACAGCTCGCTGCACGCGGCCGACCGGGTGCTGCACCTGGGCGGGCGGCGCTATTTCCGCGACATGTTCGCCCTGACCCTGGACGCGGTGGGCGACTTCCTGGCCCGGCCCGGCTCCTCGCCGGTGATGGAGCTCGACCCCATCGGCAGCGCGCCCCTGGGGCGGGCCGCCGGGATGCGCCGCCAGGGCGTCTGCCCCGGGCGCCGCACGGGCCGCACCCCGGGCGGGCTGTTCCCCCTGGCCAGCCAGCTGACGGGCCTGCCCCGCCTGCACGACAGGCAGGGCAACACGGAGATCCCCCTGCGCCCCACGGGCTGACCCCGGGCGCAAGCCGGCCGCCCGGCCGCGAGCCACCCCCATCCGCCGAGGACACGACAGCCATGCCAGCCCCCGGCCCCCGCTCCCCCGCCGCACCCGCGCCGCCCCTGCCCCTGCGCTATCTGCGGGCCTCGCCCCTGCCCCACGCCACGGCCCTGGCCTCGGCGGCCGTCTGTACCGCCCTGGCCCTGGCAGCCCTGGGCCATCTGGACGAAGCCCGCCACCGCGCGGCCTCGGCCTGCGCCGTCCTGGCCGCCGGGTGGCTGGGCCTGGCCTGCATCTGCCTGCTGGACGGCTTCTCGCGCTTTCGCGAATACCGGCGCATCAAGGCCATGCTCTCGCGTCACGGGTGGAACCGCCGCATCTTCGCCCTGGTGGCCGGTTCGCGCTGCCAGCGCGACGCGGCCCTGCAGGCCGCCCGCGAGGCCGGGCACGGCTGCCGCGCGCGCCGCCTGTTCCATGCGATGGGCTACCGCTGGTATCACCTGCTGCCCGACGCCGTGGCCCGCAACCCCCTGCGCTTTTTCCAGCCGCGCTTCCTGCGCAGCTCGTTTCTGCCCGGCAAGGCCCCGCGCCAGCGCCCCCCGGCCTGACGCGCCCGGCCCCGGGCCGCCCCCCCCACCCCGGGCCCCCGGCCCGCAACAACGGGAGAACGTCATGAAATCCTACCGCAAGGAACTCTGGTTCCAGGTGCCCACGCGCCGAGCCTTCGTGAACATCACCCCCGAGGTGGAGGACTGCCTGGCCCGGTCGGGCATCCGCGAGGGCCTGTGCCTGGTCAACGCCATGCACATCACCGCCAGCGTGTTCATCAACGACGACGAATCCGGCCTGCACCACGACTACGACGCCTGGCTGGAGCGCCTGGCGCCCCACGAGCCGGTGTCCGGCTACCGCCACAACGTGGGCGAGGACAACGCCGACGCGCACATGAAGCGCCAGATCATGGGCCGCGAGGTGGTGGTGGCCGTCACCGACGGCCGCCTGGATTTCGGCACCTGGGAGCGCATCTTCTACGGCGAGTTCGACGGGCGGCGCAAAAAGCGCGTGCTGGTCAAGATCATCGGGGAGTAGCGTCCGCAAACGGGCGGCGCGCCGGAAACGGGAAGACGGGGACGGCCTGCGGCCGGGGCGGACGCGGGGCCGGGGCCCGGGCGGCACCTAGGCCGGAGCCCCCCCGGCCACCTCGCGCAACAGGGTCTCCAGCTCGCCGAGGGACGCGGGCTTGGCGATGTAGCCGTCCATGCCCGCCGCAAGAACGCGCTCGCGGTCGCCGGGCAGGGCGTGGGCGGTCATGGCCACCACGGGAACCCCCGGCGCGACCCCGGGGTGGGCCCCCGAGCGGATGGCGCGGGTGACCTCCAGGCCGTCGCGCCCGGCCATCTGCACGTCCATGAGCACGCAGTCGAAGCCGCCTCCGGCCAGGGCCGCCAGGGCTTCGTCGCCGTCGCGGGCGCAGACGACCCGGTGCCCCTGGCCTTCCAGGAAGAGCTGGATGGTCATCACGTTCAGGGGCTCGTCGTCCACCACCAGCACCCGCAGGCGGCGCACGGGCGGCCCGGGCGGCCCGGCGCCGGGCTCCGCCGCCGCCCCGGGCTCCGGGGCGGCCTTGACGGGCAGGGTGAAATGGACGGAAGTGCCCGCACCGCAACCGCTCTCCAGGGTCAGGCTGCCGCCCCACAGGGTCACCAACCTGCGCACGATGCCAAGCCCCAGCCCCGAGCCCCGCGCACCCCGGACCGGGGCGTCCCCGGCCTGGGCGAATGCCTCGAATATCCCGCCCTGGAGCTCGTCGGGGATGCCCCGGCCCGTGTCGACCACGGACCACAGCACCAACGACCGCCCGCCGGGCAGCCCGTGGGGCAGCGCGGCGGCCTCCACGCGCACCGATCCCCGGTCGGTGAAGCGCACGGCGTTGGACACGAGATTGAACAGCACCTGGCGCAACCGCCCTTCGTCGGCCACCAGCCGCCGGGGCACGTCCTCGTGGACCAGCGCCTCCAGGGCCAGGCCGCGCGCCTGGGCCTGGGGGCGGAAGTTGTCCAGCACCAGGGCCGCCGCGGCGCGCGGGTCGAACGGCGCCTCGCGCAGGCGCAGGGCCCCCGCGTCCAGGCCCGAGATGTCCAGCACGTCGTTGACCACGTCCACAAGGCTGCGGCAGGTGTCCAGGCTCCGCTCCAGCAGCCGCCGCTGCTCCTGGTCCAGCCCGGTGCGCTCCAGCATTTGCAGCGTGGCGTAGATTCCGTGCAGGGGGCTGCGCAGTTCGTGGCTCATGGCCGCGACGAACTCGCCCTTGGAGCGGGTGGCGGCCTCGGCGGCCTCCTTGGCCTCCAGGGCGGCCCGCTCGGCGCGCTTGCGCTCGGAGATGTCGTGGACCGACAGGCGCACGCCCCCGGCGCCCCCGGACGGGTCGTGTACCGGCGCCAGATGGGCCAGGCAGGTCAGCTCGCCGCCGCCAAGGGGCTGCATGACCAGCTCCCACGGCCCCGAGGGCAGGCCCGTGGCCGCCAGGCGCACGGCGGAATCGAAGAGCCCCCGGCTGCCCGGGGCCACCAGGCCCCGCAGGCTCGGCCGGGACGCCGACGGCTCGGAGGCGAACCCGAAGGCATCGCGCGCGGCCTGGTTCGCATAGACCACCTCGGACTCCGGCCCCGCCTCGACGATGGGCGTGGGCAGCTGGTCGGCCATTTCGCGGAAGCGGCGCGCCGAAAGGCGCAGGGCCTGCTCGTCGCCCTTGGCCCGGGAAATGTCGCGCAGCAGGCACAGGGAGCCCTGGGGCGTGCCGTCCCCGGCCTTGAGTCGCGCGCACGACAGGGACAGCCACCTCCGCGAGCCGTCCTCGGCGGCGCGGCTGAGCTCCAGGTCCTGAAAATCGCGCTCCGGGGGCAGGTCCGTGTCGTCCGGGCGCCGATAGGGCGCCAGGGCCTCGCCCAGGGTACGGTCCAGCAGGCTCTCGCCCTCGCGGCCCAGGATGCGGCGGGCCGCCGGGTTGGCCAGGGTCACGCGGTCGGCCCCGTCGAGAACCAGCAGCCCCTCGCCCATCTGGGCGATGAGCTCGGCGTGGTACTGGTTGGCCGCCACGAGGCTGCGCTCGTAGCCCTCCAGGGTGTCGAGCATGGCGTTGTAGCTGCGGGCCAGCAGGCCGAACTCCGCCCGGGGCGCTCCCTGGACCCGGGCGCTGAAGTCCCCGGCGGCCACCCGGGCCACGGCCCGCTCCAGGGGCCGCACCTGGCGGCCGATCCAGCGCGCGAGCAGGAAGGTCACCAGGGCCGCCACCGCCAGGATCGCCGCCCCGATCCAGGCCACCTGCCGGTGCAGCGCGGCCAGGGGCGCCAGGAACGCCTCGCGGGGGATCCACAGCGCGCAGCGCCAGTCCAGCCCGGGAACGCGGCCCTCGACAACCACCAGGTCGCGGCCGTCCGCCCGGGCCAGCCGCAGGCCGCGCGCCACCGGCCAGGCCCCGGGCAGCGCGGGCAGCTCGTCCACGCGCGTCTCGAACAGGCTGGCCAGGGCGTGGGCGGGCAGGGGATCGGCCCCCAGGGCCTGGCTGTGCAGGGGCGTGCCGTCGGCGGCGGCCAGGGTCAGGGTGCCGGGCAGGGCCAGCTGCATGGCCTGGAAGCTGCGGCAGAACTCCTGCACCGGGACCATTGCGTACAGCAGGCCCGCAACCCTGCCGGACAACTCCTGGCGGGCCACGGCGTAGTATATCCCCGGGGGCAGCGGCCCGCTTCCGCCGGTGCCGGGGCGCACGAATATCCGCCCCGGCCGGAGCAGGGCCTCGCCCCAGAGGCCCGTGGCGGCGATGTCGTTCAGCTCCGGACGGGTGCCGCCCCGCCCGACCTTGACCTCCTCCACCCCGGCGGCGTCGGTGTAGCCGATGAGGGCGAACTCGCCGCTGGCGGTGTCGAAGAGCCGGGCCACATGATGCTCGGCGAAGCTGCGGGCGTAGCCGTCCACCTCGCGGCTCTCGTCCAGGCGCAGGAATGCCGCGCGCTTCATGCCGTCGCGCAGGGCCAGGTTCTCGGTGATCCGGTCCATGATCTCGCCAAGGACCGCGGCCTGGTTGCGCTCCAGCAGGGCGGAGACGATGGCGTCGGCGGACAGGCCGAGCAGGCCGGTGGCCAGGGCGGCCACGGCCAGGACGGCAAGCAGGAAACGGCCTTTGAGGGAACCCATGACCCGGGGCGGGCGCTACGGCGCCAGGGGCAGGACGTCCAATTCCGCCAGGGCGGCCCGGCCCTCGGGCCCCAGGACGAAATCGAGAAAGCGCCGGACTGCGGACGCGGGCTCGGGGAGCCAGGCCAGGCCGTGGGTCATGCACATCGGGTAGTCCGAAGGCACGGCGCCCGACGGGCCGGGGGCCAGCCCCTCGATCCAGATCACGTTCAGCCCCAGGGCGCGGGCCGCCGGCAGGCTGACAATGCCGAAGGAGAACTCGGTGCCCGCGATGGCGGCCAGGGCCTCGGCGGCGTCGTAGGCGACCCGGCCCGCCAGGGGCTGGCCCGCGAGCTCCGGCAGATGGGCGGCCACGGCGGCGTGGGGCGCCTCGCTCAGCTCGCGCTGGACCACCAGGATCCTGTGATCCGGGCCGCCCAGGGCCTTCCAGTTGGTGATGCCGCCTGTGAGCACGCCCACGGCCTGGGCCCGGGAAAGGCGCTGGACCCCGACCCCCGGGTGGGAGGCGAAGACCACGGGCACCCGCGCCAGGGGCTGGTAGGCGAGCATGAAGCGCAGTTCCTTGTCCTTCAGGGGGCGGGCCAGCCGGGCGACATCGCAGGTTCCGGCCGCGGCGCAGCGCACGCCGCCGCTGGAGCCCACCGTGGGCGGAACGTCCACGGCGTCTTCGGGGTAGGCGCGCATGTAGGCCCGGGCCAGATGCTCGAAGACCTCCTGCCCGTCGCCCGTTCCCGCCAGGATCACGCGCTCCCCGCAGGCGCCCGGGCGGGCCCATAGAAGGACAACAAACACGACGAGAAAAATGACGGAACGCGGCACGGTTCCCCCCGCCGGAATCACAGGAAAGGGAAAAAGACCCAAAAAGCTAGCCGGAAAAAGACGAAAAAGTCAACGCCCCCGAATGAAACCATCCTGCACGCGCCGCCCGGGCTACTCCACGGGGCAGCCCAGGCGCCGGGCGATGGCCCTGGCCGCGCGGCGCCCCGCGCCCATGGCCTGGATCACCGTGGCCGCGCCGGTGACGATGTCGCCGCCCGCGTAGACGCCGGGCATGCTCGTCTCGCCGGTGGCTTCGTCCACCACGATGTAGCCGCGCCCGTCCACGGCGATGTCCGGCTCGCTGGCCAGGAGCAGCGGGTTGGCCCGGGTGCCCACGGCGATGATGGCCAGGTCCGTTTCCAGCTCCCGGGTCCGCCCCGCGACGGGCACCGGGCGGCGGCGGCCCGAGGCGTCGGGCTCGCCCAGCTCCATCTCCTGGAGGGTCACCGAGCGCAGGGCGAACCGCTCGTCGCCCGAGAAGGCCAGCGGCGCCGCCAGGGTCTGCATGATCACGCCCTCCTCCCGGGCGTGCTCGATCTCCTCGCGGCGGGCGGGCATGTCGGCCACGGTGCGCCGGTAGACCACGCTCACGCTGGCCGCGCCCAGGCGCAGGGCCGTGCGCGCGGCGTCCATGGCCACGTTGCCCGCGCCGTAGACCGTGACGTTGCGGCCCAGGATCACGGGGGTGTCGTGGTTGGGGAAGTCGTAGGCCCGGCCGAGGTTCACCCGCGTCAGGTACTCGTTGGCCGTGAACACGCCGTTCAGGTTCTCGCCGGGGATGCCCAGGAACCGGGGCAACCCGGCGCCCACGCCGATGAACACCGCCGAGAAGCCCTGCTCGAACAGGTCGCGGATGCTGAAGGTCTTGCCGCCCACGCGGTTGGTGACGAACTCCACCTGCTGGGTGCCCAGGGCGCGAACCTCCTTGGCCACGATGCGGTCCTTGGGCAGGCGGAACTCGGGGATGCCGTAGACCAGCACCCCGCCGACCTCGTGCAGGGCTTCGAACACCGTGACCCGGGCCCCGCGCGAGGACAGGTAGCCCGCCACGGTGAGCGACGCGGGCCCGGAGCCGATGCAGGCCACCCGGCGCGAGGGGTCCACGGGCACGCAGTCGCGCGCGCCGGTGAGCAGGTCGCAGGCGTCGACATGCACATACTGGTCGGCCACGAAGCGCTCCAGGCGGCCGATGGCCACGGGCTCGGCCTTGCGGCCCAGGATGCAGGCCCCCTCGCACTGCGTCTCCTGCGGGCAGACGCGCCCGCAGATGGCGGGCAGGCTGTTGGCCGTCTTGACGGCCCGGTACGCCGCGGCCACGTCTCCGGCGGCCAGGTGGGCGATGAAGGCCGGGATGGGCACCTCCACCGGGCAGCCCCTGACGCACTGCGGGCGCTTGCATTGCAGGCAGCGCCGGGCCTCGGCCACGGCCATGTCGAAGGTGTAGCCCAGGGCCACCTCCTCGAAGTTGCGCACCCGCTCGGCGGCGGGCTGCGCGGGCATGGGCACCCGGGGGGCGGCCGACGCCGTGCGCCTAGGCATCGGCCTGGCACCTGCAATAGTGGTCATGGGCCGCGCGCTCCATCTCCTTGAAGGCCGCCAGCCGCTGGGCCAGCTCCTTGAAATCCACCTCGTGGCCGTCGAACTCCGGCCCGTCCACGCAGGCGAAGCGCGTGTCCCCGGCCACGGTCACGCGGCAGGCGCCGCACATGCCGATGCCGTCGAGCATGATGGAGTTCAGGCTCACGGTGGTGCGCACGCCGAAGGGCCGCGTGGTCTCGGCCACGGCGGCCATCATCGGCACCGGGCCCACGGCCACCACCTCGCCGACCTCCTCGCCGCGCTCCAGGCGCTGGCGCAGCACCTCGGTGACCAGCCCCCGGTGGCCCCGGCTGCCGTCGTTGGTGGACACGAGCACCTCGTCGCAAAAGGCCGAAAGCTCCCGCTCGAACAGCAGCAGGTCGGCGCAGCGGGCGCCGATGACGGCCGCCACGCGGTTGCCGGCGCGGTGGTGGCCCTTGGCGATGTGGTGCATGGCCGCCACCCCCGTGCCGCCGCCCACGCAGACCACCGTGCCGCAGGGCTCGATGCGCGTGGCCCGGCCCAGGGGGCCGCACAGGTCCAGGATCTCGTCGCCCTCGTTCAGGGCTTCGAGCATGGCCGTGGACTTGCCGAGCACGAGATAGACCAGGGTGATGGTCCCGGCCTCGGGGTCGGCGTCGGCGATGGTCAGGGGAATGCGCTCCCCCGTCCCGCATACGCGCAGGATGACGAAATTGCCCGGCCGGGCCTTGGCCGCGACGTGCGGCGCGTCGACCACGAGCTTGCTGGTCTGGCCGGGAATGAGCTGTTCCTTGTGCAGGATGCGGTGGGCCATGAGGGGATCGTCCTGTGCGCGGAAGGCGCGCTGAAGTCCTGGCCCGGCCCCCCGACGGGGCGCGGCGGGCCGCCACGGGCGCACGCGCGACGGGCCCCGCGACCCGCGCGCCGCCCGGGCAGGGCTCGGCGCCAACCAGGGTTTTTTCCAGAACAATCTATCACGGTCAAGGACTTTCCCGCCCCCGGCATGCCCGCAGCCCAGGCGCCCCGGGCCCCAGCCGCCCCCCCGCGCCCCCCCTCCGGCCCCGGCCCAGGCGCTCCAGGCCCCCGCGGCCGTTCCCCGCCCCGGCGCCGGACCTCCCGCGCCCCCCCCCGACCCCGGGCGCCTCTCT